>Ga0302140_10001278_pt1 | contig 32892 bp, 47 predicted proteins | sample I_Bog_E1_1_FD_202095 | JGI IMG/M metagenome (GOLD analysis project Ga0302140, IMG submission 202095) | Peat permafrost microbial communities from Stordalen Mire near Abisko, Sweden - I_Bog_E1_1 | ecosystem: Environmental > Terrestrial > Soil > Wetlands > Peat | place: Sweden: Abisko, Stordalen... | reverse complement strand
CTGTCTGATTTAGATGACGGTGATTCACGAGTGCCACAGCGCCCATCTCATCGGCCCAACTGTTCTAGCGGTATTCTCCGTCCAACGGTAACAACCGTCTGGTTTCCTAACTCCTAGGCCACCCGTTAAGGGATGCGCCGACGCAACCCATCAATCCTTGCCGGTCTTTCCCGGCTGTCAGACCCCAATAGGGTTTGCACCCCACCGGACCACCACCACGTCACCATACCGTGAGGGGACGTGGAACCTTATTCACACGGAATCAGGTCGAGATAAAAACTCTTCCCCGGCCTAAAACTCCCAACCACCACAGGGTTACTCACAAGAATCTTGAGTTCTCCTGAAGGTGTCGCCGCTGCAAAACTCATATCTTCCGAGTCCCGCGAATCATACTGTGCGGCCAGCCGTACATTCTGGCAATACTTCCCAGTTGGAACCCATTTGTACTGTTCACCGTTTCTTAAACCCTGACTCTCGGTGTATTCCGGTCCAGCTAGACCACCGTACTCATCGATGTTGGTTCCGTAATCGCCCTTAAATGATTTGCGGCTGATTTCGCCTTCTATTTCTTCCACCGACACAACTTTGAACTTGCAGCGTGTACGCATCTCAATTCTCCTTATTGCTAGATGCGCTTGTCATCGTGCAAGCCCGTTGAGACAGATCAGGTCACGTCTCGAAATGGTTGCGGGAATCGGAATCGAACCGACGTGATTTGGCTTATGAGACCAAGCTGGAACCGTCTCCAGTCCACCCCGCGAATTAAACGATAACGCAATTATATACAGTTGTCAAGAATTATTCTGCGCTAGTGGAAATAGGTTTATTTGATCGTAATCACGTTTTCGGATTACTTTACGTGTATTCGATCCTTCAAAGCAACCAGCGTTGAATTTCAAAAAACCGTGATCAAATTCCCAATGGTGATTAGGACATAGAGAAACAAGGTTATCCATCGCGTTTATCTCAGCGACAGTACACGCATCATCGAAATCTGAAACAGGTTTGATGTGCGCTATATCCACATGCTTCGAGTATCCACAAATTAAACACTCCAGTTTCCTTTTACTCCACAAGTACACAGTTCTAGCATCCCTTTGTATGGCGCTCCTCGCCGATTGGTATCCAGATCTTTTCGAGAAAAGATCGCCTTTCGTAATAGATTGCAAGATTCCCCTTGACCGAGACGCGCAGCTTTTCGTGCAGAATTTCTTTAGGTGTCTCTTTAATGGTTTACCGCAGTAGATGCATGGTACACACTTACACTCTCTCTTTCTTGACGCACTTGAGCATTTAACGTCACAGTATCTCTTACGTTTAGTTATCGAGAGTTTTTCTGTTATTTTAGGTTCAATTACTTTTGAGCAAAACAAGCATACGTTTGGGTTTTTGATGTATTCTTCTAATGCTTTTAGACGCAAGGCTTCTTGTTCTGATCTTTGATTTGCACCTTTTTTCTTCCTATACTCTCGATAATATAATGCTCTTTCGCGTTTACGAGTAATAGGTGTATCTTTGGATAGGGGTGTCATATTCGTTCCTCCGAACGATGAGGCTTTGCCGGATGGTGACACATCCGACACCCCTAGTATAACAGAAAACGGGGAAACGTATAAATACCGTCTCCCCGCGTCAAATTCTGGCCCATTTCGTATTGAATAGGACTCCACCAAGTCAGATAGCTACCGAGAAGCTATCTCCTATCTCCCGTTGGTAGACATTTGTGGGGTCCGTCTTGAACGGGATACGAAGCCATCCAGACCCAAAGAAAGCGTATCGCTATCCTTGCGAGTTGTCAAGGAAAAAATGCGCCTTATTTGATTTGATGTATAATGCTTTCATGAAACCACGCGATCTGAACGGGAATAATTGGGATGTAAACGTAGCGGTGTTTGAAGCACCGGGTTTTGATGCTCGCGTCACGGCAGACGGAAAAAGGATGTGGTTCCGTGTGTCTGTACGTGGATACTTTTCTGATGTGACGATTCCGATCAAAGACTTCCGTAAAGCAGTAGATTTTGTCAGCACGTTTGACATGACCACCTTAACAGATAAAAAACCTAATGATGGATTAAGGTTAGGTTCCTATGGCGCAGAGATAGTTACCCGGATTGGAGTCAAGGTAAAAGGGAAATGGATAATGAAGAAGATGCCAGATGTAGTTATTATTTCTCCACTTCGCCAATATATTAATCATTGTATCTGTATTAGATTAAGCGAATTTAGGAAGATGATTCGCTGGTACAACTCGGATATTTAATACTGGTGCGTTGGGAGGGATTTGAACCCCCAGTGTCCTCAAAGAGAATCCAGATTTACAGTCTGGTGCAGTCCACCGTCACTACAGCCAACGCACAACATGGCGGCGAGTCGAGGTGTCGATCCCCCATCCCTCTCAGGAGCCAACGGTATTCAAAGCCGTTCGCAGAGCCGTCTGCGGGACTCGCCTAACTTGGCGGTATACGAGAGAATTGAACTCCTGTGCCATCTCTGACACCCCATCCGTTTTCGAGGCGGATTGTCTCACCGTTGACGGCGTATACCAAACTGGCGGAAGGAACAGGACTCGAACCTGCATATGCCTTTCGACATAAGCTCGCTTTCCAAGCGAGTGCGATACCAATTCCGCTCATCCTTCCGTAAACATGGCGGAGAAGGTGGGTGCTGACCCCACGTGGCCTTTTCAGGACCACCGCATTAGCAGTGCGGCCCATTTACCGTTCTGGCACTTCTCCGTGGTCCTCGCACCCGGACTCGAACCGGGAATATGACACGCTTTTTGAGAGCGCCGCTCTTCCATTTCGCCATGCGAGGTACTTCTAAAATCTGGTGCGCGTGGGGAGACTCGAACTCCCAATGGTGTTTCCACCTCAAGGGCCTAAACCTTGCGCTTTGCCGTTTTGCTACACGCGCACATCTTAAACTTGGAGTGCCGTCAGGGACTTTAACCCTGTTCTCCGATTTTGCAGATCGGATGCTCGTCCTTCGCTTACGGCACAATGGTAGGAGAGGAGGGATTTGAACCCGTCATATCCTTTGGATTTTAAGTCCAAACGCTCTTCCGTTGGCGTACTCTCCCACAAAACAAAAGCCCCCATTTCTGGAGGCTCGTGGTACAAATCCTAAACTTGGACTTATCCCATAGCCTCTCGTCCACTCAGACTGAGTGAGCAATAAGACGATAGAGATAAGCACAAGTTCTTCATGAGGTAAATCCTCTCACACACTACGGGAATTGTCAAATGCTCCTATTCCGCTCCTGCCAAGGAATACCATATCGTGCTCTTTGCAGTATCTCTTAAACGCCGACTCGTGCAGTTCTCCGGGTAGCATCTCGATAGAATGTCCTACCGTGCCACCCTTCCATGATCCTTTGCGCTTTCCGGTTTCGCCTGAGAATTGAATATCAAGCGAACGGTGAATGATTGGCTTATGGAAATTAGATAGCCACTTAAACCATCCAGTTCCAAGTTCCCACTGGCGCTCCTCGATACGAGTTTTGGCGGTTAGCAACTCACCGTCAAAGTCATTGAATGCGAACGTAAACGTAGGGCAAGCATCCACAATCGCCGTCCACTCCGCGTACTTGTCGTTTCCTGCCTTCGTAGTGAAGTCGATACGATGCTGTGGTTCGGATGCAAAAAACTCTCCATACAAACCGTAATAACTATTCCTCACATGACGCCAGTTATTCCATTTATTCCATGGCGTGAAGCATGACCACCGCTGTTCGTTGCTGCTGTCGTGCGTCTGACGGCCAAGAAAGACTTGCAGAAATCCACCATCTCCGATACATCCACTCGCGGCATAGGAGAATCCGTACTCACGCTCATGAACGTCGTAGTACCAGTTGCGTCCTAGACGCTTAATGTCATCCTCGTTCCAAAACTTCGCAACTACCTTCCTGCGATACGGTGGAATGATCGGCGGGAGCGAACAGATCAGCGTCCTATGGAATGCACCAAGCCTGAGATAGCACCCCGGATGCTCCTCGTCTCCAGATCCAAGTATAACCGCGAAAGGATTGTATTCTTTATCCGAATGCGCGTATGTAAACGGACCCCAATACTTGTCGTTATCGCCCCATCGTCTGTTTTTCATTGCACTCTCCTGTTCAATCCGATACATCGCAAAGGATAAAAACGTCGTTTACTGAGATGTGAGGTGTCCCATGATCGGATTTCTGATTACAATCCTTGTGTTCATGCTGATCGTCGCGTTGATTTTCTACGTTGCCCGTACACTTGGAGCGCCTCAGCCATGGATAAACATTGCAGCAGCAATTGTTGGAGTTATCTTCCTTATTTGGCTCATCTATGCTCTTGTTCCTCTTATCGGATCGGGTGGTTTCGGTCATCCGTTAGTCCGCTAGTCTGGATACTTGACCAGATCGTTGTTCTCTTTCTGCCAATCCACGAAATCTTGAGCAAACTCAAGCACATCTGCGGCCTGTTTGGAAAGAGAATCCGACAGGTCGTAATCATTTCGTAGAGACGCCTTGTTTGCCTCACGGCGTAGGAGATGGCTGTATTCGATTACCGCATCAACACTTAGCCTATCCTGTCCCCTAACAAAAAACCACGGTTCGCCTTCGTGCAACCTATTCAACGGGTTAATTCCATCATACTTGTGCTTTCCTGCGCTCATCGTTTCCTCCCTTTCACTTCCTCTGCGGTTACGGGTTCAAAGTGTCCTATGCCGGTATGCCGACGCCGATTGATTCCTATGTTGCCTTCCTCAAATCTTCCCTGCTTGAACATCTCCGCACCGCGATAGGATGCCACTACATCTCGCATCTTTTCTACGGTTTCCATGTTTTTGGAGTGTCCCTTTGTTCGCTCCTCGTACCGACACTTATCGTTTGAGCAACTCGCTTTCACGTTCACTGCCACGTAATCATTGAATCCTCTGTGCGCGTTGATAGTCAACTCAAAACTCATTTCAGAGTCACAAAGAGGGCAGGGATAGCGTGGCTTGATCTTCTTGACGGTCACTTTCTTCTCTCCATCATGGCATCAGCGTAGGAGTACGCAGCTTCCGCACATCCTTTTGGTCCTGAGCTAGTAGGATCGGACAGTAGTCCAGTCAGAGCAGCCATAGCAAACTGGTCACGGAGCGTAGCTCGTGGCTCATTCATGGTAAATATTGGATGAGGAAGATCGTCAGAAAATCCCATCATATCACTAGGATCAATCGTTTTCGTGTCGTATATGAGAGGAGGATTGAGTATGATCTTCAGTTTATCGTTCAATTCAGCCGCTTGCGCTGCAAGTTCTCTCAAAAATATAGCGCAATCCCTTTCGTAGTGTGCAGAATAATTAACTCCTCCCGCTCCTTCTAGTTTCTGTTCCCTAATTTTATCTGCTCTCATTTCGCCTCCTTCACAAACTCCTGTACCGAATCCCACGGAACCATCCTCATAGCACGTTCCTCTGCAATTTCACATGGAATAGCGAAGTCCTGTCCTCTCATCTTACAAATTGCATCGGATTCTTCTTTAGAGTATCGTCCTGCTGCCGCTAGGAATCGCGTGTATCCGGCTTCTTCTGGCCTCCAAAACAACGCTTCATCACAGCCTCCGTGAGCGGTGGTAAAGATGTAGTATTCATGCGGCTTGCTCATTAGTCCAACCTTCCTCGTTCTGATGAATACCTCAAAAACTTCTCCACCTTTACCTTCTTCGCATCCATAGCGCGCTTCATGTCTATGCTATTACCTGTGAGTTGGAATAAACAATTCGACTCAGCAAGCATTTCCAACACCGCTTGTAAATCAGCGCACTCTAAGCAGATGCGTCTTCCGTTGGTGTCAGGCTGTCCCGGTTCACAATCGTCCAGACCAAATCTGAGAGCCTTAGTCGCATTCTTGGCAATCTCAACGCACTCTTCAGCGATAATTACCAAGAGATGATCTTCTCGTGTCATAATCCCAGCGTCTTTCCAGCACGCGGCTCAAACGTCTCTTCCTTTTCCGTTCTGTTGTCGGAGCTAACAAGAATAGCGACGACGAACACAAGCGCAAGGATCGCAAAGATGAAAGCAGCGCCAATCCACAATGGACATAGCACCCACCACCAACTCCAGTTAATAACGTGTCCCAACTTGAGGCCGATAAACAACACGGTTAACAATTCGCTAAATCCTACTCCTTTTGATGTCATGCTATGGTTATTGCTTTTCGACATATCTTTCTCCTCCCGGTTGTATTGCTTCGTTAGTATTTCTTTCATCCCGAATAGCTATCTTAATCCACGATGCGGCCACTTGGTTTAGTATGGCAAGAAGTTCCAAATAGGTCAGACCCGGATGCCGTCCAATGGCCTCCGTGACCACTATAGCCATATCGTTATGCGCTTTTTGTACGGGAATTTCTCTCTCGTGCATTCTCATGCTTGCACTCCATTCGCATACCATAGGCGCAGAGTTTGCATTTGTCAAGAGGTTTTGAGAAATTCTTTTTCCAGTTGCCCACCCACCCAGAGGCCCAAATCCTTGCCCATCTTCTGAGCTTCGTCTAACGATAGACCGCTGTCTAATATAAGCACAGATCCGTTGGCACGCACGCCAATAACGAGTAGTTTAACGAGTGTGGCCGATTCCTCAGCCACTTGGAAGGCGATTGAAAGAGCGTCTGGAGATTCCATTTGTGGTCCTCTGCCGATAGAATACACCTGTTTGGTGGATGTGCAAACTTTCTTACTTTTTATGCTTGCATATTGTCGCAAGCAAGCGTAGAGTTTGGAATCAGGAGAAAAAGATGGACGATAAAATGAATGTACCAGACGGAATGTTGTCGGCTGCTTATGAATACTGTCCCGCCTCGTTTGCAATGCCTGCCGTCGAAGCTATGCTTGAAGCGGCTCTCAAGTGGCTAGACGGAGAATTAAAGAGACATCACAACTCAAATACGAACTCGTGGCAGGCTGGATACAACGTGGCGATTGAAGATGTTCGCCGCATGTTTCGCGTCACTCCTGAACACAAGGACGGTACTGTGGTCTGGAGAGCTGGTACGACTATTCCTATCGGCGTATGGTCTGGTGGAAAGATATATACAACCAACGTTCCTGATCCTCTAAAATTATGTGAGCGCGACAATGATGGCGATGGAAATTGCGACATCCACTCTTCTCCGGGTGTGTTCAGGAACCCCTCTTTTAATAAAAAGAAGGAAGAGTCTTTTGTGGAGTGTGACACTTGCCGTGCCAAGCCCGGTAGTCCTACACTTTGCTATGGATGCCTTCATAATAGAGAAATCATCTGCTCATTACACCGCGAATTGAAGTCAATAAAGGACACAAAATGATTGAGAAAAAAGGATCAAGAGGCGGCAATGCGAGAAGGGCAAAGCTCTCGAAAGAGCAAAGAAGCGCCATTGCAAAAGCAGGAGCACGAGCACGATGGGATAAAAAGAAAGCTGAGAACACAACAATAACATACGTCAACTCACAGACAGGAGAAACATCGCTACCGTCTCCTACTACCGAACTTGTTCCTGTCGTTGAAATAGATCCTATTCCTGTCATTCCAGCAGAGCCTACTCCTGCCGAAAAAGGTAGGATGCGTGCCCTCAAAGAAAAGCCTGTCTCAAAGGTCTATGGAAAGGCTCTGGAAATCGCTAATAAAGACTACGAGGAAGCCGCAGAAGCCCTTGCCTATCACGAAGAGATGGTTGCACGTCTAACCTCCAAGATGCCACGCCTAATCAAGACCATCAGGGCGCTAGGAGGAACCATAGAGACTGAATCCATGCCCCTACAGTCTACTCAACCACTACAGCAGATGGTGCGCCCTACCCTTACCACGAATGATGGTCCTTCGCGTCCTATCGCCGCTGGCATGGGTGGCGCAATAGGAGGCATACCAGAAGACATGATGGAAGACGATCCCGGTCCCGGAGATGTTGGCATTGCTGGCGATACAATCGGTATCAACAGCGAGAGAGGATGGCTGTAAATGATGCTCTTACATATCCTAGCGACGTTTGTAGTCGTATGTTTTATCGCTCTTGAGTGGTTTGAAAACTCGTCATTTACATACGGTTGGGGAGATTTTTTCAGATCGTCTCTCTTCACTTTGGCTGTGGGGTACATTCTGTTTCTGAGTTGGGTGAGATGACCGATATTAAGCTAAAACCTCGTAGCGTTGGATTGTCCACGCTTGCTGAGTCTATCAACTCCATCAAAGCCGAACTAGGCAAAGGTGTGGTGGTTCATCGTGACCGTAGGACAGGAAAAACTTTAGCTCTTTTGGGATTTGTTCACGAATACTGTTCTGGATTCTGCTACATCGTGACAGGTAATCATATAATGGCCAAAGAGATCGAGTATCAGTATCGACACATGTTTCCCGATGACGAGAAACCTATCGTCCTAACGCTGGATAGAGTTCGTGATGGATGCGCTGATGGACGGCCACAGTGTTGGGTTACGGATGATGTGTGGCCTTGGGTAGTTGAACGAAACTCGATGACGTTTGAGACGATGGAGTTCCTTGGCGGGGTAGGAACTTCTGAGTGTATGGATTTTCACATCCGGTAGGAGACACAATGGCATTTGATTCCGTAATTATCGATGACCTTATTGCGGCATTTGAGTTAAAAGGACCGCTAAAGATTTGCGCTTTACGACCAGTATTGTATCCCGATAACGATGAGGTATTGGCGGCTGTGATGTGTCTAAAGAAAAGACTCCTCCTGCAAGCCGCAGGAGTCGATGAATTGAACGATCTTGAGAAACTAGCTGCTCGGTTATTGATTGATGCGGCGGGAATACGAGGAGAGGCATGAACGACAACAAAGAGACTATGTGGATGATGCAACAGGACTTCAAAGAGTCCCAACGCAGAGAGAACTATCGACGCGCTGAGGCTTTCCTAACGTGGAAGTTCGGTTCTATGCGCTATGAGGTAGATCGTTTCATCAAAGGATCAGGAATGGATTGGCCGTCACTGTTTGTCGAGTTTTGCGAGAAAGTGGAAGAGGAATTGCTGACTAGGACTCGGCACATTGAAGAGTTGCACTTTGATACCATGAATCTAAAAGCAATGACCTCTACAGTCGTTCCTTTTATGTATCAAGAAAAGGAGAAAGTTGATGGAAAAGTTTAAGCCAACTGAAATACAAAAGATAATCGGTAAGGAGTTGGGGTTCGATCCATCCTTTCCTGATATGCACGTTATGATTTGCAAGGCTAGGCAGTGCGGATCGATGATTCATTTATCTGAGATTGGAGAAGTAACCAAAGAACAGATGGAGTCTATGAAGTCTATTCCTCCTAATTCAACTCTGAAGTTTGTTCACTGGAGTACAGAAAAGGATGAGAAATGACTAATCCTGATGACATCTTGTTGCAGAAACTTAAAGTGAGAGAATATGTTGCCATGTGCTAAAGTTGCGATGGTTCCGGTTTCAACGACTGCGGTCCAACCTTCGATGGAAGATCGGCTGCTGTCACATGTTCATCGTGTAGCGGAACGGGAAGAAGAACACAATGGTCTGATCAAAACGGATCATATTATTCCCGCCCAAGATATGTAACTCTTGAGCACATTAAGGACTTGTTGACAGATAATCCAGAAGTGAACGATAAAGTCATCGAGGCATATCGGCGTGCTTCCGTTGGGTATGGAAGGTAAAGGAGAAAAAGCTATGAGCGACGATCTCACTCCCAAGGAACTTGATGACCTGTCTGCCAAACTGAAAGAAGAGTTTGAAAAGGAAATCTTTTCCGGTTTGTCTGGTACACCCATAAACACGACTCCTTACCGTCCTACAGCAGCCAACTCCGAACCGTTGACCATCGACCAATTGACGAAGATGAAGAATGACTTAGATGCTCTTCTTGCTGATGTTCCTAAGCAACCTCCTATCGAATGGAGTATGGCCAATAAGAACACATACGATCACTTCTTTGTCAGCAATGATCTTCTTGATCGAATCCATGAGGCGACAACAGGAATCCACATCGCATCCATCACTCCACCAGAGCAGGGGTGGCCTATTGCGATGTACTGCCCAATTTGTAAGGTGACGACGTTTATCTTATCGTCGTGGGCAGCGAAGCCAGAGGACGGAGGTTACTTCAAGATTAAGGACGTGTGTACATTGGGGGATCACGCTATGCGTCTTGCGATGAAAACATTGGAATTTAAGCCACTTGATCCGTATGCCTATCGTCCACTACCCGGTGGATACGTTGACAATACTGGTGTGCATCGCGGAGTTCCACCAACCGAACAGGACGCTATGCAGGTTTATATGCTTCATCGTCACTTATTCGGTCCTTACGATGCAGAAATCGTGCAAGAGATGACCATCGAAGAGGCCAAGAAACGGTATCCTGATGCGAAGATTGATGCGATAAACCGGATTGCTCAATCTGAAGAGGATGCCGGGCTGTACGATAAGGTGTTGCTCCCAGAAGAAAACAAGGACAAGTAATGCCTCCTCTTTTTTCCTCACAATCCGTGAATACTGTTAGCGATTTTCTCAAGAGAATATTGTACAAACCCGGTTGGAAGATACGTCTGCACGAAGATCTCATATCGGACATGATTTCAGTGATCTGTACTTATGAGGGATACGAGTCAGAGAACGCTGCGTTTGATCCTGTTTGCCTTGAGAACTCTACGGTGTCTGGAGCGAGAGAACGTTTAGCTATCTCAATCGGAAAAACGGTTCGGAAAAGGACTACGTTTCGATACTACAGAAGTTTCTCACGCTACCATTTTGAAGTAATGAAACCAGAGGATATTATCCGAGAAATCATCGGCGGAACGATTAGAGAGGCTGAGATGTACGAGTTCAACAGGTGGTTTAAGTTTGATGGAGTACAGGTGTCTGAAAGCCAGAAGGAGAAACGATGAACGGAATAGAGCTAATCGCAGCAGAGAGGAAACGTCAAATCGATGTTGAGAAATGGACTCCAGAACATGATGATAAGCATAAGGATACAACACTAGCAAGAGCAGCTATTTCTTATACTCGCGTTGCTTCCGCTCAAGTAGCAACAGGGGTTGATTATGCTCCTAAAGATGAACCATCTCGTTGGGAATGGCCGTGGGATAGTAAATGGTGGAAACCGTCTCCTAATCCTATCCGAAACCTTATGCGTATCTGATTGGGCTAGAAAAATAGGAATAACTGAAGCAGGAATACGTAAACGTATCAGCAAAGGATTAAGTGTTGATAAGTGCTTGTCTCCAAAGAAGTTAATCAGGTATTGATATTAACAAATCCATACCTTCCATTGGGCGTCTCGAAATTATGGCACGGTCTGATAAACTGGCACTTCACAGGCCATGAACATGTTGATAATTGCATATCTGGAATTTCTTTCATCTCTTCAATCTCTTCCAGTTTCCTAGCCGCCAAGTCTACGATCTTCTTCCTAACTTCCTTGACAGGGACAGGAATATCGACGTTGAATGCTACGTCCTGTAAAACCCCATCTTCATACATGGCGTCGAGCCACTCTTTCGTGGTAATCTCGTCATAATCCTCGCGCCATACAGAGTTCCATGAACTCTTGAACCCGGTTGACACATCGTTGCGCTTCCTGAATCGCAATTTTTTGTTGACCGGGTGCCTGAGTCCCTTCGACCAGTAGCCGTGTCGCTTTCCTTCCCGGTGTTGGCCAAGGATGATAACGGCTTGCTGCATTGGAAGATCGTAGGCACAGACTTCTCCCAATGTATACCAGCTACGAGCCTCTGAGTAGTGACGGTCATCGTTCCACGCCGACGCTAGGACGATGCGTCTCAAGAAACGACCATCTGGAGACATATAGGCTCCTGATCGCCACGTTGATCCTTCCGCCAACGTAACAGGCTCAGGGCGCAGCCACGGGCCCTCGGTGGGCTTACGGATGGCCGAGCATACGATGTCTGCGAGTGCCGCTAAGTGAACTATTTGATCGTATAAGTTGTGTTCTTTGGTCTCTAATCCCGGTTCTGAACCAAGACCCATGATCTCTTCACCGCATACTACTCCGTAATCCTGTCGCGGTGAGGTTAGTCCAGCCAATAGGCCACGCTGGATCATCTCGTTAGGCTCAAGTTTCCAGCGTTTCCAATCGCGGGTCCAGAAACCGTCACGTATGCAATGCTCTATGTGAGATAAAAGGAATGGACTTGTCATTCTTCGTTCTGATCGGCGTCTTCGTCGTCTACTTCTTCGCTCTCGATCTCTTCTATTGCATCCTCAATTGCTTGGACGACTTCTTCGGCAGGAAATTCTAATACGTGTCCTTCTGTCGATGGTTGTCCTGTCGTCCATAAAACACATTTATCCTTGCTGATTGACTTTACCGATACAATCTCATACGGGTTGAACCACTGACCTTCAATTAGCTCAATCACTTTTGTCCTCCCGGCTTACGTGGTGTTTCGTCTGTTACCAGCTTACCATCATGCGTCATCAATCTGTTTCCTACCCACCGTGGAGCATGAGGCAGAGCGTACATGCTCTCATTAGAAAACCCTCCATTGTAAGGCGTCTTGAATCGATCATTACCGTGTATCTTCCCATCCCACTTGTTAGGTGTCAGTGTCGCCGCAGGATCTCCTGTCTTGGCCGCATGAAAGTGTCCTCTCACGTCATAATCTGCCGTAGGAATAGGCTCAAATTTCGGTGCTGGTCCTACTTCGCCACGTATAGAATTAGGATTCTTTGCCGCCCACTGACGGAACTCCTGCTCCTCTGTAGGAATAAGTTTCGTCGCGTATGGACCCGGTTTCGACCATCCCTTATTGAACTCAAACGATACCTTCGGCGGTTGCTGCTCAGGGTTGGCATACTTGTTTAATGCGTCCTTTGGCTGTGATGGAAGAGGAATATCTTTACTTGGTTGCGCGTATCCAGACTTGACGAAATGATTATGTAGCTCTTGAGCCTTTGCTTTTATGTCCTTCAGCCTCTCGTATCCCTCTATCGGTGGCACTGGTGGTCGTATTGTTGTGTTGATCCCTTTTTGGTTAGGACTCGTTGGATTCATCACAGATAAAGGCATATTATTCAGGTCGTTCACCCACTCCTGAAGCCTCTTACGCTGGCTAGGATCGGCTGTGTAGGTCTGGAGAATAGTTGCGGCCTGCTCTTGTGGTAGTTGCCACAACTTGAGTCCTTTCTTCCTAAGATCGTCAATATTGGATATATCGTAAGGCTTCTTCGGATCATCTTTCGGGATAGCGTTCCTTAGTGGGCCTGCAAGCTGGTTCATCGCCAGATGGATCAACTCGTGTGATTTTGTCTGCACCGGATCAAGAGAAAAGCGCGAAGGATCGTTGATTTGTATCTCGTGCGGTTCGTTCTTTCCTACCGATGATATGGCGTCCTGATACGGTGCTGCTTTGACGTATCGAGCGTCTACGGCGTGTTCGATTCTCTGCTCTTCTGGCGGCATCACAGAGCCGGTATCAGGTATCACGCTGGACGTTGCACCATGCGTTTTCGCTAAGGAATGATAGAACTCCTTCGGCTTGTTCGGTGTGGGCATCTACTGTATACCTGCTGCCATCTTAAACCTTGACGCGCTCTGCTCGTCAGGAAATGTATGGATGTGTCCGTTCGGATCGGTAACTTTCACTCCGTTTGACTGAGAGTGAGCAACGGACTCTTTGATCTGCTTAGGATTCAACTTTTCTGCTTTCGCCTTCACATCAGATAGTGTCGGTGCCGTTCCTGATCCGAATAGGCTGTGCTGCTCCCCCTTCACTCCCTTACGCATCTCTGGAGTGATAGGCATGTAGGGTACTGGCTTCTGGTTGATGTTAGCTGCTTCCTTTACCTCTCCGCCAAACCATTCTGCTAATTCAGGGGTTCCTGTTATTCCCATTGCTTGAGAGAAAGTCTTGCCTTGCTTCATCTCTCTCTTTATTCTTTGCAGACCGTTTTCAACATCCACACGTTCCGCAACAAACATCATAGGCTTGCCAGTGATCGGAGAAATCTTCGTGTTTCCTCTCCCCTGAGCTACGGACAAGAGAGTGTTTACATCGTCCATTGTCCTTTCTGGTCCACTGTATTTGTATTCAAAATCTCCTTGTACTGGTATCTTCGTCTCTCCAACCTTCGTTCCCCACTTCTTTCCTAGCTTGTTGGCTATGTCGGGTACGATCTTGTCGTAAAATCCCTTCATTCCTTCCCCGCCAACCTTGAGATCGAGACCGGAAAGTTCTCCTTGGTCTTCCTTATCGCCTATAATCTTTGCGGCTACCTCTTTCCCAACAATATTTGGTAGTTCATCACCTGTGACGAATTGTTTCATCACACCATTACCGTCAAGATCAAAAGCGTTGATCGTCCACTTCTGAGGGTCGGTGTGGTTATACTTCATTCCTTTTTTATATTCAATTCGGCTGATCTGCTTCGACAAGTCGTATCGTGACGCCTGCTCTTCTCCCGGCGTCCAGCTAATGCCGTCATAGCCGTTCTCTGCCGCGTACCGGAGCATACGCTTGAATAGAAGCTCTGGCCATTCCTTCTTAAATGGAGCATCGGGCATCTTTGATTTATCTGATCTTATTAAATGCTCCTCAAGTTCCTTCGCTCTGGCAACATCTGCCGGATTAGGAGTTCCTCCATTAGCTCTGGAATCTGCGTTCTTGTGAACTAATGCACGATATTCCGAGTCCATCTTCGATGTTTCAGATACGGGAAGACGATACCCTTCCGATCTACCTTTCTGATGCCAATCGCTCTGCAACTCTTCGACGTGCAGTATCTTCTCCCCATTAGGACCAGTACGGTCATTAAAGCGGACGTGTCCTAGTACGTTGGGTTCTTCCCAGTGAGAGGAACGGAATTGGTTGGAATTCCCAGTGGTATCTGGAGACTCTCCATTCCTTATTTTTTCGTATAGATTTCTAGATCCTTCATGGTCTCCATATCCGTTTGCTCTAGACCATTCATCAAACGAAGGCATAAATTTGTCTTGAGGCATCGTCAACAGCATCTCCCGGTAGTTACTGCCTCCGGGAAGAGTGTATCCTGCGAATTTAGTTGATTCACGCGGTTTATCGCGGTATTCGTTCCATCTATTATGTGCTTCGCTCTCTTGTTGTCCTAGTCGTATAGATTCTTCATAATCCGCTTTATCTCCAGACGCTTCTGCTTTCTTATACGCAGCTTGACGAGCATTTCCAAGACGATAATATTCATTCCTTAACGCTTCTTCTTCACTATTGTCTCCTTTTGTCACTTCCTTAATCTGTATATCATTCTCTGCAATATGCTTCTGAATGTCGGCAGGGGTTACTTTCTCTTTTCCCTTCCCCTTCAACATGTCATCCAAGCCAGTCCACTTCATCTCTTCCGGTCCTACGCCGTTCGCCAAAAGCATCTTGTGAATGTCCTCACCCGGCATTGGACCCCGAACCTTGTCATTCAGTATCTTCTCTGACTTCAAAAAGAATGGCTGAGATTTATCGGATGCTTTGTAGGTAAGACTTCCTTCCTCGTTCTCCATAAAGTTCCGTACAGGAGCCGGTACAGGAAGATCCTTGACTGCATGTTTTCCTGCTCCGTAGGCCAATCCGATCCCTAGACCCGCTTCTGTGGCGTACTTTATAGCTTCTTGGTTGTTTCCTTTGTCGTATGCATCCTGAGCCTGCTTCGCGTTCTGGTATGAGCCTTTGAGAGCTTGGATAGAGAAGAAAGCACTGAGTAGTTTGGATTGTGGAGATCCTACAATCAAAGCCAGATTTGCAGGACTCGTCATACTATCAGCGAATTCTCCTACGCCCGTGGTTACTCCTGTGGCGATAGGATATTTCTCTTTGTTCTTCTCGTAAGCCTTATCTTGTAGAGCCTTCTGTTTCCTTAACCAATCTGCATCTTTTTGGTGACCACCTTTCTCTGCTCTCTCAATCTGTGCATCAACCGTCAGACCTGAGAGTATAGGCTTGTTAGCCCACTCAGGCATCTTAGGTATCGCCGTGCTCAACGGCTGCGCAGGCTTCAGTTGCCGTGCGTGCTCGCTCTCCTCTGTTGTGATGGGAGATGTTTTCTTCTTCTTCAGATGCGACATGATCTGCTGAGAGATATGCTCATCGTCCATGTCGGACGGAAAAGATATGGTCCCCAATCCTTTAACCTGAACAATTTTCGTGGTTTTCTTAGAATCAGGCATACCGAGATTATACCTCAAATAAAAGAAACGGCGAACCTAAGTTCGCCGCTCTACCATGCCTTACCACGCCTTGCCGTTCCAAGCCGTGCCGAGCCGGACCTTACCGGGCCATGCCTTGCCTCGCCTTAGCCCACCAGACCGAGCCATGCCCCGCCGAACCAAGCCAAGCCATGCTAATTTAATCTTATCACGTTAAATCCTGTCACTTGATAGCGACCAAATGACGGGCGAAAATCCCCTACTCCTACAATCCGTCCAGCGTATTGAAGAGTATCATTCATCAGCGCAGGATTGATGTATTCGGGAAGAAGAATCTGGAAACCAACAGTGCATTTCCATCCTATCGCCATCGCAGGCCGAACACGAGTGATTGCACTTCGTTGAATTACCACCCTGCGACGATCCATATAATCAGGTTCTTTTAACCCGAAAGAGCAGAGTTCTCCGAGTGTTGCAATTCCAGCCTTAAATAAGTCCATAGCCGACTTGCGCGGGGAGCGAGGATCTTGCTTGAACTTAGCGGCAGAAATAACAGATTGCCGGAAGTATTCTGCTGGAATCGACACTTCTCCTTTTTCGTCCCTGTATAAGTATGACTCAACATTATCTGTCTTCTTGGCCGCTGAACCTTTTGCCGCCTTCGACTTTTCCTCAACTGCATCACACGACCAGCGATGAAATAGAATCGGTGCCGTTCCTTCGATTGTCGCCTCAACCATGTATGGGGTTTGAATTTCAATGTCCAACTGCGCATCGTTAGACACACCACTCAAAGCGGTTACTTTCGCATCCATTTACTGCCTCGTATGCCATTGGATTAGCGGTCAGATTTAGGTTCTCTGTCCCAATACGGAGATTTGCACTTGGCGCAGCATACAGGCTTCTGCCCGTCTTTGCTCTCCCATTCGTGCTTGCACCGGCTACAGACCCAGATTGTCCTTTTTTCTATTCGCTGTGGCATACTTTAAGTATATACCTATGGTTACTATTGTCAAGAGTTAACAAGAAATATTTTATACAGGCACTATGGATTGTGTCTTTGCGTCCCATATATGCGTGTGTCCTTGATTAGAAGATTGTGGACCAACAGGATTACCATCCTCATCGTACAGCATTTGAGGCACGGCTACGGGTGCTGGAACGACTGGCTGCACGGCAGGTTGAGCGACAGGGGCAGGCGTAGGACTCATCTTATCTTGCAAGTCCTTCGCTTTCTGTTTAACTGCATCCAACCGTCTCTCGTCTGGAGTCTCTCCCTTTCCTATTTCCTCACCACGACCTACGTTTCCTAGAACATACCCTGCGTAGGGTAGAGTGCGAGCGAACCCTTGAGCTACTTTCAACATCTTTACAGCCGTTGCAGGATGAGTCATCGCTGACGCTAATAAGTTAAGTGACGCCCATTCTCCTACTAGAGATGCCGCCGCACTTCCATACTGTCCTCTTGCTGCCTCTCCTCCCGGAATTGCCAGCAACATAGCATTCTTGAGTAGCGCAAAGTTCTGCAACGATGCTCCACCGCTGGCTCCTATTCCTACAGGGCCGTTGATCCTCTCCATAATTCCAGTTAGCTCTTTTACATTCTTCCAGTTAGGTCCAAATATTATCTGTCCTCTTTCGTCTCCTATTTTAGCTATGGTTTCTGCAAACCTGCGCTCGTTGAACGCTTTGGTGTTTAAGTTTACAGACTGCCGCATGGTGTCCATAATGATCTGTCGTTGGACAGGTTGATGTAGTTGTTTTGGAAGGACTGCGAATAGATCACGTGTCTCTTGATTCCCTATATTCGGATTACGAATTAACGTAGCAATAGCTTCTGGCTTCTTCGTCTTGACTATCTTCTCAACGAGAGCCTGCTCAAACATCTTGTGTTCGTTCGCAGTGAAAGCGTTGGCCGCACGAATCTTCTCTGGCAGTCCTTGTATCCCACTTTTCTCAGCAGCATCCATCATGGACTCATCGAAGAGACCAGACATGTGTTTCGCAAATCCTCCAGCCTTTGTAGACAATGCTTCGTCTAGTTTTCTGGATATTTCCAAATAATCACTACGTATATCCTTTACAACTCTAAACGGTACATTGTCTGGAGAATTGATTATTTTCTTAAACAATTCTTCGGAATCTTCTAGGTCTTTCTTAGGTAGTAAGTCTTTTTTTAGTTCTAAATCTGCCATTTTTTCTTTCGCATAATCCTTCAACGATTTCATGGAAGGCATAACGTCATCGACAACTCTATCTTCCAATTTTGTAACCGTGGTCATCACTGGCTTGCCGTGGGCATCCAATACCTTCGATTGAACCTGAGTTTGTACCGGAACCTTGATAGTTCTCTCGTTTACATCTGTGGCGATGTCGTCGTACATCTGATTCTGGATTACGCGGAAACCTTTTTTGTGATTTTCAATTCCATCTTGAACTAAATTACCAAGTTCTTCAGGGGTTCCATTGAATTTTGATATATCATTTGCCACTTTCTCTACTACCGCTTTCGTCTCAGCGTTTTGAGTTTGACGAAACTTTTCCATCTTTCCGCTTGTAAGAACGGAGCCTTTCATAAATCTCTCAACGAAACTAGGTGCTTTTCCTGCCGCCTCTGATGGCAATAAATTAACCCCTGCTTTTTCAGATGCAAGAGCGGTTTCCTGTAGAGGTTTAACAGCGATACCAATACTTTTAGACCCTCCTAATCCAGCACCCTCCGCTGCTGCTCCCATACCAGCCTCTATCGCAATCCGTCTCTTATTCTCCTCCGCGCTTGGCCTATGCTCGTATGGGTATACAACTGTCTCCAATTTCTGCCTAGCAGACTCTCCCACTCCTGCCCCTACCCCCGCTCCTGCTACCCTTCCGACGATTGGTCCAACTGGTCCAGTTATCGGGCTAGTCGTAGCGCCAGCAGTAGCGCCAGCAGCACCACCAGCGATGCTACCAGCGGTAGGAAGCTGGTCCAATATCGCGTGTGGGCTCGTTAAATTGTTCGCTTTCTGCTTAACCCAATCCAAACTCCACTTCTCAGGTCCAGCCTTCACCACGTCGTATGATTGTGGTAGATCGGTATCCGGGTTAAGCATGTGCTGGGCAACCGGCTTATTGATAAACTCCGATCCTTTGCGTCCACTTGTTTTCGCTTTTTTCTGTAAATCTGCTACATAATCATTTGCGTAAACTTCCCTGTCGTCTGGATGAATTTTGTATCCTTTTTTGGAAGCATTCATCACGTTCTCGTAACCAACGTCAATATCCTTACCGGAAGGACTCTTCATCCTGTATTTTCCGTGTTGGTCACCCGGCTTGAATGCGAACTCGGTGGTGTCTTCGGTGGGAGTTTGAGAGCTATCTTCGTCTGTAACTAATTCCGCTCCAGCAGGTAACTTCATAGACGAAGAATCATCGACCAACTCAGCACCGGGAGGGAGTTTCATCTTTTTGGGAGCCATTATTTTGGCACCTCAGTATAGCTCTTAATATCCGACGTGTCTCCTGTTCCGTTGTAGGTGTAAAACTTGTTCCCAATCTTGATCTTGTGCTTTGCTCCTGCACCTCCACTTTGCGGCGTAGTAGATGCGCCGGGGAAGTTTGGCCTTCCGCTCTTTCCAGCATCATACTGCCCCTTCAATGCATTCAACTTGCTTCCCATCAGTTTCGTGTAATACTCAATTGCACCTTGAATCTGCTGTGGAGATTGAGCATTATTGATAGTCTGGTTGATCTCTGCGATTTCTTGATCTGTTGCTCCTGTGCCCTTAAACGTCTTCGACAACTCACCAGCCACGGCGCTCTTTACCGCATCAAAATTAGTCGGTGCAGGCGCTCCTGTCGCAGTTGCAAAGCTGTTAGCGTATTTATTGAACAGTGGGTAATCCCCATTATTCAACGCTTCTCCAGCTTGACGAAGAATTTCCAAGTGGTCTGTGGCAGTATTGAAGTAGTTGATATTAACCGCGCCTTGACCAGCAACCATGTAACGCGTAATGGCCTTGTCTGTTTGGAATGCGATACTCTGCGGTGATCTAAATCCTGCTTTAGCAGCATCTCCAGCACGCATAGGAATAACGTTTTCAGGATCGGCAGGATTGTAGACCATAATATAACGATTGGCTCCTGCTGCTGCCATTCTCGCCACACCCGGATCGATTTTTGTTTCCTTGTTCCAAATCTGCCATGCGGCCTTACGCGCAATCTCATCCGGGGTAAGAGGTTGACCAGACGCCTCTTTAAGAAGAACAGCTTGGTACTGCTTGTCAAACGATTCAGGTTTAGATGCAGCCGCCGTATTTCTGCCTATTCCAGCCTGCTCATTCTTCCATTGTTCAAACGTCCCCTTATATTCAGGATGCTGTTTCTGATACTCTGCGAAGTCGGCACGAGTCCTAGTCGATTCCGTGGTGTTTGTTTCAGGAACAAACGTTGCAAGCATGTCTTGAGGTACAGCCTCACCGTTTTGCAGACGATACTGATGAGTCTTCTTGTCAAAGAGAAGGGTGACATCCTGCCCATTCATCTTTCCCTTCACATTCGCCCAATTTCCAGCCGTGGTCATGACGTACATCTTTTGGATTTGATCGTTCCTGAATGACTGAATCTCTTCAGGAGTCGCATCAGGATTCATCGCTTGAAAGTTCTTTACCGATGCATTGAACGATGCAAGTTTTGTAGATGCATCCGTCTGTACTCCCTGTAATGCTTGCCTCTCAGGTGATAAAGGCAAAGCGGAAATCATCTTTCCCGCTTCAGTCTGTGCTTTTACTTGTTCTGGAGTCTGTGGTCCTTGAACCTTGTACGCTGGTCCTGTCGGGACTTTCTCCCCATCTATATCCATCGTGGGCTGGCCGTAAACGGGTGGAGCTACAGTCGTATCATCCTTCTTATTCCCAAACTTCAAGTCTCTCCCAAGCATCTTCCCAAACTTCATTATCGCGTTAGGATGATCGAGGCTTTTCCAATGCTCGTTACGGGATTGAGTGGCTTGGGCTAGTTGGTCTTGAAGTTTTAGGTAATCTGGAGTATTCCTAGACTCTTCGGGAACTGACGCAAGTTTAGTTTGTAGGTTGGCAATCTGTCCTTGAATTTCATCATGCTTATCCTGAAACTCTTGCGCCTTCATCCCCTGCTTACGGGCATGTTGCTCTTCTTTTCTTCCTAAATACCCTTCTCCAACCCCCAACAATAAGCCGCCGAGAAGTCCTCCTCCTGCATTTTGCGCCATTTTTATCCTCCGGCCATCGCAGAACCAGCAGCTTTTCCGGCACCCTCACCAACAGATGTAAGCAACTGTTGCCAGAATGGTTTATTCGCAAGGTCTATCTGCGCCCCTGATGTCGTTGCGGAAGTACCCGTTTGAAGAAGATTTGATCCCATTGAGCCTAAAGTTTCTGCTGCTTGACCAGTCAAAGCGGCAGTCCATCCCGCAATATCTGAATGGAGTTTATCATCCGTCATTGCCGCTGAAGCTGCTGTACCACCGCTACGAGAACCAAACTCGGCCTTAGTTTTATTCTCCTGCTGCGCAGATGTTTTCGCCGCGCCTATTTCTGGCGATAGAGTCTGACTTATTTTGGATGGATCACCGCTTAATATAGAACTAAAGAAATTCGACGCTTTCCCAACGTCAGACTGTCCTTGTCCGGTAGCCCAACTGCCATTGTTAAGGAGAGAATCACTAGCTTTTGTCGCTGTTTTGTCGTTCCCCCACATAGAAGTTAACCAACTCAAATCACACCTCCAAGAGAGACAAAGTTTTCCTGTATTCTCTTGAATCGCGCCCACTCCCGGATAAGCACAATTCCTTGAAATAGTATACACTAGAAGGGTCAAGGGTTGCCACCCCGGACGAATCCTATCGCTAAGGAGAGCGAATATGACCCTTCCATCTGCCACATTATACCCAGAACAACCTGTATTGCAAATGGATTCACAAATAAAAATGTGCTCAACTTGTAAGACTCCTCAGCCTTTAACAAATTTCGGTAAAGATACTAATAGGCATGACGGGCTTTGCTATAGGTGTAAAAGTTGTGCGAAGATATACGCTGAGAAACTCAAAGAAAAACACGCACTTGATTTTTCTACAGAAAAGAAGAAAACCTGTTTTTTATGTAATACTCAAAAATTTCTAGATGATTTCTATAAACACGACTCTTGTCTGTACGGGAAAAGCAATATATGCAAAACTTGCACATCTGCCATATATAAAGCAAAATGGGCAAAACAGCCTCGTCCACCAGAATTAAACAGGAGGAAAAATAAAGAGTGGAGAGATGCTAATAAGGGGTATTGTCAAGACAAATCAAAAACCAAGAATTTTACGTATTACGGCGTAACTAGGGAGTGGTACGAGAAGACGTATTTAGATCAGAATGGAAATTGCGCTATATGCGGAATTCCCGATAAAGAGAGCGGAAGGAAACGTATGTCTATCGACCATAATCATAAATGCTGTCCTACTGGTCGTGGCTGCGAAAAGTGCCGTCGCGGCCTACTATGCACTAAATGTAATACTCGTCTTGGTGTTCTAGAGTTGGGCGAGTGGGTTAAACAAGCAAAATTCTACCTCAACAAGTACAGCAGCAAAGATGAACAAGATGACGGGCAGGGATCGCTATTCGGTCTATAAATTATTGAATTACTCGGACTGAGTACAGACTGGCCGTTGGTGTTCCAGCCAGTACGCACGTCAATCTAACTGTTACCGTATTCGCCGACGATACGAATGAATCGAAGCAGAATCCTGCCCCCGGATTGGTTTGGGGGCTGCACACCGCTACCATCGTCGTCGTGGCCCCTGTGACCGTCGCCGTAGCCGTGATCGTCTGCCCTACCGTCATTGGAGAGCCACCCATGCTTGCCGTGTTTCCGCTCAGGTACGCTAAAGGTGCTCCTGAAACATCCCCGTATGCCGGTTGGCTTAAATGCGGAACCCCGGTATTGCTGATCGAGTCTACCCATTGATGCGTTACCGCGTTAACCGCCTCTACACCTCCTAGCGTGGTCGTGGTTGGATTTGGCAACTGAGACGGTGCGGCAGTGCCGGATATATCGCTAAAGGAAGGCTGAGTTGCCGTGAATGCCCCTGTCATCGAATTGTATGAATTTAGCCATTCATGAACCACTGAAGGGGTGTTTACCGGGACAATAGGAAGACTCATTGCTTGCCAGTTATTCCCGTCAAAGAACGTAATCGTGAAGTATCCCGGCAATAGAGCAAACGAAGCCGATCCGTTTATTAGCCCCGTAGATGGATTCAGTGTCGCCGTAGCCGTCCCCTGATTTTCGACGAAGAAGAAATAGGGATTTGAGATGGCAGAGTTCAACGTGACTACTACCGGAGAAGACGAGTTAACCAAAATAAGAATCCCGTTGTCGCTGGTCTGAGTCACATACGATGCCGTCTCTGTGTTGACCCCTCCAAGGAAAGGAAAATATGTAACGTTACCAGTCTGAGAGTTGAATGACGATACTCCAGCCGTCGATGCGTTTGATGAGTTAATAGTCTGAGTGACTTTATTTATAGTCGTAGCGTTTGAACTTGTGCTGGCATGTAGAGCCTTGACTGCATTTTGAATGTCAACAATAGCATTCCATGAGTTTCTGTGAACCTGCTGAACCTCTGGAGGTAAACCAGAGATTTGGCTCTCAAAAGGAAATCTCATTGATGTTGGGTTATTAGACATAGATTATCCCTCACCCCCACTGTCGCCAAACGGATTCACTAAACGATATTCCGCGTTACTACCCCACTCCTTTACCTCGAAGGTGGTTCCCTGCATATTTAATTGAAATTGATCCGTAGAAGAGAATTGGAATGCCATCAACTTCCACTTGTTAGCGCCACCTTTGGTGTTGAATTTCGTTAAAGTTCCACCCGAACTTGGAAGGATTATATTCGGTGAACCATAGCTTCCGTTTCCTGTGTCAGACACAACAAAAGATAACGTGATTGGATTAGATGACACATATTCAACCGTTACTTCATACAAATGCTGCCATTCTTTTCCTCCTATCGCTGGAGTCATAACAATAGATGTTCCTGTTTCTATTCCTGCGCTCGCCATCTGACGTACTGACCCATCAGCGCATCCTACCAGAGTTCCTTGTTGGCTTAAACCCTCACTTGATGCATGGATTGTGGCAGGGAATTGATATACATCCCATACCCATCCGTGATTCTTAATGTCGTAGACTAGAGTCCTTGGCGTACTGGTGGCGTCCAAGTAATCATAGTAAAGGAAACCGTTTACTACAGAGAATCTTTGTCCTTGTGGCTGTGAGTCGTCTGGTGGATAAACGGTTACTCCATTCCTTGTTATCGGTTGAGGAACACTAGGCGCTGAGTCTGCGTTCTCGTGACTAAATAAAGGATACAAATCCTGATCGGTAATGGAAACCGAAGCGGCTCCTCCCGGTGATGCGTGGATACCGTCAGACACTCTGAAAAATATCGTTCCTCCTCCTTCAACCGCCAAGCACCGTGGCATATACAAACCACGATTAATGCTGGTTTCTTGTAGCGTCCATGTCGATCCTTGAGTCCCTGTTACCGTCGATGTCAAATCAAAGAAGTTAGGCATGATAACCCAAAATCTCTTGATCGACGCTAAAACTCCCCGTCCACCGCTCATGGCACCATTGACTAACGTCTCTCCGGGATCGGTTACCTCTAATTGATTTGTGTCGGGTGCGGAATCAAGATTAGACCCTTTGCACCAGTAGAGAGTCCCCGGCCTTAATGGGTCTCCTACCGCAAAAGTGAAGTTGATATTATCTGTCGGTCCAAACTGATATGGCAGAGGTTGATTGGCTAGGATAGGCTCTGGAATCTCATATGATAAATTGGTTCCATCTGGAACTCCGGGAATCGTCATGCTTGTGGTAGATGTTGGTCTTGCAACGAGGATGTAAGCCAGTGATGTTGGTGATCCTATAAGGATTATCGTACCAGCCAACCAACGTACATTAAATCCAGTAGTAGTCCCTCCAATCGCTCCACCCGTCAACCAAGTTATAACTCCACCAGAGATGCTAACCGTTCCCTTTTGAGGCAAATCTATAGATGGAAATGGCTCAAAGTTGTCAAAGTCTAGCAACTGGTTTCCTAGTTCCAAATCCGTCAACAGATCAACAATCGGCGTATTAGTACCACCCGGTCCAAGATTATCGTTTGGTCCTGTTGCTACATAAGTGAAATTGGTGGTGTTTTCATCAAGTCGATAATAGTCAACTACATCAACCTGCGGGTCATTCGACCATATAGATGATACAGAATTTGCGATGACCGGAAGAGATTGCGCTGTTGATTCGGGAGATGGATTCGATAATGCTCCTGTAGCTGTGCTACGGTACACATATCGGTATTGAACATTCTGGCGGATATTAGAAGAGATTGGAGGAATTACAACTCCATCGCAAGTCAGAATGAGAGACCTTCCAGTGTGGGACCAGTAATCCCAGTCAATCTCTACGTCGTACAGACCAGTACCGGGAAAGGATACTGTGATAGTTGCTGTGTGGAACGATCCTGAACCGTCAATAACTCCGCCAAAAAGAAGCGGCAGAGCTTGAACTACAGTCATTGTTTGGCCGCGTAAAAGACCGCTGGAGAACGACCCTACAAGCGTTGCCCCTCCACCGATGCCGAACATGATCTGATCTTTGTATTGAATCGTGAATGTGTGCGTCCCTGCCGCTGGAATGAAGAGGCTACCAACTACGCACACATTGAAGTCGGCATAGTTTCCTTCCGGCTCCAGCGCGGGAGTGAAAAGCGGGATCGTGCTTGCAACCGAACCGTCTGGATTCAATACACTCCAATTTACAGGCAGTGTGTCGTTCTCAGGGGTAGAGTCAAATATCCACGAATTGCTTGTCGGTGATACGTCGGGGACTGGATTGGTTATTCCTCGAACAATGCCAGAACCTCCATCAGCAGGGTTCTTCCAGATGTATTGAGCCACTGGTCCCGAGTGTGGAGATCCTCCGCCTGTACCAATTCCTCCCGGTACAGATCCCCATACATAAGCCGTTACGTCCCCAACCGTGGCAACGTTCGCCGCAATAGGATTGATCGTGACCGTCCAATCGAGAAGAAAGTCTCCACTGTTATTGTTGAACGAAAAACCTAACGGCGTTGATCCTACCGAGTTGATCCCCACATGCAATTGTGAGGCACCAGTAGGAACTGTAACAGATGTTCCTGTGCCAATTGAAAAGACGATGGGAATCAGTCCACCCGGAGCGATGATATTTCCGCTAGAATCAGTAAACGCTCCGACTATGATCGAACTCGACCCCGGAGTAGGGAATGTGACAAACTGACCCGGTGAACCTGCGGTTGGTCCAGGTGTTGCTGGACTTACTCCGGGTGCCGATCCGTTCACTACTGGAGGGGTTATCAGAGATGCTATTACTGATAAAAGTATAGTTGATCCGGCAACCAACTCTGGTCCTCCGCCAGTGATAATAAAAGGAGGGGTTCCGTCTGATGGGTTTGTCTGATTGTATGAGTAATTTGTCGAGTTAGCCCCGCCAACATTTGTCCACGGAATAGTTTTTGCCGAAAGCGGTACTGCTGTCGCGCTCGTGACAATATTTCCGGTAGAGACTAGAGGGGCAAGTTGAGGCTCGCGGATACCTGTCTTGTAAACAATTCCATCCGACCGAACTTTCATTAATCCATTAGATACAAAGTTTACAGGCGTTCCTGCTGGTCCAAAACTGTTAGCTCCAAGATACTTTGTGAGAAGAGTTACTGTGTTTGCAGGGGCAGAATCTCCAATATACATCCATGGCTGAACTGATGCATTAGGCCGAAATGTAATCATCGATAGAGGATGACCGCTCATGCTGGTTGCTATTGCTGTAGAACCTGCATAGAGAGTTGTTCCTGCTCCACCAATGATTATGTATCCTGAAACAGGTCCGTTTGGGGTAGAATCGTTGAGCCTGGCTAGGGAATGAACGGCTGCTCCAAGGGTTTCTATCGCTGCCGTGAGAAGATTACGAAAAGATATTCCTCCAAGCGCATAAGCGCGGATATTTTGAGCTATACTCGTCCTACCAGCAGGAATTCTGTTGAGGGGACTTGTAAGATCGACGCCTATGAATTTCAGAGCCATCTATTCCTTCTTCGTGATCGGCTTTCCGTTATCCTCTTGTTGGAAACTCTGAGCGCATTTAGGGCAAAGAGTTGTTGCCACAAGTTGATGTGCTCCGCAACGATTACACCTGTTGTCGCTAATTTTGATCTTCGCCATTAGTGCTCCAGAAAATCTCAACTACTGAAAATACTCAGGATGTGTTTTACGGAGTGCTTGTATCTTGCTATCCGTAATGTCGTTGTACCTGTTCTGACTCCTATCTTGTGCCTGACCGCGCTGGATGATGATGTCAGCGAACGATCCTGTCGATTTTAGGCGAGAATTCTCTGCTGCACATGCCTGAATTGCCCTTGATTCTAGTTCGAGAGCAGACTTAAAGTCTGCCCCTCCGAGCTTGAAGCACGCGAGCGACTGCGCTAAATCGTAAATTATATCGACATCGCTTCTTGAAATTTGCAAATAATCCGTATCAAGTGTTGGAACTGGAGCGTTACCGAGAACCGTTAAACCTATGGACAATCCTACGGGCGCTGCGATGAAATCAATCCCTCCAGCCACTACCACTGGTCCAAATCCGGTTGGGTTTGAGTCCCACTCTGGACTGTAGTTGTCCATATCTTTGATCGAGTCCACGCTTACCGCTATTCCGTTTACGTTTGCCAACATAATCCACGGTGTATGCAGTAAAAGATTCAAACCATCCTGATAACGCTTCAAACAGTATGCCGATCTCTCCCTATCTGTCGCCTCTGATTCACGTCCTAGCAAATCTGCCAAGGCTCCATACTCGGCTACCCATGCGTAGTCGTTGGGGATGCCTAATATAGTAGCAGTAGGAGGATTTAACGCTGTTCCTGATTGTGATACTACAGCCTCATAGGTTCCGGGTTGATCTGGTGTAATATCCACGTCAAACGACAATGGAGGTTCGGACGATACCATGTACGTTTGGGGCGTTCCTGATGGCGCTTGCAAATATCCTGCCTCGTAAAACTCCTGCGCTACCGAGTCATCACGATAGAGAGTTGCAGGGTTTCCAGTTACCGGGATATACCTCATCCTTGCCACGTCTATAACCGTATCCGGTAAATTTGTACGTCTAGTTCCCGGTGTTAATCCTATCCCCGGCATGAGAGATTGATTCGCGTTAGAAACTTGCAGCATCTCATCCCTACGATGCTGTAACGCACTGCTCATGCTCGCAATATCAAACTGAGTTGTACCCGTCCAAACCCCGCCAGAAGGTTTTTCCAAAAGCATGTACTCCATGTTTATATAGGATTGCGTATCGGTGACTGTGCGAAGACGAGGACTCCCCGTAAGTGATCCTAGCGAGTTCCATAGGTTTGTGGGGTTATATGAAAAATCAGTCTTAAATGTAAATGTCATGCAGTTGAACATCCTAAGTGCTTTAATGATATAGGTCTTTAACTCATTATCAGTCCAGAACACCATCCCGCTATCAGCTAGGCGAGAGGCTAACTGTTGACGAGCAGATAAAAACGTCAACCAACTATATGATCCTGCCACAGTCTTAAGCCTTCTTGCTTACCAACCTTTTACCTTTGGCTCTCTTTTTCTTTCCACTCTTCAATCCCATTCCAAGCATCCCTTGGTTTGCGATCCTGAGAGCGGAAGCGTGATCTGGAGCTACGAATTTCTTGCTCTCATACTTTCCTTCTGGTCCTTGCCCATCACTGCACACTCGGATTACAAAACCGTTTTCTGCATTTTCGATTTCGGTAGTGATTCGGCTCTTTCCAGAGCTAGACGGTGATGCGGGCGCTGCACTCGTACCGACATTCTTTTTCTTCTTCGCCATTGTCCTTTACCTCTTCGCTGCGTATTTCTTTGCTGGTGCGCTCTTCTTGACAGTCTTAATCTGCGTACCAGATTGAGATCCACCACCTACTTTTTTCTTTGCTGGTGCTGGCTTTGGAGTAGTCTTCTGGTTTGCCTTCCGTTGTTCTTCTTTCTCTTTTGGGCCATCGAATTTAATCGGTTCGCCTTTCGGCTTGGAATCGAAAAGTCTTTTGACTGGGCCACCGCTCATCCAATCAGCCGCCGTCTTCCATCCATCTTTGACCGTATTTACGAGATCATATGTCTCTTTTGACATATCAAACCCTCTTCCGAACAGACCGTTTCTTGGTTCCGTGTTTCTTCAGATTTTCACTCTTCACTTTGTCTACTACACCAGCACGAGATACTTTTCTACGAGACTTCCCCGCCCTTGAGTCCTGAGTCGATGCGTTGATCTCGTTGACCATCTCACTCCAAAAGAAATAGGCCCTAGCCTCTCAGCCAGAGCCGTTGCTTATTGGCCTCAATATCTCCCGGATGAGGTCAGGGCAGGTTGCTCATTTATCTCTTAAACTCTACCACGTTCAACGCTTTGACGCCACTTTTTTCTTCTTCGTCTTCCTCTTTCCGACATACTTCCCAGTTCTACCGCTTGCACCTTTTCCTGATTTGATCTTGGAATGCTTAACCTTATGTTTCTTTCCTCCAACAACTACATCGACGGCGCGAGTAGGAATTCCGTGAATATGGGTATATGCACGACTCTTACGATATGATTCCTCGTCTTTAAAGTGTTCTGTCGGCACGGTATCCTCCTATCGAGATGCTCTCACAAGCCAAACTGCTAAGTACTTCTCATCGTCTGGATTCTTCGCAACAATGTCCTTGTAGTGCTGGCAACGGGCTAGGATAAAATTAGCAACCAGTGCTTGAGATGGACTTGCGTTCGTAAATGATACCGTGTTTGGACCTAATCTACCGTCTACTTGGCATCCTAAAACACCTTGTAATATCTTAACTGCCGTTCCATATCCCATATTCACACTGGAGTCGAATACCCGCTTCGCAACCTCATCACTGGATATTTGATCGAACCATTTGTTCCAAAATACAGCATGATAGAAGTTTTCTACCTCGACTCCCCTCTGATCCTGTGGAAGCTCGTTGATCTTGGCAAACTGAAGAGGAAAAGAATTGCTGTTTATTCCACTGATAGCCATTCCTCCAGCATCAGGAACAGTTTTATATTCGCGGCTTGAATCCTCATTGTCAATCATAAAGTTGTAGCATGTTTCCCAATCTGACATCGCTTTCCCCTCTAAAAAACGGGCAGCTTTTGCGAAGCCGCCCAATGTTGCTTTGGTCCTGCGGATGGTCACCCGCAAGCTGGTTAGACGGTAGGAAGCGGTTGCAGCGTCGATGGGTCTGTCTTCAACTGCGCTGCCTGATACGCCGCGATAGCCTTCTGAAGATCGCGCACACCCTCTGAAATGTCTCCGAGGATGACCGGACTTAGGCTGGTATCGGCCTGAAGCGCAGTGAGCGCAGTCTGAAGTGCAACCAGTGTCGAGTCAACAGGCGTCTTGTTCGTGATTCCCGCGATGATCTGTGTAATTGCCGTGAGCAGGGCAGGGATCAGATTGTCAATGGTAGAGGAAACGCCGAACGCGCCGAGCACTGACGGAAGCAGGGAGCCGATGAGGGTGATGATCGTGACTAGCATTATTTCACCGCCTTGATGAGAGTCTGAAGCGCAGAAAAGTTCGTGGTTACGGCTGTGAGGGCGTCGATAAGCTGCTGAGGCTCACCCGCTGCCGGGTTGGCGATAAGTTGCGCGTGGTAACTCGCGGGGGCGCATGGAGATCCTATATTCGGCGCTCCGCAATAGAGCAGGTCGGCGTAGTTGAGTGAGACGATGACCTTGTTGACGATAGCTTTTTCGGTTGCGTCCGGGATGTGGGTTCCGTTGGCCACGTCGGCCTCATATTGAACCAATCCAGCACGGACGGCCTGAAGATTAGCATTGATCGAGGCGTCGGTTGCGTTGATTGCTCCAGAGGGCAGTGGTGCAGTCTTGTGTGTACAGGCGGTAAGGCAAAACGCCAGCATCAGGACGGCGGTGATTGCGGTGATTCGTTTCATGTGTTCCTTCTTTCACTTCGTCGTTGCCGCATCGACTTGCGCGGCGGTTGGTGCGTCTGGTTTAGTTGGGATGGTTGGCGGAGGAGGCATAGGCTCTGAAGTTTGCGATGATTTAGACAAAGCCTGTCCCGTTAGTAATCCGATACCAGCACCGATGATACCAGAGGCTCCATCTCCGCTCATCCCATACGTGTGTGAAACTACAGAAAACACCGCTCCTATTATGATCACAAGAATAGCGATCCATGGTGTGTTTAGTGAGTTTAATGCTACAATCAGCTTGTTCATACCGTTCCCTGCTCTCTTATCCTTTGTATCAACTCCCGCTCCTCGTCGGTGAGCGGCTCGTCTGGAATTCTATCCAGATTGGAGCGTTTAGGGCCATCGGCGGGGGATGGTGCTACAACACAGTCGATTGGCGGGTCCGGCTGGTTGGGAATAGGGGGCGGTCCTGATGGTCTTGATGACATTTTACCAATCCTTTCCTGCTTGCTGTGTGGAAGAGTTCATACGCACAGTATATACCTCGTTCGGTTCAACGATGCTCTTTTGTTGTGGAATCTTTGCCTCTGGATGGTGCGTGTAGTAGTCAGCCATGATCTGTCGGAAGGCTGGATAGACCTCGTGAAAAGCCCATACGAAAAAGCTCATACATGCGCTGAGGAGAACGGCGAAAATGATTGACCACGCCTTCGCAGCTCCATGCACGAACGAAACCTTGTTCGTTATATCAAGCTGGAATTTGCGATGCTCGGCGACGAACCCGTGTTCACCATCATCCCCGTTGAATAGCTCTTTATACACTTTGTCGAGACGGCCCTGCGACTGCATAGCTGGGCACCCATTGACGTGCCGTGCAAGCATGAGTTCAAAAGCGTTCATAATCTCCCTCGTTCCGCTATCCACTCGCCTGCGATCATCTTCGTCCAGTCCCATCAGCTATCCCTCGGTTACGCCTGTTTTACTGCTTTCTGTCAACTTATCCTGTCTGGCTTCCATGTGCTGCCGGGTAAAGTCGCGCCCTTTCAATTCTCCAATAGCCCCAGCGCGTTCACTGGTTAAGATTCTCAACTCTTCCAAGATAGCCGTCTGCGTCCCATCGACCATGTGAATCACCCGGTCGATCCCCTCTTTGGCTTCACGCGCATACTGAGCCGCCTTCTTGTCGCCAAAAGCCTTGACGAACGCGGCACCAACTGCGGCCCCTGTGAGTCCTGCCGCTCCGATCAAAGCGATTTGCACGGCGTCAGAGATCATTAGCCATCCTTCTTCGATGCAGGAGCCTTAGACGGAATCCCACGGCTCTCCTTGGACCCTGCTCTCTAGTTTTGTGTCGCATCGACTACGATCTGCGCCGATGTCAACACTGTGGATGCCCAGTAGTCAACCTTGTGAAGATAGCCAACGTTAAAACTCGCTCCAAAATTGTTTCCAGCGATGTACATGTTGCCGCCTGTGCGACCTCCCACCGTTGACAATCCAATGTCGGACCAAGTTACAGTCCCATCTACCGTGGTTGCTCCCAGATCGTTGAACGTCGGGATACTTGAGCCAGAGGTTCCTGCAATCGATACTTTCTGTATATGCCCTGCGGCATCAAGAACAAGGCTTCCAAGCGCGTATGCGGTTGTCTGCTGCCAGAAGCCTCCAGAGGTTCCCACTTGCACACCGTTGACATACACAAAGTATCGTGAGCCATCATAGGTCAAGCACACACGATACCAG
>Ga0302140_10001276_pt1 | contig 32903 bp, 26 predicted proteins | sample I_Bog_E1_1_FD_202095 | JGI IMG/M metagenome (GOLD analysis project Ga0302140, IMG submission 202095) | Peat permafrost microbial communities from Stordalen Mire near Abisko, Sweden - I_Bog_E1_1 | ecosystem: Environmental > Terrestrial > Soil > Wetlands > Peat | place: Sweden: Abisko, Stordalen... | reverse complement strand
GACAGTGAGCGCGATCTCAGGAGTTGTGTAGGTTTCCGCGCATATAGCAACGAGCATGCAAATCAATGCAATGCGCGCCGCGTATGCTAAGCGGCCCGGAGAGGGTTCCGCGATGAGTTGCCATACCGACTGCCATCGAATGCCACTATCTGCACGCACGGCCATGTGCAACCTCCACAATGGCGCTGGCGCCGAGTCTGACCAGACGTTCGGGCGGGTTCTCCAGGCGGATGCGTACCGGAAACCGTTGCGCAACCCTCACCCAATTGAGTGAAGGTTGCACGTATGGAGCGGCTCTAGGCAGGTCGATCTTCTCTGCGTCAAGCACTCCGTATCCAATGCTTTCCACGACACCTTTCATCGCCACGCGGCGGTCGATCATAGAGTAGACGGTCACACAGGCGCCAGGCTCGATTCGGTTCAGATCGATCTCGCGAAAATTTGCTGAAGCGAACCACTCTTCGGCATTGATGAGAGTGAAGAGCGCTTGTGATGGAGCAACTACCTCGCCCGTAGATATAGTCAAGCCAACGATGCGTCCATCATGTGGGGCTCTGACTTCTGTGTCCGACAAAGCACGGCGCGTGTTGGCAAGCGCTGCAGTTGCGGCCCGTACGCTCGCGACTACGGCGTCGTCGGTATCCACCGCGCTTTCGGCGGCATGTTGCTGCTTTTCTGTTTGTGCAAGTGAGGTTGTCGCGTCCTCGGTCGCAACCTTCGCCTGATCGAACTGCTGCTGGGGAATGTATCCTTTGACCGCGAGCGGGCCGAGACGCTCTTGCGTTCTCTGTGAGAGAGCTAAATTCTCTTTCGCCCGGCTAATCTGGTCTGTCGCGATATCCGTATTCCAACGCTGCGTAGCGACAAACCTCTTCTTTGAGAATACGGTCGCGCGCGCAACATCAAGATTGGCTTCGGCTGCAGCCACGTTGATTTGATAAGGAACCGGATCGATGCGGAACAGCAGATCGCCTTTGTGTACGAGTTGATTTTCGTGGACTGCTAATTCAACGATTCGTCCACCGACCAACGGCGCGACGTGCACAACTTCCCCATCGATCGTTGCATCATCGGTGCCAGGCTTTGCGCTCAATGACGTCCGGCACCAGAAGAAGGCGGCCAGAATAACAAGAACGAGACCAATGGCAACGCCTAATGGATTGCGTTTATGAATTCCACGGGTCTCCATCATCAATGCACCATCCAGAGCTGCCACACAACGAGAGCAACGATCACGCCGATCGATGAACAGACTGCTAGTTGATAGGGAATATAGTTCGAGAATCGAGTAGCTATCATCAGACCTCGTGCAATCACCGCGGCAAGGACTGCTATGAGTCCGCACAGAAGCCACGCTGGAAAGTAGGCGCCAGCTATAGTGACCGAGGGTGCTCCACCACAGCCGGCCAACAACAATGATCCTCCTGCCACGAACACAACCGGGGCTAGTCGTGCTAGGTGGCGGGCGCAAACATTTATTGCTGTGTGTGCCCTGCGGACGATCATCATTACCTTCATCGCCTCGCCTTAGGTTGGACCGGTGTGGGCTTAATCTTCCCCAAAGAAATACTCGGATGGAAGTTCCTTGGTTCTCTGGAGCGTAAAGGAATATCACCGTCTGAGAAACAGGCTTTGCGGTAGTCGCAGAACTACACTTTCGTGTAACTATCCAATGGAGTCAGACCAGAAATGAGCAGCAGAATATTTTCACCCGTGGGGCCAGGGTGGGAATTTTTCATTGAGCTGTTGTAGTTGCGGAATCCGGGTCTATCGGTAAACCGCGTTAGCCTTTCAAGTAGCCCCGTTTTGTCGCTATTGTTACGGCATGGGTGCGGTCGTTCGCTTGTAACTTCAGCATGACATTGCGCATGTGGCCCTTGATGGTGTCTTCAGTCACTCCGAGAACATCGGCGATGACCTTGTTGGAGGTCCCATCCGCGACGAGACGGAGCACTTGCAGTTCTCTCTCTGAAAGATGATCGACAGCAAGGTGGGTGGCAATTTCATTCGCCACCTCCGATGGAACACAACGGACTCCAGAGTGGACTGCCCGAATCGTCTTGACGAGGTCTGTACGAAGAAGCCCCTTGAGCAAATATCCCATCGCCCCTAGCTTGAGCGCTCGACTTGCCTGGACGTCTCCGGAGTATGTGGTGAGCATGACAATGCGAGCCTTTGGATACTCTGCGAGGATCTCCGACATTGCTTCGATGCCGTCCATCTCGGGCATCTGTAGATCCATGAGTGTAACGTCCGGAAGGTGATGGCGAAATGCTTTGACAGCGTTCGTTCCGTTTTCAGCTTGCGCCACCAGCTCGATGTCGGATTCCTGCTGAAGAGCAAAGGCGATTCCGTCCCGCATCAGAGGATGGTCATCTGCGCACATCACGGTAATCCGCTTCGGCACCATATTCATTCCTGTCGGGTCTTCCGGTATCGCCGAGGCCACCTGCAGAGTGCTCCGTACGCCCCCAAAATATCAGTTTAGTCGATTGTCTCCTAAACACGTCCGTTCGCCTCAGTGCTCGTAACCGTGATCGTCAATCGTGACCTTCCCACGGAACAGCCAGTAGACGATGCAGAAATATGTAATTGCCAGGCACATTCCCATGGACCACCAAGCGAGCCCCACACGCAATGTATGTGGCGGGGACAGAGCCTGGTCCACGGTAAGGTCTCGCCCGCCGGTCCCAACAGTGGGAAGAATAACTGGAAAGAGACCGAACGCCGCTCCGAGAAACATAGAAGACAGATAGCCACAAGACGCGAGAAATCCCTGAAGCTGGAAGCCCTTCGAGAGGGCCAATCGAATCGAGATCAGACAGGCAGCACCCATGAAAGGAAAGATGAACGCAATCGGATGACGCAGGTAGTCAGTGAGCGAAGCGGGGCGGGCCAATATGGTTGCCGGTATGCCTATTGCGGACAGAACGAGTGTTGCGATCCAGACCCTCTTTGCGAGCTGGGTAGCACGCTCTTCTACGTTTCCATTGGTCTTCAACGCGAGGTAAAGGGACCCGTGGAGTGACAGGGCTATCACTGCAAGGACGCCGCCGAGAATCGTGTACCAGTCGAGGATGCCGGGATTGGCTCCGGTACGGAAGTTAGTCCAGAGCGGAAGGAAGAAGTACCCGTCAGCACCTATCGGAACACCACGGACGACGTTTGCAAGAGCTGCGCCAAAGAAGACAGCAAGCAGCGCGCTTGAGAGGAAAAAGATGGCCTCGAAAAACGTCCGCCAGAGAACCTCGGACGAATGACTTCGAAGTTCGATGCTGACACCGCGAAGAATGATCAGCCAGAGAACGATCATCAACGGAAGATAAAATCCGCTGAATGCCGTTGCGTAGAGGGGCGGAAACGCGAAGAAGAGCGTGCCGGCGGACGCAAGCAGCCAGACTTCGTTCCCGTCCCACACCGGGCCGATGGTGCGAAGCGCCTGAGAGCGCTCCGAATCTGTGCGCGCAATCCAAAGATAAATTGTGCCAACGCCGAGATCGAACCCATCAAGGACGATATACCCAGTCAACATCAGTGCGACAATCCAGAACCACAGGGTACCCATTTGTTTTGCTCCTCACGCGGTGGCGCCAGATACCCGGTCGCTCTTTGCAACGGTTGGTCCAAACTGAACGTGGTTGTAGAGAAGGATGATCCACAGAAGCGAGAGCACACTGTACATTCCCAGAAAGCCGAGCAACGTAAAGAGTCCATTGCTTGAGTTCACATGCGAGGAGTAACCCTGTGACGTGCGGATAAGTCCATAAATAAGCCAGGGCTGGCGGCCTATCTCTGCGGTCATCCATCCCGCGGTGGTCGCGATGTAGGGCAGGGGCCAGCTAAGCAGAATCGCCCAAAGCATCCATCGGTAGGAATACAGCCTGCCGCGCCATAGCAGAAGAGCCGATAGTCCCATCAACGCGCCGAACCAAGTCCCGAGACCGACCATGATGTGATAGCTGTAAAAAAGCAGTGGAAGTGTGGTTGGCCACTGATCTTTGGGGAAATGATCGAGTCCCTCAACCTCGGCAGATGTTGTGCCATAAATGAGGAAGCTCAGGACCTTGTTGACAACCAGGGGGTTGTCAATGGTTCCAGACTCATAGTTGGGTTGACCGAAAAGCACCATCCCAGCACCTTTCTCTGTACGGAACTGTCCTTCCATGGCCGCGATCGCCATGGGCTGATGCTTGGCCATGTACTTGCCGTGTAGATCGCCTGTCGGAAGAACTTGTAGCGTGCACGAGATGATCCCCGCGATCACTCCAACCTTCAGAAAGGTGCGACCATATGGCCCCTTTCGTTCCTGAAGCAAGTAGAGCGCTCCAACGGCGGATATAGAGAAGGAAGCCGTTACCACCGCTGCACACATATTGTGCGCATACTCGAGCCACGCCCATGGATTCAGCAGCAAATCTCGGAAGCTCGTAACTTCGAACACGCCATTGCTCATAATGCGATAGCCAACTGGATGTTGCATGAACGCATTGGTGACGATGATGAAAAATCCCGAAATCCACGAACCGAGAAACACCAAAAACGCTGTGAGCCAATGCAAACGACGGGGCAGTCGCTTTTCGGCAAAGAGAAAGAGTCCAAGAAACGCCGACTCCAGGAAGAACGAGAATATGCCTTCCATGGCGAGCGGCATACCGATGACACCGCCGGTCCGGCGCGAGAATTCGGACCAGTTGGTGCCGAACTGAAATTCCATTGGAATGCCAGTAACGACGCCAAGAAGAAAGTTAACTGCGAATAACTTGCCCCAGAAGCGAGCAGAGTCATCGTATATCTTCGAGATCTCGGGATCGGATGACCGTAACGCGATCGTCTTGAGGATGACAATCAGTAGTGCCAGCCCCATTGTGAGCTGCGGAAAGAGATAGTGGTACGTGATCGTGAAACCAAAGTGAATTCGGTGAAGTGTAAGCGCGTCCAAGGTTCCTCCTGTCGCCAGAGCTGTGGCGGCTTGAACATTTCACCGCGATGCGAATCGAGAAGCTCGTTTTATTCAGAGAGAAAGATAAAAGCGACCCGAACAGGGCCGCCTTTTTTATCGAGACAACCACTCCGGCTTCGAGGAGCCTATCGGCGCGATGATCGGATCTGCCCAGTATTCTGGGGTCTTCGACATCTCTATCTGTGAGCCGAGACGCGTGAATTCTCCGAATGCCGTCTGGCCCGTTTGAAGATTAGGTTTGAGCGGCGTGTGATCGGGGCCCAGATCATCTAGGTTGAGGAGCGTGGTGTTGTCGACAAAACCGAGGGCCTGTTCAAACATGATTGTCTGGGACAAGGTAACCGTCACTTTGTAGCTGCCGCCCTCTTTCGCCCTCCGCAGCAATGCTGCTTGTACTCCAATGGCCGCCAGGTAACCGGTCAAAAAGTCGCACACCACTTGTACTCCGTGCGGCAATTGAGGCTGGTCCGCAGAACCGAGGTCGCAGAGCATCCCACAAAGACCCGCAGCGGTAAAGTCGTATCCCATCCAGTCAGCCCACGGCCCGGTAGGCGTGTTGAGCTTGATCTTGACGTAAATGATTCCGGGACGAACACTCGCGAGTGTATCCGCAGAAAACCCTTGCTTATCCGCTAAATGCGGGCGCAGATTCTCGACGAACACGTCGGAGTCTTTCACGAGTTCATAGATCGCCTTACGGTTGCCGTCGATTCGGGCATCCATGTATGCCTGCCGAATTCCGGCCTGGGTCTGCCAATACATCGTGGGCTGCTCGATCCAGTTCAACGTGTTGAGGTTCAGCGCATCTGCTCCCTGAGCTGAGAGTTGACGCAATACTGCAGGCCCCGCCACGACGTGCGTCATTCCGAGCGCTCGAATACCTGAAAGTGGTCGGGTTCCCGGAGGAAGCGGTTCCGGATTGCTATCTCCAATTTTCTCGATATCGATGAGCGGAGCACTTGCGTGACGCTGATACTGTTCGGTAGCGCGAAATTCCTTGCTTGTGCGGCAGATGACCAACGGTACGCCTGCATCCTGGGCGGCGGCTTCCAGGTCTGCAGAATCCCACTTGCGCGTAGCGCGCTCAAGCTGCTTGGGCAACGTTCCGCTGTCCAGCAGTTGCATAATTCGCAGAGTGTTTGAAGCATATAGCGAGGTCAGAATTACGAAACGGCCATCGCGTGTCGGAAGAATATGCGAGCCTAGTTCCCCGACATTACCGCCCATCATCTGCGGCGTGCCATTGACCAGGGTGTAGCCGGCGAGCAGATCCTGCCACGGGCTTTGAGTCACATAGGCTTTTCGCAGGTCGACATGAATATCCTGGCTCTCACCGGTCCGATGCTTCCAGATGATTGCCGAGGCAATGGCGTTCGCACCACTAACGGAAGCTGAAGCGCAACCTACCTTGAGGTGCGTCGGGCGAATAGGGTCCATGCCCGCAAACGTAATCTGACCACCAAAATCTTCACGCTTGAGCCCAGCCTCCAGCAAGAGGCCATCGACGACATTCAGCAGGTCCTGGTGGTTATTCACAGGTTGGTAGGAAAACATGATGTTCCTTTCGTGATCGTCAAACAGTGTGTGAGATATCAGTGGCCCAGACAAATTCGTTCAAGCCACATAAGTGATGCCGGTCAGATTTCCCTCAGCGGCCAACAACATTTTGGGATTGCTCCCATCAAGATTCGCGCTATACACAGATCCGGCAAGGTCGGTAACAAACATGCGTCCGCCCTTCACGTCGAGAGCCAAACCGATTCCCTCCATCAAGTGAGTAATCAGGATTTTCGATTCAGCATGGGAGTTCGCAGCGATATCCATCGAAGCGCAATTGACAGTGTTACCTCGTGGCGGGTCGCCACGATCGGTCCAATACAGCATCCTGCTTGATGGATCAATATCAAGGTCTATCGGTTCGGGAAGATTCTCGAACAAGAGCTCGATGTCTGAGCGAGTTGCGGGTTCTTCGCCAGCCGGGATGTGAAGACCTGCGCGGAAAATTCGCCCTTGCCCAGCATTGTCGCCACCCTTCTGGGTCCAGTAGATCTTGCTGCCGTCCGCGTCTACCGCAATTCCGACACACCACCGTGTTTGATCATGTCGATCGGCGTCGCTCTCCCCGGTCTGCACCAGCGTCTCGATTTTTGTGCCATCGAGATTGCAGCGCATGACGCGCATGCCCTCGCGGTCGCACCAGTAGAGTTTCTGCGACTTCGCTTCGATCTGGAGCTGCTTGGGGGTGAAGGTCGAACCGGGCGGAACAATGACTGTGATGTTTCCTCCGTCGAGGTCGGAGCGGAGAATGGAACCATCGTTCGCCACGGGATTCCCCATGTTGGTCCAGTAGAGATGTCCCCGCTCGGGGTCCGCAGCGAGCCCATCCGGATGCCTTTGACCGCCTGCGACGATGACCTTCAGATCGGAACCGTCGGGTCGAGCAGACAAAATCCGGCCCGCCCCAAGATCGAGAAAGAATATCCGCGCACCTTCTAACGCGCTCTTTGCGGTGCTTTCAATTGCAGACATAAATACAACTCCTTTTCTGGTTTGTCAGAGAGCGAGATCAGAGCCCGGCCTTGGAACGCAACGCAAGAAGACCAAGAAGAACTTCGTTCTCTTGATTTGCCAATTGATCGACAGTACGCTTATCCACCTCATGAAGAACCCCGTCGACAACAGTTTGCTTGAGTTCATCGGTGACGTCTGGAGCAGCGAGCGATCCGATCAAAGCTGTCAGCGGCGGCATGAGGTGTTCCATGTAGTGGTGAATACCGCCGGGGCCTCCGCCAAGATGCCATTGCAGGCTTGGGCCCATGACTCCCCAACGAAGTCCCGGTCCGTAGCAGATTGCGATGTCGGCATCTTCAACGCTGAGCACGCCCTGTTGAACTAGATACAAGACCTCTTTGTAAAGAGCAGCCTGGAACCGGTTGGCCACATGTCCGGGTAGAGCTTTGTGCAGGCGGATGGCCTTCTTTCCGATCGATGTGTAGAACTCCATCGTTCGCTGTATGGTTTCCTCGGAGGTCTTGGCGCCCCCTACGATCTCGACCAAAGGAATCACATGCGGGGGGTTGAAGGGATGACCAATCACGCAACGTTCCGGCCGCTTGCAGCCAGATTGAATAACGTCCATGGTGAGACCGGAAGAACTGGAAGCGATGATGGAATCCGGTGGTGTGGCATCGTCCATGTCAGCGAATAGCTTGATCTTGAAGTCAGGACGCTCAGGTCCGTTCTCCTGCACGAGATCAGCCTCCTGCAGCGCCTCTTGCATGGAGGAGGAAAATTCCAGTCTGTCCATCGATGCATTTGGGGCCAGCCCATACTTAGTGCGCAACTCCCATGCTTCTGCCACATACTTCCGGAGGTTCTCTTCTGCTTTCGGCGCAGGATCGGTTGCTACCACATCGAATCCGCGCGAAAGGTAATAGGCCGCCCAGCTCGCGCCGATGACACCTGTACCAACAATAGCGATGCGTCGAATGGGATTGTGCGAGGACATTTCTTCTTCTCCTTGTTTGAAGCTGCGGGTTGGTGCGCCCCTCACAGGAGACGCCAATCAGTCTGGGGCGGTGGGCGTAGTGATGTACCGGACTCTAAAGGCATGGTGCTAATCCACGGGTGGAGTATTCATCCCGTTCGACCAATCCACATCCGGTCGATCCAGAATCGGGTCGACATGGACGTGGCCAAAATACTGCCAAGCCCACTCAATGAAAGTCTCAACTTTCGCGCGAACTGTCGTCAGCAATAGGGCATGCACTCCGAGCCACGCAGCAAACGCAAGCGTTCCTGTGACCGTATGTCGACTTGACCCCACCTCAGCTACCGCCGCATTTCGGCCGACCATTGCCATGATTCCCTTGTCTAGGTACTCAAACGGCTTGCCAGAATTACCGGCTGCGGCTGCGGCAATATTCTTGGCGCAGTGCCGGCCTGCTTGCTGCGCGACAGAGGCTAGTTGCGGCAGTACCTCGCCGTTAGCGGCCTTGAAGTTTGCGAAATCCCCTAGCGCATACACCCCAGAAAAGCCTGCGACACTGAGATCTGGCTGAACATCGACTCTGCCGCCACGCCCTGCCTTGATGCCGAGTGAACTGGAAATAGCCGATGCCTTAAGGCCACCGGCCCAAATCACCAGCTCAGCAGGAATCTGTGTAGCGTCGGAGAGCGTAACGATGTTCTTTGCGACCTCCTTGACGGATACCCCGAGCAACAACTCCACTCCGCGTTCCTTCAGCATTTCGGTTGCGTACTCCTGAGAATGCTTGCCGAATGGGCCGAGAACGGTCTTCCCCATGTCGATCAATGTCACCGACGCACGTTTTAGATCGACATGCTTGAACGCCAGCGAGGATGTGCGCTGAAATACATCGCCGATTGCGCCGGCTATCTCAACACCTGTGGCACCCCCGCCGATCACGACAAACCGCAGCGGGTCCGTTCTCTTGCCTGCATCTTTGTCAGCGGCTTCAAGAGCACCAAGCAAACGCGATCTCAGACGCTCTGCGTCGAGCAGTGAGTAAAGAGGTAAGGCATGCTCTTGGACGCCAGGGATGTCGAAGAAATTTGGCTCTGCACCTGCAGCAAGAACGAGAAAGTCACCCTGATACTCGCCGCCACCGGCTGAATAGGCCGTCCTCGTCGTGAGGTCAACAGACCTCACCTCCGTCATGACCACATCTACGTTTTCGTACCCTGCCAGCACAGCGCGCAAATTGAATGCGGCATTGTCTGGAGACAGGGTTCCGGTCGCAACCTGGTATAGCAGAGGCTGGAACTGCTGATAATTATTCCTGTCAAGAATGGTGATCTTAAGGTCTTTGTGTGCCGCAAGTTTTTGCGCGCAATTGAGGCCGGCGAATCCTCCACCAACAATGACGACGCTTTTGACAGCAGTTGAGTTCAACATGCTTGCTCCTCACGTATTCGGCTAAGCAAGCAAATTGTGCTCTATTAATCTTCTTTTGCAACGCCGCTGTAGAAGGGTTTGCAAACTACACTTTCGTGTGTGAGTATTCCTACGCTCGGTGCTGGAATGTGTTGGAGCTAGTCTTTGGATCAATCCCAATGATTGTTTCGACACGCGAAGTCGTCTCAGCGGAGAGATTGCTTCCGAAGACAAGCACGATCCCTATGAGGAGAGCCATCAAGTGTGATGACTCCGCGAAGAATGATAGGCAAACGGGGACATTCCAAGCGGTACGTTCAGTCTGGTTCGTGATGCTTACGAAACGTCATAAGCATATGGTGCCGGGATTTTCAGTTCGATTCTGGTCCCGACCCCAAGTTCACTCCAAGTAGCCAATTCGCCGTTGGCAATTTTCGCACGCTCGCGCATGCCAGCCAAACCAAAGTGGCCTTCGCCGCGCCCCTTAGCCAAAATAGTGGAATCGATGCCTGTGCCGTCATCAACTACTGCAAGCCGGAATTCCTCAGCCTCGTATCGGATGTGCAACCGAATATGCTTCGCACGAGCGTGGCGGAACGCATTTCGAAGGGCTTCGCTACCGATGCTGACGACTTCGTGAATAACGGATGGATGCAGGTGGGATGGAACTCCTGAAATCTCCACATGAAACGCAGGGCACCCCGCAGTCCCAAGGCCCGCGGCTAGCCCTTTGCCCAGCGTAGTCAATACCGTGATGAGATCTCCAGGTTCTTCCGTATCCAGGCGCAGGCCTTGGATCGCCTCCCGCCCCTCGGCAATGGCGCGATCGGCCGTAATGAGGGCTTGTTCGAGCGCTTCTTTAACCGGCCCCCCATCGAGAAGATTCTTCGCAGCACCTAACATGAGCAGCGTCGCTTGAAAGTTCTGCAACAGGGTGTCGTGCAGCTCGCGTGCTATCCGCGTGCGTTCAAAGACGCGCTGCTCCAGCACCGCCTCCTCAGCTCGCTTACGATCTTCAATATCGAAGGTTATGCCATACCATTTGATGATCTCCCCGTGTTCGTCATACCTGGGCACCATGCGATGGATTACCCAGCGATATACCCCATCGGCCCGTCTATTTCGCGTCTCAATATCAAGCGGCCGCCCGGCAGGAAAAGATTCATGATGGGCCGCGACGAGCCTGGGCAGATCATCTGGATGGACCACATTCTTCCAGTTAAAACCAATCATTTCGTCGGAAGACAGGCCATAGTATTCAAGCGTGCGGCGGTTGAAGAAGTCAACGCTTCCATCAGATGACAACGTTCCGCAAAGCACTGGAATCGCATCAATCGTGTCGCGAAGTTCTTGCTCGATACGATCACGAACGGTCTCATGATGACGCTGCAACTCTTCCTGCACACGTTTTCGGTCATCGATATCGAAACCTGCGCCATACCATTTCAGAAGCTGGCCGGATTCGTTATAAGTAGGAGCGCATCGAATGAGCCACCACCGATAAGCCCCGTTTTTGCCGTGTACGCGTATCTCTTGTTCCAACGGGCCGCGACTCTCAAGCGATAACTTCCAGGCCGAAGTGTACCGTCCCGCATCCTCGGGATGAATCACCGATTCCCACTTCCAACCAAAAGCGGCGCTTGCAGGAAGGCCGGTGTACTCTTCCCACTGAGGATTGACAAAGTCAACCGTACCGTCGGGCTGCGCTGACCACACGTATACAGGGATTGCGCTCATTACATCGCGGCACTCGTCACCTGTCCAGCGTTCTGACGCTATCATAAAAGTCTCGGAATACGTCCTTCTCCAGCCTACAACAGGCATATAGCATGCGATATGGACAAGAGCTACTTAAATGATTGCCACCCATTCTTCTGGCCAGACGATGTCTAGTCACTGTTCAGCACCCTTTTGAGCACCCAATAGCCAATGAATTGGCATGTCTTGGCAAGAACCTCTGCCGTGCCGCAACAAAGGTTTCTGATCAACAATATCGAGAGGAGAAGTGGGCTATGGCTGCGGGCTCGACATGATTTGCAAGCATTTATGGGTTGCGATGGCCTGCAACGTCACGAACTTGCTCATGGTTCCATTCAAGAGATCTTTGACTGAGTCTGCGGCGTGAAATCGTATCAAACCGATGACCTCTTCCATCCCGTGGATTTGGCAACGGCTCGCAACTGATTGAAATTGCATGGTATAAAGCATGATGAAACACGATTACATGCAACATATTTTCCCTCTTAGTGGACCCCGTGAGAGTGGATTTGCCTACCTTGAAGCCACCTTGCATGTATTCGCTCCGTGATATGCGTTACGAAACTCGTTGACTGCACCTCGTCCTCCGTGGATCACTGACAGAAGCCAACTCTGGATACGAATTCACCGAGCGCGGCTACAGCTTTCTGGATTCGATAAGAATGACCATTTGTGTCGCTGCGGTCTTAGCGTGCTGCAATAGGGCCTTTTCTTCGATTTCTGCCGTTCCAAGCAGAACGGCTTCGAACCATCCCGAGCGCAAGAGTCCGACGAACGCATTCGCGGCCCCAGGTATGTCCTTAATCCGCCAATCTTGCGGAGAGCTCCATCGCTTTAGGTATCCCACGGGCAAGAGCCAAGGCTTCATGCCGGGAATCAGGGCTTACGCAAGCTCGAAGCTCTGCAACCTCCTCACGGCCCGTGCTTTCGAGGTCTCCCCAGATGTGCAGATGAATGGCATGCGTGTCATTGCCTACAATCCCGGATTGACCTCCGGCACGTCGCTATTTCGCGCATGGCCCTGGTGGGCGAAGTTCACGATGGAGATGGCTTCTAAACTTCGTCCCGTTAGTACGATCGAGCAGACAGGAAATGCGATTGCCGATCTGGGGCTGGGAACAATTGTGCCGCCGCATGGCCGCATATACGCCTCACTCGTGAAGGGCAAGCTTACGTGGCCGGATCCTTCCGAGCTGGCGCAAAGCGACACGGCAATGAGGGAGTTGTGGGTAGAAAGTGCTCAAATGGTCGGGCTGTCCAAACTGGCATAAACGCAATTGATGTCTGGCCGATCACACAAGTCGCAATTGGCTGCCATCAACGGCAAGGTTCTTGCGAGGCGAGTTTCGCCGGGATTGAAGATCATAACTGTTGACGATATTGGCGTGCTTTCGCCTTCTCGTAAGGTTGCCCTAGTCCGTTGTGGGGCAATTCCCGATCCCGGAATTCTCTACTCTCCTGAAGCGGTGTTGAACGTGCTAATGATTATGCGCTCGGGTCCTCGAACGAGAACGTAGACAAGCACGATCGTCATCACGACAACCCCTGCCCACATTGCTCGCTGCCAGCCGTGGACGAATGACTCCTGTGCGGACCGGAGCAAAGCTTTCGAGTAGGGGTGGCCTTCGTGGGCGATAGCAAGAGCGCCGGCTATGCCTTTGCGTGCAGTTTCGGCAGCGTCGACGGGAACTCCGTTTAGACTGAGACGAAGATCGCCATGAGGGCCAATCCAACTCCGCCCAGGATATCCCGGTCGCCATCGTCAGACGAGTTCCGATCCGGGCCGTCAGTCGTGGGGCGAGGACGGAGCAGGCGATCATCAGCACGAGCATCGGCATGAGTGCCAAGGTGGAGACTAGTCCAGACCAGCCGAGCACGACCTGGAAGTAGGGGTAGAGAACCACAAAGACCCCCGTCGGAACGCCGAACACCGCGATCAGCGAGACCGAGCCGCTCGCCAAACCCCGCTTGCGGAACAGTCTGACGTCCAGCAGCGGGGCTGGCTGATGCAATTCCCACACCACGAAACCCATGGTTCCGCCGACGCCAACCAGAAGGCTCAGCAGGGTTGGAAGAGTGGTCCATCCTTGTTTGGGTCCATCCTGGAGAAGAAGGACGAACCCGACCACGGCGATCAGGGATGTCAGAGCACCAATGAGGTCGAATTTGTGCTCGGATACAGCACATTCAGATTGAACATGCGGTGGAAATCCTCCGCCATCACGCTCTCCAGCGGTCCAAATCCGGCCACGCCCGCATTATTCACAAGCACATCCAGCTTGCCGTGCTTCTTGTCGATTTCCGCGAATGTGCGTGCGATCTCCTCGGGTTTTGAGAAGTCACCTTGAAGAGCCCAAGCTTCGCTGCCGCCCTTCACAATTTCTGCCACCGTCCGGTCCGCGCCCTCGCGGCTCGTCGCATAGTTCACGATGACCGTTGCACCCTCGGCACCCAGATTCTTCGCAATGCCGGCGCCGATGCCCTTCGAAGCGCCCGTAACCAGCGCGATTTTCCCCGCAAGCCCGCTCATCTCGCCTCCACTATATGGACTGAGTATATATACTCAGTCCATATAGTGCGCTTACAATATTCGTGTGTCAACGCCAACAGATGGACGCTCTCGGAGACGGATAGCCACGCGCCAGGCTATTTCCAATTCCGCCACGCTTCTCTTTTTCAAGCGGGGTTTCGATCAAGTGACGGTGGACGAGATCGCGGCAGCCGCCAAAGTCGGTCGGATGACGGTGTTCAATCACTTCCCCCGCAAGGAGGACATGTTCTTTGATCGCGACGAGGAGGTCCGCGAGATCGTGCGTGAAGCCTTGCGGCAGCGCGGTCATCGCGTCGCTCCCATCGAGACATTACGCCTGCTTGCGCATCGGCTCGCAGAGGAACAGAGCCCTCTCCTCGAATTTTCCGCCAGGAGCCAATCCTTTATAGAGACGATCGAGAGCAGTGAAGCCCTCAAGGCACGGGCCAGGGCGATACGCGATGAACTCGCGCAAGTTGTATCCATAGCGCTCTCTGAATGCGTAGGGCGAAAACCTACCGATCCTGACGCCGAGCTCGCATCGGGCTTGCTCCTGACGATATGGACCGTGGCCCTCATCCAAGGTCATCGGACCTTTCGACAAGGCAAAAATGCAAAGAAAGCGAAAACCGCCTTCCTCGCCATTGTAGATAAGGGAACCGTCGGCCTAAAAGCCGCGATGGCCGGCACGCCTTACGCTTAAGCAATTGTGTTTGGAGCGGGCGGAAACTAGTGATACCAAGCGTCCGCACCGGGAGGATAATGCGTTCTCCTCACGCTGCGGCTTTTTTCTTGCGGGTATCGATCGCAGCGCGGCGGTCAACCCGTTGCTGGGCTTCTTCGATCTCCGAGATGTGGTCCGCCATCCGGGTGTACAGAACTGCGAATGGTTCACGCAAGCTATGCCCTGGGGTGTAAAGAAATCCTCTTCAGTACCTTTAGAACCGCTGAGAAAGCCCTCCATCGGCGTAAAGATCGATTCCGGTGCAGTAGGAACTTTCGTTGGAAGCCAGGAAGAAGGCGGCGTTGGCCATCTCTTCAGCGGTTCCCAGACGCCCAAGAACCGGAAGGCTAGCCATCTGTTCGCGCCCTGCCGCAGCTTCCTCCGCCGTCTTGAATTGTCCGTCGATGATGGGGGTATCGATCGGTCCGGGACTCAAATTGTTCACTCGGATCTTCCGTCCCTTCAAGTCCACCGCAAACGTTCTCGCGAAGGACCGCACCGCTGCCTTGGTCGCGGTGTATACGCTGGAAGCCGGTATTCCCATGCCAGAAACGGACGACCCAACCAACACGATGGAGCCTCCATCCTTTAGAAGCGGCAGCGACTTCTGAACCGTGAAGAAGAGCCCTCTGGTGTTGATATCGAACATGCGGTCATAGACCTCAGTTGTGATGGCCTCGATGGGCAGATTCTCAACAATGCCGGCATTAGCAACAACAATGTCCAGCGTCCCCTTCACATCCTGCACTGTTTTGTACAGCCGGTCCAGCTCTTCCACTTTGCTCACATCGCCCTGAACGGCGATCACGTTGTTTCCAAGCACTGCTTTGGCCCGATCAAGCTCCGCCTGCCTGCGGCCGGTAATAAAGACGAAGGCGCCTTCCGCAACAAACCGCTTAGCGATCGCGATACCGATACCGGTTGTTCCTCCGGTGATCACCGCAACTTTCCCATTCAATTTCGACATCTGCTCTTCCTCTGCTTCCATCGAAGCCATTCTTTCCCTTGAGAGGTCTCATGCTTGCCTCTCGCATTCAGGACTGCATCAACTATACGATATGTATCGTCATGTCGTAATAATCGCAGAGCCGGGACGCATCGAAGAGGGATGGTGCGGATAGGGGACTTGAGCATTACCATGGAAGCAGCATCGAACGAAGCGAGAGTTTGTTGGCCACCAGAAAATCAGCATCGTCAACTCGTTTGCCGCCGAAGCAGTTCGAGCGTGTATCCCGCGCTCTCGCTGAGCCTCGCCGAACCCTCATCCTGAAGCAGATTTCAGAGGCGGGAGGCGAGATCAATTGTGGCGATCTCGCGGCCCAACATGAGATCGGTCATCAGACAATGTCCCATCACACGAAAGAACTGGAAAATGCAGGGCTGATCGACATTCGGCGTGAAGGCCGGTTCGGGTACATCTCTCTAAACCGGGATGTTCTGCGTGCCTTTCTGGATGAACTTTCGGAGATCTAAAGGGACAAAAAGGGTTAGTTTATGCCATCTGCTGCGAGAACGTTCGTTGGCCGCACCCTGCTCTGTTCGCCCGAACAATACGCGAACGATGCGCATCCCAAATGAGCTTAATTTGCCCTAAACAGTCCTCAAATCGATTCGGCATAACGCGTGCATTTTTAGGTACATTCGCTGATTCCGCGCCACTTAGCTGAATTGTCCGGCAAGTGTTGGTACTGGTTTGGCTTAGTGGCAATCTAGTATTCGGCTCTGCGAATGGAGGCGGCTACCGGCCTCGACGGAATTCGCCATCAGGTCGTTCGAACACGGTCCTCATGGTCAAGGCTGTATGCCTCATCGAGCTATCAGCTCTGGAGACTATGGAGCAAGATTTGCGCCTTGCTCCTGCCAAGCCGTTTAAATAGCCAAGCCGCCCGAAACATATATGGTCTCGCCGGTGATCCAGCGTGCATCATCTGAGGCGAGGAACACCGCAGGTAAAGCGATATCGTCTGGTTCGCCAATCCGGCCGAGGGGAGTGGTTGCGATGATCCGCTTTGCGATATCGCTGCTCAGGTGGCCTGCCGTTGCCATCCCTTCGGTGTTGACCACGCCGGCATTGATTGCATTTACACGTATGTTCTTCGGGCCCAACTCCTTGGCAAGAACTTTGGTGATGGAATCCACCGCACCCTTGGTTCCGCTATAAATAGCATTGGTCGCGGCAGCGAGGGTGCTGGCGATGGAACTGATGTTGACGATGCTGCCGCCGGTTTCCGGGAAGAGCGGTACCGCAGCCTTGGTGACCAGCAAGAGGCCGAGCACGTTGGTGTCGTACTGCCGGTAGTATTCCTCGACAGTGACGCTTTCAAGCGGTACGAGACCGAAAACACCCGCGTTGTTTACAAGAATATCGATCTTGCCGTAAGCCTTCTTGGTTTCGACAAACAGCCTGGCTACATCGGCCTCCTTTGCAATGCTGGCACGGACAGCGATAGCTTCGCCTCCGGCTTGCATGATGGCGGACACAACCTTGTCTGCGCCTTCCTTGCTGGAGGCGTAGTTGACCACAACCGATGCGCCGGCTGCGGCGAGATGCTTCGCAATCGCGGAGCCAATGCCCTTCGATGCGCCGGTAACGACGGCGACCTTACCCGTAAGATTTGCCATGCTCGTTTTCTCCTTTGTGCGGCCTATTCTTGAAAGTTGTTTCCCAGTATTCCCCTTTCAGGGCTAAGTCAGAAGCGTTCAGCGAAGAGCTTTAATCGAATCGAATTGGTGCTGCTCTAGGGAACTGCTGACAGACGGTGCGTTTCCCGCCATGCGCCGGGCGTCAATCCCTCCCAGCCGCGAAATGCACGTCCAAAGGAGGCGACATCCTCGTATCCGAGCAGATAGGCCGCTTCGCTCAACTCAAGAACGGAATGCTCCAGGTAGTAGCGGGCCATCTGTCGCCGCGTATCGTCTAGCACTTGCTGAAAACTTGTGCCGGCTTCCTGCAACCGTCGTTGCAGGGTCCGTGAGCTCATGCGCAAGTCTTGAGCGATGCTGTCGGTGGTGGGCCGACTGCCTGCGATCTGTTGTTGGATAGCACCGCGCACGAGATCTACCAGACTTTCCGCACCCGTCATCTGCTTTAACTCGTCTTCGAGTTGAGGTTCCAAAGCGTCCAACAGTTCGTCATTCCTGGTCACGAAAGGGCAACCCCTGTCGCCGGCTCGGAAGATGATTGCGTTTCGACTTGCTCCGCAGAGGACTGGACAACCGAAGTGCCGGGCTAACGCCTTGACGTGTTTGCGCGGCTGCATCAACTCAATTCGCAGAGGTGTGATGAGTGTGCCGCTCCCTTGCCGTCCGATCGTCAGGACCCAGGCAAAGGCATATTCGAGCAGAATTTCTGGGGCGGCTTCAGCGGCCAGCAGATAGCGAAATTGAATGCTCCACTCGTTGCCTTCTACCTTTGAGACAATCTCCTCCGGCGCGCAGGTCTTTTTGTACCGAGCAAGCCGATCAATGGCTGTTCCGAAGGTGGCCGTCGATAGAACCGCCAACGCCATCGGGTGAAACCGTTCCATCTTGGTTTCAGTGCCACTCTTGACACCCACGGAGGGATCTTCCGCAAGCTCTTCGATTGCCCTCCACAAAGCAAACACTTCCTCTGTCGTCAGGAGTATCCGCACTTGGTTGAAGATGTCCTGAGGCAGTTTCGCCCTGCGAAGCGCGACAGAGACATTGATCCCGCACTCTTCCAATCGCGTACGTAAGCTACCTGGTAAGCGGAAGTGTTTAATCATGCAGGCTCCTCAGCCTTGAGCCCGGCATTCAACTCCAAGCTCATTCAAATGGCCCGAGAGCGAAGCACTCTGGACCAACCTGTATCTACAGTAGGAGTCGCCGCACTTAAACGCTAGGCAAAGGACGCCAAAGTGGCAGCAAAGTGCGCCACGCTTGCTCGCAATCGAGTCGCAAGCCTTCCCAGGGCGGGGACAGCCGATGGTGATTCGTCTGGGGCCGGAGATTGGAACGGAAGAGATAGACAACGCGTATAGCTCCGATATGCGTCTGGGAACGAAGACCTGTCAGTTGAACTCGCGAACCAGTATCGTTTTCCCGATATACAGAACTCGGTGTATTCCTTGGACAACGCTGTGATGGGACACGCGCATGGGCAGGGAAACTCCAGTGTAATGAAAAGATTAGGAGCAAGCGTGAACCTAAACCGTATGCAGCTCTCCAGAGGCGTAACGACCCGGGCATGTGCGCTGGGCATTTTGCTGGCGGCGACCGGCATTGCCCATCCCCAAGCAATCACGCCAGAAGTCGAAAACGCGCGAATCGAACGCGTCATCGGTGGCTTGCGGCCATCGGTTGCAATTAAAGGTCAACCTTCCGCGAGATGGACGCTTGCCGAGCGCATGGCATCCAGTCATGTTCCTGCTGTCAGTGTTGCGGTGATCGACAAAGGAAAAATCGCCTGGGCGCGTGGTTTCGGAGTGAAGGAGGCGGATAAGACCGATCCCGTGACCACTTCGACGCTTTTCGAAGCACAATCCATCAGTAAGGCGATCACCGCCACGGCCGCATTGGCCCTTGTAAGTTCGGGTCACCTATCTCTGGACACGCCGGTGAACACGTATCTGAAGCCCTGGAAGATACCAGACAATGAGTATCAGACAACCGAGAAAGTCACACTCCGTAGGATTCTTTGCCACACTTCCGGGCTGACAGTCGGTGGATTCGCAGGTTATCGCTCCGGCGATAGCATCCCTACCTTACTGCAAGTACTTAATGGAGAAAAGCCAGCCAACAACCCTCCGATTCGAGTCGACTTCATACCAGGATCGAAGTTCCGCTACTCCGGCGGAGGCATCGTGGTGCTGCAGCAACTCTTGATCGACCAAACTGGTCTATCGTTTCCGGACTTAATGAACAAATTGGTGCTTACCCCAACTGGAATGACTCGGAGCACGTTTGAACAACCCCTTCCTGAGGCCCGATGGGCAGATGCTGTGAGCGGGCACGACAGCGATGGCAAAGTCATCAAAGGCCGGTGGCCGATCCACCCAGAGATGGCTGCAGCTGGTCTATGGACGACGCCAACCGATCTTGCGAAGTGGGCTCTTCAAGTGACGGCTGCATGGAAGGGTCAGGGCAGCTCCCTGTTTTCGAAGACGATTGCTACTGACATGCTCTCAGTACAGATGGAGCCCTATGGCTTAGGTGTCGAACTTCGGGGCGCCGGGCCAACTCTCGAATTTTCGCACGCCGGTTCGAATTCAGGCTTCCGCGCGATGGTCGTCATGTTCCCGACTGAAGGAAAAGGCGCGGTGATCATGGCCAACGGCGATGGGGGCGATGCGATCATTGGTCAGCTTCTCACGAGCATCGCAATGGAATACCAATGGCCATCGCGCACGCAAGTTGAGCGTGAAGTTATTCCACTGAGTGTCGAAAGCCAGGACGCCATAATGGGTGTCTATTCGCTTCGGCCAGGGCCATCTGGCGAAAAGGTCACCTTTGAAGTTACGCGCAAAAACGGCACATTGTTTGGACAGATCAAAGGGCTGGGGCCACGTCCTCCACAAACACTTTTCCCGTCCAACCCTACCTCCTTCTTCACCATGGGAGGAATGGACTTCTCTTTCACCCTCGACAGTTCAGGGCGGGCAATAAATATCACCTTTGGAGATATTGTTGGCACCCGCATTCCTTGAACGCGAGGACCATGCTCGGAAACACACGGTAACTCAACGCCACAAATCTCAGCTCAGCCACGCGCGAACGCATCCGCCGCGCAGCGGCTTCGTTCAAGTCGGCTTGTGTTGACCATGTTGATTGGTGCTAACAGGCCAAAGTGCGTTTCCAGTTCGGATCGGGACTCGAAACGCCATTGGCAATTCTGTAAAACGAGAAACTGCGTGAATTTACACGTTTGAGCACTCGGTCAAACGGCAACCCGATCTGGACGACGCCGCAAACTCGCCTGCATCAAGGCCTGCGGGGTATAGAGCGCGCCCATCGGGCCTGCATCGGTACCCGGCGGAGCGACTTCGTCGATTTTGTCCAGGATCTCGTCGTTGAGGGCAGTTCCAGCACCGGCAAGCAGGTCATCCAACTGTTGCATCGTGCGAGGACCCAGGATGGCCGACGTAACACCCGGGTGAGCCATCACAAAGGCCATCGCCATATGCGTCAGCGAAATCCCGGCTCCCTCGGCGACGGGGATGAGGCGTTCGACTGTGTCGAGGTTGCGCTCATCGGACATCTGTTTGGGAAACACCTTAACGCGCAGGCTTTCCGGTAGCGACTGGCCCTTGCGGTAGCGGCCGGTGAGCATGCCTTTCGCCAGCGGGCTCCAGACCAGAGCGCCCATGCCGTATTTCTGGCAGACGGGCAGAACCTCCTGCTCGATACTGCGATTGAGAATCGAATAAGGGGGCTGCTCGGTGCGGAAGCGGGCCAGGCCCCGGCGCTCCGCCACCCATTGCGCCTCCACGATCTCGGAAACGGGGAACGTCGATGACCCGATGGCGCGCACCTTGCCCGCGCGCATCAGGTCCGTAAGTACCGACAGCGTCTCCTCGATGTCGGTGTCTGGCGAAGGCCGGTGGATCTGGTAAAGGTCGATGTGGTCGGTCTGCAGACGGCGCAACGACGCCTCCACGGCCTGTGTGATCCAACGGCGAGAATTGCCCTGCTGGTTCGGGTCTTCACCCATTGCGCCATTCACCTTGGTAGCCAGCACGACATTTTGGCGACGACCCTTGAGAGCCTTGCCGACGATCTCCTCGGACTCACCGTTGCTGTACCTATCGGCTGTGTCGATGAAATTGATGCCGGAATCCAGGGCCTTGTGGACAATGCGGACGCACTCGTTATGGTCGGGGTTAGCGAGAGCGCCGAACATCATTGCTCCCAAACAATATGGACTGACCTTGATGCCGGTGCGACCAAGGGTGCGGTAATTCATGGCTGTTTCCTTTCGTCTGTCGATGTGAGGTCAAAAGCGGCCAGTTAGATTGACTATCCGAGTCTCTTGATTACCAGGGGATCGTTTCGCCTTCCCAGCGCGTGAAGGTGCCCGTCGTCCCATCCGGTCCCAGCAGGGCGAGTCGCACCGGTTCACGCGCACCTTCTTCGACAGTTCCCGTGCCCTCGTAGGCGTTCAGATTGGTCTTAATGAAGCCGGGGGAACAGGCATTCACCTTGATATTGGTCGACTCCAGTTCGATCGCCATGGCCAACGTCATAGCGTTCATGGCAGTCTTGGAAGCGGAGTAACCAGGGCCAAAGATATGACGAAACGGGAAGGCCGGGTCCGCCACACTACCCAGCGAACCAGCACCACTCGAGACGTTGACGATCCTGGCCCCCGGCGCCTCTCGTAGCAATGGCAGCATCGCCTGGTACACAGCAAGGGTGCCGAAGACATTCGTCTCCCAAATCCTGCGCACCTCGTCCAGCGACACGGTGCTCGCGCGGTTGAGTTTTGAGTAGTCCTCGACGGATTGTCCGGGCAGCTTACTCGTATTGGAGATCGCCGCATTATTCACGAGCACGTCAAGCCGTCCAAACTCCTTGCGGATGCGCTCCGCCGCAGCGGTGATCGAGGTCTGATCCGTCACGTCGAGATGGAGCGCGTGCGCGTCCGGCCCAACCTCTTTGGCCGCGGCCTCGCCGCGCGCAGAATTACGAGACCCAACCAGCACCGTGAAACCATGCGCTGCGAGATCCTTTGCGATTTGAAGACCTATTCCTTGATTAGCTCCGGTAACCAGAGCGACGGGTTTGTCTTGCATGAGGTTCTCCTTTTCCCATTGGAGTATTCTGGGGATGTAGTCGCACCATGCATTGTTGGAATGGAAGGTATGCACCCGCAGCATGAGCAAAGTCCAATTCCGAAACATCGACCTGAACCTATTGATCCCTCTCAAGGCGTTGCTTCATGAGCGCAATGTGACTCGGGCAGCGGAGCGCATCCATCTCAGCCAATCCGCTATGAGCCGGGCGCTGGACCGCCTGCGTTCGGAGCTCAAAGACGAACTGCTGGTTCGAGTAGGACGGAACTATGAGCTCACACCACGCGGCACCGAACTGCTCGATGAACTGGCGCAAGTCATGCCCCGATTGGCTAGGCTATGGGCCGGTGAGACCTTCTCTCCGGCGCAAAGCGAAGGAAACATTCGCTTGGCGATGAATGACTATGCAAGCAGCGTCGTGCTGGCGCCCCTCGCTGAGATCTGTGGACGGCTTGCACCTGGGATTACATTGGAGGGGGTTCCGTGGCACGAACGGTTTCACGAAGAGAGTGGACTCGTAACAACGCACCTGATTCTAAGTCCACTGTCCGTGCCCTCGACGTTTCGCGTGGAGCCTCTGTTCGAGGATGCCTTCGTCTGCGTTCTCGGCCGCAAACTAAAACATCGTAAAGCCTCTCTCACGATGAAGGAGTATCTGAGCTTTCGTCATATCTCCGTGGAGACGCAGCCTAACCAGCAGAGCCTCATCGATCGACCTCTTGGGGAAGCCGGTTTCCAACGTCGTCTGGCTGTTAACCTTCCCTACTATCTAGCGGCAATTCGCATGCTGGAAACGACCGATCTAGCCCTAACGATGCCTGCTCGCATCGCAGGGCCTGTGGCAAAGCGTCATGATTTGGTCAGTCTGAAAGCGCCGAAAGAGATACCACCGATACGGTACTCCATGGTCTGGCATCCGCGCTTCGAAAGCGATCCGCTGCATATGTGGCTTAGAGAGACGGTGCGTCAGATTTTTCATCCTGCTCTTTCCTCCTAGCAGGGAAGTTTGGATGTCTGCTGGTGTCAAGGAATGTGGCCGGAGGTTGGTTCTCAACTGTTGGCCTTCAGGCCAGGCACTGATTTAGCCGGAGACGAAGCGTATAACTTCCGCTGAGCGCGTTTTGCCGGTTTTACCGTCTCATAAGCTTCACGCCTTCGCTAACCCCAGGCACGTGACGCGCAGTCCTTTTGATGGCGTTCATAGACCTCGTCGAAACGCTCGAGACTTGTAAAGATTCCTGCCTTGATGAAAGGCCACTCTGCTCCAAGCCTGTCGCAGTCTGACTTCATTGTGGTTTTGGCATTCGTTCCATAGCTGTCTGCGTACGCCCACTTGCCAAACCATCCGCAAACCCAGCCCTCCCCCTGTGCCATCCTGTCATCGGTCACAATCAGGGCTCCTAGATATTCGAAGACGTCGAAGAGGTTGTCGAAATCTGAAACGGCCGGAAGCTGCTTCGCGACGACCGGCACGAACAGATCATGAACTCGCTGGCTGAAAGGAACATAGAAGTTTCTTCCTAGAATACGGTTCAGCACATCCTTATCAAAGACACCTTGAAGTCCCAACCGAGGCAACGCAAGCCCAACCTTTCGATTGAGGTCCATAGCGCGGGTCGTGAAGTCCCGCGTGAGAACTTTCAAAAGATCGTAGCGTTCCGCAGCAACGAGCGCTAAACCGGCAGCGTAGAAAACGAGCGCAGCCGGATAAAGCTGAAGGTCCAACCACTTGTTGATTCCGTTGTATTCAGACGCTGCAAGCATGAGACGCTCCACCGCGGACATTACCAATCGAACCGCCGTGACATCTCCCCAATACGCAACGTTGAGGACCACGGCGACAAGCCTTTCGGTCATCACTTCATACTGCTTGGCACGTTCCACATACAACTCGTCGCTGAACTTGGCGTGCACCGATAAATCCTTCATAGCGGTGAGAACCAGCTCGGCTTCGGCCACGACGAGATCGTGCAGTTGAATTCGGTATCGATCTTCCACGACGAAACGCTTTGCCATCCGAATAGCTTGCGGGTTGGCCGGCTTCGGCCATGGAGATTACTGTGTCGAGTGCCTGGCGGTAGGCGAGGAGCGCGCTATGAGATTTGCGGCCTGCCTCACGACCTGATGCGAATCGTGCTGCTGAAATGCGATGCTGATCATCCCAGAGACGAAGATTCCGCCGTCGACGCCTTCGGCGTAGCCATTGAGGTGACCGTACTGCCGAGCGAGACGCGCTATCTGGAGCGGCAATGCGGGCGATAACGCGCCGCAAAGATCACTGCTGAATTCCGGACCGATGGTCCACCACAGTTTGTTGTAGCGCGGGCTGCCGGTATCGGGCGGTCCGATGCCGTGGCGCATGAGCAACAGGGTCTGCTGCTGGAACCCCAAGCACCCGCGCTATTGGCGAGCCATTGCTGGCCGAGTTGTTGAACGCTCATGTGGATGCCATAGCGTTCGAAGCCGCGAACAGCGACCATCTCGTAGTAATAGTCGTCGTCAACGGGAGCGTAGCCGGGCAGATTGCTCGGCGGTGTGATGGGAAGAACAGAATCTACTTGGTGCTCGAAGCGAACGCCAGTGGCCTGGCCGATCATCTGCGCAAGCCAGATTGCCTTAACTCGATCGATATATTCCTGGTGCGAGAGGATAAAGGTTCTGTTCTCGGTGTGCTGCGCGTACGCACAGGGCGTGAGAGCTCTGAGGGTGAGGGGCCACCCATGGGATCGCCAGAAGAAGCCTGCGGAATGGATGGGCGGAGATAAGCACACGTCCCCCGCGTTAGCTCGACACTTGTTGCTTGAGGGGCCCCGCGTTGGCGTTGATCAGGACTTGTACCTCGGCAAGGGTTGGCATGGAGGGTTGCGCGCCCGCGCGGGTAACCGAGACGGCGGCGACCGCACAGGCGAATCGGGCTGCTTCGACGGGGGGCAGGCCTTGTGTGAGAGCGTAGGCGAACCCTCCGTTGAACGCGTCGCCTGCTGCCGTGGTGTCCCGTGCATCGACGCGATACGGCGCGACGTATGTTGGCGGGACATCTTTGCCGGAAAGGTATACGCCGCGGCTTCCGAGCTTGAGGATGACATTGCGAACTCCGGTTACGAGGATGCGTTCGGCTGCAGCCGGGACATCGCTCTCCACGTCATCAACCGGGTATCCAAGATGCCGCAGGATGCTAACGGTTTCGCTCTCGTTCGGTGTGAGCCAAGTGACGTTGCACAAGATGTCCGGGGAGAGCGGCTGCGCGGGCGCGGGGTCGAGAATGAACGGAATGCCGAGCGCGGTTGCGAGTTCGCCGAGATGCTGGACCGTGGCTATGGGGATCTCCAGTTGCGCAAGGATGATGGATGCGCTGCGCAAGGCATCAACATGCAGATCGAGATCGGCGGGGCGGAGCTCATGGTTGGCCCCGGGAATCACGACGATGGAGTTGCCGCCATGAGCTGTGACGAGGATGACTGCGGACCCTGAAGGTTTGGGGACGTTGAGCACGCACCTGGTATTGACGCCCCCGTCCTCGAGGTCGCGAAGGAGTTGTGTGGCGAAGTGATCTTGGCCGAGACGGCCGATCATGTCGACGTCTCCGCCAAGGCGCGCAGCAGCCACGGCTTGATTTGCACCCTTGCCTCCCGGGTAGGTAGCGAAGTCGTTTCCGGCGATGGTCTCCCCTTCGGCCGGCATGCGCGGGACGTAAGCGACGAGATCGAGATTAATGCTGCCAACAACGACAATCTTTTTCTGCAATGCTTTCATAGCCCTATCCTCAACGTTATTTCGCAACTAGAGGAGCGATGGCAATCGCACCGAGACCGGCCAGGAAGAACAAGAACATCCAAGGAATCAACTTTCTGGAAGCGGCGGGAGCGGAGGCAAACTCGCGCCAGATGAATACTCCCCAAATCGCCGACACCATGGTCGCTCCCTGACCGATGGCGTAAGAGACAGCGGGCCCGACGAGATTTGCTTTTCCCGCAACGAAGCTGGCGACCGCGCCGGTGCACCAGATGATGCCGCCGACCATCCCCCAGAAGTGCCATGACGGCTTCGCGACCCTGTACTCCGAAAAGGTGGTTGCAGTCTCACCGGTGAGGGAATGTTTCATCAGGAAGGCATTCAGAGGAAGCGAGCACAGAACAACGCCAATTGCGAAGATGAAACTGACGGCATAAGGACCGAGCGCATGTATACCGAGAGTCGATTTCGTGACGAAGGGATAAAACGTTCCCATCAACACGCCACTGACAATGCTGAGGACGACGCCGCGGGTGCTTGCGGTTCCACTGTGTTCTCTGCGTTTGTACGCTAGCGCGTCCAGAAGAATGGCGACCGCGACGAGCGCGACGCCGCCGAAAATGAAGAGCGGATTTCCTGCAGGATGAAGGATGTAGTTAAGTATGACCCCGACGATTAAGGCGAGCCCAATGCCAACGGGAAACGCAACCGCCATGCCCGCTACGTCGATTGCGGCAACGAGGAGAAGGTTGGCAATGTTGAAGATGACACCGCCCGCGATGGCGTAGACCACATGGGTGGTATCGATGCTGCGGAGATTGGCTACGAAAGAGGTTGGGCCTCCGTAAATATTGCCGAGGGTGAATCCCCAGAGCAGACTGCCAACGAAGATTCCGACAACGTAATCCCAATAGAAGAGGGAGAACGGATATCCGGCAGTGAGTTTGCGTGTATTCGCCCATGATCCCCAGCACAGCATGCTGACAAGCATGAAGATAAGAACTACGGCATAACGTTGAGGTTGGAACAAAGCTGACTCCCGAACGGATCGATAAGGGCAGGGGACTGCTACAAAGCAGATGCGTCAAGAAATGACTGACGCGTTGCTTCGTAGCAATCATTCTAAAAGCGGATGTGGCCCACAACCTGAATCTGCCGCGCTGAATATTGACCGGTCGATTTGCCGAATTCTGTATTAGAGAGATCGCCGACGGGTTCTGCTAGGTTGACACGGTTGAAGGCGTTGATGCCTTCGCCACGCAGTTCGAACGCACCGCCGCTGCCTAAGAACTTTAGGCGGAAGGTGCGTTGCAACGCGATGTTCACGGACGCGAACCCCGGGCCGCTGTATGGGTTGCGCCCAAGTGTGCCTTCTTGACCGAGAGTGGGTGTAGGGAACGCAGATGCTGGAAAGACACCGTTGAGAAACGCTGACCGGCTTACGTGGAGGTTTTTGCCGAAGCTTGGCGCATTGGGCACATCGTAATCATAGCCATCGCCGTTGTAGTCACCGCCGCTTTGGTAATTCGCTGACGTATAGACGGTGAAGGGCTCACCAGACTGCAAGATGATGATGGGTGAGACTGTGAATCCGTTGGTCAATGTCTTCAAAAGATGGTTGCCTCGCGTCCCCGGAATATCCCAGACCGCGTCGGCGGAGAGTCGATGGCGGCTGTCGTAATCGGAGCGGGCGTACTGCCGCTCGGGGTGCTGGGCGTCGAGAATGGCCTCGCCGCCGCCTACGCCATTGTCATTACTGCTGAGGTAGTCCAGCGACTTACCGAAGGTGTAGGTGACGTGAGAGGTCCAGTGGTGCGCAAAGCTCTTCGAGATTCCAAACGCCCCGACATTCGTGTTGTTGATACCGATGTTACTTCCATAGAGTACGGTGTTGAAGCTTTGGTTCAAGCGCGTGAGCGTTCCGTTATTAATGACTTCATCTCCGTCGAAGCGGTTCACATCCGTCTGGATGTAGAGACCGCGGCCGGCGGTTCCGAGGTAGTCAGCTTCGAAGACGAATTGACCCATTGCCTGCTGGAGACCAAGAGCCCAACTTTGTACCGTTGGCGCATGCAGATTTGGTGAGACGCCGCCGACGGAAGTGCGCGTGCCGACGATGCCGCCGTGGGCATCAATCGTATACGTCACGCCGGGAACAGGTGCGAACCCGGTGGGACCCGAGGGGCTCGTGGAATAGGAGAAGTTTGCGAAGGTCGTTCCGGCATTGAAGATGTCGATCGAGGGATCGGCATAGCCCGGAGGGTTGGTACGAATGTTAGTGACATAAGAGTATTCACCGATTTTGTCGCTGTAGACGCCGTAACCACCATGTAGAGAAGTCTTGCCATTGCCGAAAATGTCAAAGGCGAAGCCAGCCCGAGGATTGAAGCGATACTGACGGTGGGTTGACGCGTCCCCATTATTTCCTCGAGTTTGCATCGTGCCGTTGGCGATCTGGTCTTGCAAGGTGGCGCCGGGGCCCGGAGTGAAGAAGGCAATATTTTCATGACCATTTTGCACGGTGACGATGTGGCCGTAGTCGTCCATGCGCAAACCGACGTTAAGCGTAAGGCGGCGATTCACCTTCCAATCGTCCTGCACGTAGGGAGCGACATATAGTTCCAACACGCGTTGATAGAGGTCGGTCGCTACCTGATGTGTAGAGAGATCGATGACTGGGCCGCTCTGGTAGAACGGATGATCGGCTGCAAAATCCAGGGGACTTAAGAAATAAAAATAGGGACGGACGAGGCCGCCGGTGAAGTTATCAAAGTCTTGCTGGCGGTCTACGTCGATGCCAATGTGAATTGTGTGGTGTCCTTTGGAATAGGAGAGCACGTCGTTATAGATGAAGTTGTTTTGGATGAAGGTGATGGGACCGTACTGCGAAAACGTGTTTGAGATGCCGCCGATGTAATAGATGTTGGGCAGCGAAGGGATGCTTTGCGGCTCGCTGCCTGCGAAGCGCACATAGCTCACCCCGGTCTCATTTACAAGCGAAGAGGAGAAGGTTCGAATGTAATCGAACTTCGCGTAAACGGTGGCGTTGGGGTCGATGTAGTTGTAGATGGGACGGGCGTTGGCCGTCTCACCCTGCGTGGTATTGCGATACAGGCTGAAGAAAAACTTGTCCCGGTCGCCGCGGAGATTTTGATCAATGCGGATGTGACCCTGGAAGCCGTTGCTGATAGGTGAAATATTTATGTTTGCGGTGCCCACAGCTTCCAGATCCGCCGGGATGTTGGGGAAGCTGTACGCGGTACCGTAAATGGACTCAAGTTGACCAACTGTCTGGAAGTTGTACGTGGGGGCGACTTGCGGTGGCGCCTGCTTGAGAAATTGTGCAGCGATACTGTTGGGGAAATTGGTTTGTACATAGTTGCTGAACTGCGGCGTTTCTTCACTACCAATCAGCGTGTTGCCGAGGATCGATCGCAGATAAAAGATTGAGCCGAAGAAAAATGTCTTGTTCTTGAAGATGGGGCCACCGACAGCTCCGCCGAAGTCGTTGCGTATTGTCTTCGGAACGGCGGTTTGAAATTCTGTGCGCGCTGTCAACGCGTTGTCCGTGTGGAATTCGGAGAGCACACCATGAAATTTGTTGGTACCGGGCTTAGTAAAGACTTCAATGAGTGCGCCAGATTGCCGACCCTTTTCTGCAGAAAAGGTCGACGCGGTGACCTTGATTTCCTGAACCGTTTCTGGCTCTGGCGTGATGTTGACGACGCCGTCACGGGAATCGCTGTCGACGACAGTTCCATCTACCTGGTACTCATTTGCCTCCTGGCGCTGGCCGGCAGCGTTGATCTGAAAGCCAGATTCAGCCGCGAAGCTGTTCGTACCGACGGAACCGGCGGAAGAGATGTTGCCCGAGGCATCGCCCAATCCGGTCACGCCAGGGGCGAGAGTTGCGACGGAGGCGTACACGTCATCACCAACCAGCGGAGACTCCTGCACTGTCTTGGTTTCCAGCGTTCGTCCAATGTTGCCCTTGGTCGTTTCGATCTGCGCTGTGTCGGCAATGACCGAAACGGTCGTATTTTGCGCTCCGACGTCGAGCTTGGGATAAATGGTGCGGACGTCATGACCTTCGACAAGGATGTCGGTAAGTTGCCACGTTTGGAAGCCCTGCGCATGAACGGAAGCCTTGTAGATGCCAGGAGGAAGTTGCAAAATCTGGACATAGCCCGCGCCGTTGCTGGTTGCCTTCTGCACAACTTGGGTGGATTGATTGGTGAGCGTGAGTTCGGCGCCGGGGATAGCGGCACCGGTCTGATCGACGACCGTTGCGGAGACACCGCTTTCGTACTGCGCTAACGCCGGTACGCCGAACAGGGAGCAGAGGATGACAAGGGCTGTGAGGAGCGGCTTGAAACTGCGGGAAATCGACACGGGTACAACCTCCAGGAAGCGTGGCGCGCTCGAGAAAGCGAAGCTCGTTCAAAAATGAAAGCTTTCAATTCTGCAAACCGGGACATAGTAGGAAAGTCGGTTAAACATTGTCAAGAAGAATTTTCTCGAACGAGCGCCCACGCATTTCAACTATTATCACCATGCGCTTTAGGTCTTAAAGTAGCGGTGTATAGGCCCATGCAACGAAGGCGCACGTGAAGTGGAGCGAGTACGGAGCCTACCCGAGCTTCACACGAGCCGAGTGGTCGGGTTGCCAGGCCATAATGAAACGTTTTATATTTGGAGCGCTTTCTCGAGTTTATTGAGGTGTGTGATGAACCGTTTCGTTCTTCGGATCTGCGTTGCCACGATTACCGGAATGTTTTGGGTGGCACCGCCCGCGAAGTCGCAGGACGCTGTTGTGCAGGCGCAGAGCGAGCAGATTGACGGGCCAGCATGTGCCGAGCTGCCTCAGTGGTATCTGCGAACGGCGGCGCGCCCCTGTAAAGATTCGGAAGTGCAGGCTTGGCTTGAGGACCTGCGGCACTGGCGAATGGAAGAGCGGATTCGAGCAGGCTACGACGATAGCGAATACCGGCGGCCGGAGTTGTTGTGGACGCAATCGAGTTTCGTGCAACCACAGATGATGGTCCACGATCGCTTTTTCTACGATCCGGCCACGCGGCGCTATACGGTTGATCGCTATCTGAATGATCTGGACCAACGATACGGTGGCATCGACAGCGTTCTGGTATGGCCAACTTATCCAAACATTGGGGTCGATAACCGCAATCAATACGACTTGTTCCACGATCTCCCAGGGGGTGTGGCGGGGATTAAGGAGTTTGTCGAGGCATTTCATGAGCATGGGGTGAAAGTGCTGTTTCCAACGATGTTGTGGGACCAGGGAACCCGCGCCGAGGGCGTTGCTGATGCACAGGCAATGGCGAGTGAGTTGACAGAGGTAGGCGCGGACGGTGTGAACGGCGATACATTGACCGGTGTGCCTTACACGTTTCGAAACGCATCGGATGCGCTGCATCACCCGCTTGCGCTCGAACCTGAGCTGGGACCGGCTTCAGATGAAATGTTGAATTGGAACAATATGACCTGGGGTTACTGGAAGTACGGGTTCGTTCCGACGGTGAGCAAATACAAGTGGATCGAGCCACGGCACATGGTGAACATCTCGAACCGATGGGAACACGATCATACAAACGATCTGCAGTTCGCGTTTTTCAATGGGGTTGGGTTTGAGAGTTGGGAGAACATCTGGGGGATTTGGAACCAGATGACGCCGCGCGATGCAGAGGCTCTGCGGCGGATCGCAAAGCTGGAACGTTACAACAAGGCGCTTCTGGTCTCGCAGGAGTGGGAGCCGCATGTGCCAACCCGGCAGTATGGAATTTTTGCAAGCGAATGGCCTGGCACAACAGAGACATTGTGGACACTGGTCAATCGGAATTCGTATGAGGTGGGCGGCTGGCAGCTGGCTGTTCCGCATAGCGACAAAATGCGTTACTACGATCTATGGAACGGGAAGGAACTTGAAGCAGTACGCGAAGGCGATGACGATATTCTGGCATTTCCGATGGAGGCGAACGGTTTCGGCGCGATCCTTGAAGCGACCTCCCCTCCGCCTGGGCTTGAAGTTTTGTTAAACACGATGTCGGGACTGGCTGCGAGACCGTTGAGCAGCTACTCGCATGAGTGGGTGAGCCTGGGACAGCAGTTGGTGCCGATTGCAAACACGCGACCCTTGAAGGATGTGCCAACGGGCATGTCGCGGATACCGTCTGCCGATTTTCTGTTCCGCGTGAATGGGATTGAGATTGAGGGTACCAACGATGATGGCGTCGATGTGCAATATCCGGGGGAGACGTCGCCGCGTCGCTATCACGAGTTAAAGATGCATCTCCATGCATTCGCGATCGATACCTACCCTGTGACCAATGCAGAATTCAAACGCTTCCTCGATAGCACTAAGTATCATCCCGCGGATGATCACAACTTTTTGAAAGACTGGAGCGGAGGGACTTATCCGACGGGCTGGGATAAGAAGCCGGTGACGTGGGTGTCGCTGGAGGACGCGCGCGCTTACGCAAGCTGGGCGGGGAAGCGACTGCCCCATGAGTGGGAGTGGCAGTACGCCGCGCAGG
>Ga0302140_10001275_pt1 | contig 32907 bp, 20 predicted proteins | sample I_Bog_E1_1_FD_202095 | JGI IMG/M metagenome (GOLD analysis project Ga0302140, IMG submission 202095) | Peat permafrost microbial communities from Stordalen Mire near Abisko, Sweden - I_Bog_E1_1 | ecosystem: Environmental > Terrestrial > Soil > Wetlands > Peat | place: Sweden: Abisko, Stordalen... | reverse complement strand
GACTCAACCTGGAGCCAAGGCGCGCAGGGGCTTTGGGAGAATCCTCCTTACTTTGCCGAATCTGATTATTTTGGCTTCGGCGGCGCATGCACATTTGCGACGGCGGCTTGCGCGACGAAGTATGGTCTAATGCCTAGCGCCCAGAGTGCATCGGCCGGTTTCCCAATTTTCACTTCTCCGCCGAATCCAGCGGATTTTACGGGGACCATTCAGTCGCAGAACACGAACTTCAAGCAAGGCGAGGTGCAACAGTTTAACTTCGACTTCGAACAGCAGATACCGGGGGATATCGTATTGACGGCCGGATATGCGGGATCTCGGAGTTCGCATATTTTGATTGACGGCAATAACCTCAACGTCAGTTCGCCCTCCGCCTGCGGATCGGTTTCGGGCTATACGGCGGGCTGCGGCCCCGGCGGCGCGTCTTTCGGAGTGCCTTACACTGCATTTCCTTACTCGACCATCTCGAATATAAGCGACCTCGGAAGGGCGCACTACAATTCGCTCCAGATCAAAGCGGAGACGAAGAGCGCCCGTTATGGCGTTTACGCGCTGGTTGGATACACTTACTCGCGGTCATATGACAATGGGTTCTCCGATGGCTTGGGCACCAATTTGGGGGCAACTTACTTCCCCTTGCCCAATTGGCAACAATTGGATTGGGCTTTGTCGCAAACCAACCTCAATAATGACTTTACGGCGAGCATGATCTATGAATTGCCTTTCGGAAAAGGGAAGCAATTTGGCAACTCGTGGGCGTCCCCTGTGAATGCCGTAATCGGAAATTGGGAAGTAACGGTTATCGAGAAAGTTACTTCCGGGTTCCCTGTGTTTGTTGTGGATAGCGCGAATGGCTCCGGTGTTAACTTCGAGAACAACGGGAACAGCCTGAACCGCCCGAACCAAACCTGTAGTCCCGGCGGACCGGGACTACTGAGCGAATGGTTCAATACGTCATGCTTTGCCGCTCCCGCGGCCGGGGAACTTGGAAACGCCTCCCGTACTCCGGTTTCCGGCCCCGGCTTCGCCAACACGGATTTCTCAGTGATCAAGCACTTTCTGCTTCCTCGTGAAGGCATGAAGTTGGACTTTCGAGCGGAGTTCTTCAACCTGTTCAACCATCCGCAATTCGCTACGCCTGCGGCGGATTTCAACTCGCCGGCTACTTTTGGCGTGATTAACTCCACGGTGAATAATCCACGCGTGATACAGGCTGCTCTCAAACTTGCGTTTTAACTTCGCGCGCGCAGTTACGCTCGTGCTGCTGGCTGGCCCTCTAGCGTGGGGCCAGCACCCCAGTCGTAAGGTCATCATAGATGAGGACTGCTCGGGTCCGGGCGGCACCAACATGCAGGCTGTGCTCCTGTTGATCCGCTCGCCACAGGTGGAAGTGCTGGGTATCACGGTTGCAACCGGCGACCAATGGCGGGACGAGGAGACAGCCCATGTGCTTCGCCTACTGGAAATCATCGGCCGAACCGATATTCCGGTGATGATGGGCGCGGCCTTCCCTCTGGTTCATACTCGAGAGGGGATGTTACTCCGCGAAGGCCTATACGGCAAGGTTCCCTATGCGGGCGCGTGGGACTCGCGAAAGTGGCATGAGCCATTCGTCGTGCCGCCGCTGCCGGAAGGGCAACCTTCCACTAAGCCTTCCGAGGAAGATGCGGCGCATTTTCTCATTCGGATGGTGCATCGGTATCCTCACGAGGTCACTTTGTACGAAGGTGCGCCGATGACGAATCTGGCGACGGCGATCTCAATTGATCCTCATTTTGCCGAGTCGGCACAGGAGCTCGTGTTCATGGGAGGCAGTTTGAACCCGCAGACCGACGATCCGGAATTCGCCAATAATCCGCGCCGTGAGTTCAATTTCTGGTTTGATCCGGAGGCCGCGCAGATCGTGCTGCGAGCGCCATGGAGAAAGATCACTGGCGTAACTACGGATCTCTCCATTAAGACAAAACTGACACCAGCAATGGTCAAGCAAATCGAGGCCAGTGGTACCCCGCTCGGCCACTACATCGCGCGCTATTTCGTTTCGGGGGACGGTAACGACTATATGTGGGATGAGCTGGCAGCGGCCGCCTGGATTGACCCGTCCATCATCACCAAACGGCAGATCCAATACATGGGTGTGAATATTGACCATGGAGCAGGTTACGGCGACACACTCACCTGGACCGCAAAGGATGACTTGAAATTAACCACACAGCCGGTGGAGATTCAAGTCGATTTCGACGCTGTAAAGTTCTACGAGATGTTCATTAGCCGGATGAGCGCCCCTTAACGCAGTGAGAACACGAACTGCTGGATTTCCACCCGTTCCTTTTCAGCTTGTTCCGCCGATTTCCTGGATAACTCGTTGTAGATGGCGATCTCTTGTTCGGCTCTCTCATTGTCACCAATTTTGCGGTATTCCTGGGCGAGGCGATAGTGCGCTTCCTCTAAGTCAGCCTTTTGAAACGCGGCTATCGCGTTGCGAGAGTCCTTTCGCTCGGAATAGAGGGTTCCCAATAGCAGGTACGCGGCGCTGAGATGCGGGTCCAGCCGGATGGCTTTCTCCAACAACGCCTGAACCTTGACTGCAGTTTCGGAATCGCGCTGGTTCCAAAGACTTGCGGCGTAATAGTAATTCGCAGAGGCGTTCTCAGGTTGGAGTTGTGCGAACCGTTCGAGCCGCGCAAGGTAACCATCCGAATGCGTGATTGTGGCGATCTGCACTTTGCCCAGGAACAAATAGGGTAGAGGATCGGCCGGATTCAAATCGCACGCCGCGAAGAAAGACTGCTGTGCCTTGTCGTCCGAACCGTTGGCATACCAGGCGACGGCGAGTCCAAGGATCATTCTAGTGGAATGGGGGAATAGGTGCGTGCCCTTTGAAAAGACCTCAATGGCTGGTGAAGTTGCGCGATGAATGAGTAACTCAGATGCCCAGTTGAAGTAGTTGGGCTCGCTCGGGTCAAGCTGCGCGGCGCTCTGGAACCGGCGGAGGGTTTCCAGGGCGTCTTGCTGCTTCTCCGCTACGTCTCCGAGCGACGCCGTTGCCTTTGCCAAGGCCTCGGTGGAGCGTAGTACGGTATCAGAGCCGTGGCCGCCATGGGCCGTGGTATTTGTAACTCCCGCGACGATGAAGTTCGGTTGGTCGAAGAACTCGGCTTCCAGCGGCTTCATGGTAAAGTCGATCTTCTTCGACTCGTTTCGCGCGAGCACGAAGATCGCAGAATCGGCTGTGGCGTAACCGCTCGCTTCCGCCTTGAGCGTGTAATTGCCTTCGTGGACAGCTTCAAACTTGTAGCTCCCCGCCAGATCCGTCCGTGAAGTAACATGCTGGCCCCCGGAACTGGGCTGCAGGGAGATCGTGACGCCCACAATGGTTTGACCGCGGGCATCTCGAACAAAGCCCTGGACGATCTGGGCCGACGCCGCCGACGTGAACAGGGCAACACATACCAAGAGCTTCATGGCGAGCCTCCGATCCGGTCGATCAGCAGCGTAAGGAATCGTTCGACATTGAGGTCAACAGCGACTTTTGCGTTCGGCGAGAAGACGTTTGCGGTTGGAGCGGCGGCACCTTCCACAGGCGCGGAACGACGCACCGGGGCGTGTCGATATCCTATCGTTTCACCCGCCGTGAAGTCGCCCGCGGTTTCGATCTCGACGCGGAAGTCTTCGAGCATGATGATTGATGGATCGACCAAAGTTGCCATGGCGAGCGAGTCATGCATGGCTGGGCCAGCCACCCCGTGAGTCATCTGGAGATGGTTCATCGAAGCTCTCGCGATCTGCCCGGCAGCTCGGCCTTCCGGCTTCTGAGAGGCTTCCAGTTTCCGAATATGCTCCTCCCGCAGCATCGCGCGTCTGGTGACATCCAGGCCAACCATGGTCAAGGGCACGCCGGATCGAAACACGATTTGGGCAGCCTCAGGATCCACATACATGTTGAACTCAGCGGCGGGCGAGATATTGCCGCCGGAAAGAGACCCACCCATGATGGTCAGGTGGGCTATTAATCCGGCTAACTCGGGGTCTTCGCGAAATGCCGTGGCGATGTTCGTCAGAGGCCCAATCGCAACGATTCCGATCTGATTCGGCGATTCTCGAACGATGCGGCGGATGAGTTGCGTCGCGGTTTCCGCGACAGCTTGTGTTACGGGTTCCGGAAACTGGATACCCCCCAATCCGTTTTCTCCATGCGCATAAGCGGCGGTGACCAGGTGGCGGGCAAGCGGGCGGTCCGCTCCAGCGGCAACCGGAATGTCCGTGCGCTTGGCCACTTCAAGAAGCCGCAGCGCATTCGGGAGAGTGAGTTCCAGCGGCACGTTGCCGGCTACGGCGGTTAGAGCTTCGATCTTCAGTTCCGGCGAGTTCAGGGCGAGGAAGATCGCCAGAGCGTCGTCCGTTCCAGGATCGGTATCGATGATGATGCGGTTTGCTGTCATAAGCGGCTGAGACGGTCGATCACTAAGTCAAAATAACCGTGCGCATCGATGTTTCGGAGTAGCTGGACATTTGGCTTTCGTTCGGTGACCGACCACCAATCCACCACCGTCATTCCGAGCGTCAAAGAACTAGCGCACTCCACGACGATATTTGCCTTTCGTCCGGAGAACAGATGCGGCGCCAGCAGATAGGCGACAACCGTCGGGTCATGCAGAGGGCCGCCCTCCCATCCATATTTCTGTTCGTCAAACATCTTATTAAATTTTAGAAGATGATAGAACGCTTCGGTGAGCGGGGTGCCCACGGCTCTGAGCTTGTCGAGGCGAGCCTGGGTATTGAGAGCCTGGTGCGTGCAATCGAGCGGGATCATGGTGATGGGCGCACCACAGTCGAGAACCTTCGCGGCAGCCTCCGGGTCAACATAGATATTGAATTCGGCGGCGGGTGTGACGTTACCGCCTTCTGAGAAAGATCCGCCCATGAGAACGATTTCCCGCAAGTGTCCGGCGAGGCGCGGTTCCTTTGCAAGCGCGAGCGCGATATTCGTCAATGGCGCGAGGCAGCATAACGTGACTTCACCGGGCTCTCTGCACATGACGAGATCGACAATGACTTCTGGGGCGAAACCTGGAGCGAGGGGAGTGACTGGGTCGGGAAGATCGTACCCGTCGAAACCGGTGCGTCCGTGTACGTGTTCCGCCGTAACCAACCGGCGCATCAATGGCGCCGACGCGCCCGCGAAGACACGTGTTTCCGTACGGCCCGCCAGTTCGAGCGCCTTCAGGGCATTTTTTGAAGTGAGTGGCAACGGGACGTTTCCGGCGACCGTCGTAACGGCGAGAACTTCGAGTTCGGCTGGCGATGCGAGGGCGACGAGGAATGTTACAGCGTCGTCGGGCGACGGGTCAGTATCGATAATGATCGGGCGCGGTTTCATTGCAATTGCTCCAGTAGCTGCTGGGCTTGAACGTGATTCGGATGCTGCTTGAGGAGCGCGCGGAGGATCTCGCGGGCTTTCTCCGGCGCGCTCTCAATGCTATAGACTCTCGCGAGGTTCAAATAGGATTGGTCGAAACCGGGCGCGACCCGGATGCACTCCTCGAACCTGGCGACGGCCTGGTCGCGCCGGTGAGTTCGGAGATACAAGACGCCGAGGTTGTTCAGCGCTTCGGGGTAAGTGGGGCGAGCTTTCAAGGCGTTTTGCAGATAGTCAAAAGCCCGCTCGGGTTGATTCGTTTGAGCATAGACCATGGCAAGGCTGTAGTTTGCCTCCGGATCTTGAGCTCTTAGCTCGATGGCGTGTTCCAGTGTTCGGCGAGCTTCATCCCAGCGCTTCTGCTGCCGATAGGCGTTGCCGAGGTTTTCGAGTGCGATGAAGTGATCGGGGTCAAGCTTGAGAGCTTCTCTCAGGCAACGAATGGCCTCGCCGGTGCGACCCTCGCGGGTAGCCAGAAGCCCCAGATTATTCCAGGCATTGGGGCGCGTATCTGGATAACTGGCGTCAAGTTTCGCGGCTTTTTCGAAGCTCGCTTTCGCGGCCGGATTGTTCTCCCGCTGCAGATCGACGCTGCCAAGCCCGTAGTAGGCTTCGGCGCTGGAAGGGTCGTCTTGAAGAGCCTGTTTGAAACATGCTTGCGCCTGATCGAGATAACCTCGCTGGAAGAAGACGGAGCCAAGAGACAGGTGGTTTCTGCCGAATTCATAGGTTGTGGAGATTCCAGGGAAGGGGAGCGCTTTCGTCAGGCGCTCTGCCGGGGTGCGCGGAATGTGATTCAGGTCTTCTTGAACCTGAGTCGGGGTCACGGGGTCTTGGTATACCTTCACGATTTCATTATTTTCGTTGAGGAGGAACGAGGTAGGCGTGGCTAAGTCACGATGGCGGTCATAGAGGTAGCGATAGATGATGTTATAGATGGCGGCCTGGTCGGAGTCATCGTCGGGGTTTGAGATTGTCGTTACGTCTGCCCTGCTGTCCCGACTCAGAACGGGAATCGGCACCAATAGCCAGGTCTCGACGCGGGCCGGCAATGGGTGAAGTTGTTGCGATGCCGCCACCGCTGCCCTGGCCCGGAAACTCTCCATGCGCGAAGGCTCGACGCCTTCTTCCACCCAGATTCCATGATTGACCGGTAAGTTGCGAAGATGCTGAACCAATCCGCTGGGCCATCTGATGGAAGCATCCACCGGGCCTTTGGCATCGCCTAACCCAAAGAACACTTCTTTGCTGTGCTGCGAAAGAAAGCCTGAACCGGCTTGAAGCATCCTGCTCTGGGTTCCGACTGTAATGGTCGCGCCAATCGCGTCATGATTGCTCGTCGTTCCGCGAAGATGAAACGCGATCGATGGCGGAAGCTGCTCCATCGTATTTTTCAGGAGGCGCAACTGAGGAGCGTTCCGGTTTTTGACGAGCACTTCCTGCCGTCCGTCGTGATCAAAGTCAGCAAGGGAAAACGCGCGGCCATCTTCGATAAAGTCGAGACCCACCGCGCCAGAGACGTCCGAGAAAGTCCCGTCGCGATTGTTGGCGTAGAAGACATTCCGCTCGTACCCGCTCCACGTGTGGTCGGCTCGGATGAGTTCGTTGAGGGCGCTCCATCCCTGTTCATAGTCGTAAGCCGGCTTGGCATCGTCCGGCGAGTTGGCTACCACCTGACGCCAAAAGAAGCTATTCAGGTCGTGGCGCAGCGGCCCGGACAGCATGCCGTTGACAATATAGAGATCAGGGAAGCCATCGTGATCAAAATCCCACGCATCGCTTGACCACGACCACCGGCCCATTCCAACGCCTGCTGATTGGGTGACATCGGCGAAGCTACCATCGCCAGTCGCATGAAACAGCGAGTTCCCCATGGCGTGCTTCCGATAAAGCGCACGAACGTTTTCGGGAGAGCTAGTCTTGAATGTGGGTTGAGTTGATATTCGCTCCCCGGCGGCGGTCCACATATCGGCGGCGTATAAGTCTTCGAATTCATCATTGTCGAAGTCCAGCCAACTGACACCCATGCCCGCGCCAACGTCTTGCACTCCCGCTTGCGCGGCCACGTCGGTAAACGTGCCATCACCGTTGTTCCGATATAAGTTCTTGCGGCCGAAATCGTTGACGACATAGAGGTCTGGCCAGCCGTCGCGGTTGTAGTCACTCCAGCCGCAGCAGAAACTGAACCGCGCGTTGTTATTGTCGAGCCCGGTAGCGGCAGTAACATCGCGAAACGTGCCATCACCATTGTTGTGCATCAGAAAGTTGGGTGGGCCGTTCCGGGCATCGAAGTAAGGCGCTGGATACTTGTATTGGTCGGTACCTTGATAGTAGACATACAAGCAGAAGTAGAGATCGAGCCAGCCGTCGCGATTGTAATCCGCCGCCGCCGCGCCCGTAAACGTACCTTGTGGGGGGCTTGCGAAATGAAACGCGTCGGCTTTTAGTCGAAACGTGCCATTGCGTTGATTCAGGAACAGCAGGGGGCCGTTTGAGCGGACCACCACCAGGTCCTGATAGCCGTCGTTGTCGAAGTCCGCAAAAAGCGCGCACGCGGTGTTATCAAGGAGGCCAACACCGGACGCTTCCGTGATGTCTTCGAAGGTGCCGTCCCCGCGGTTTCGATAAAGTCGATTCGGAAGTCCGGCGGCCTGGCAGACGTATACATCGTCGAAGCCGTCATTATCGATGTCTCCCACCGAGACGCCGTTATGTCCATAAATATCGATACCGCAAGCGCCATCGAGTACCGTGCGCCAGTGGTCTACCCCGTAAGCCAGTTGCTCGGAATAGGATCGATTGCCTTCGAAGGCATTGATCGTGACGTCGGCGAAAATGGGCGCGGCGGATCGGCTTCTGGCCTCCTCGCCGGCGTGCCAAGTGAGGAGCTGAAAATCACGCCATTCGAGCTCCCAGAAGCCGACGCGCTGCTCGCGGTGGAAACCGGCCCCGGCGCCCACCAGTTCATAACGAATGCGCGTTCTCAGCCTGCTGGACTCTCCTTCGATCCGAGTGACCTGCAACTCCGCAGTTAGCAGTTTGTCAAAACCACTCAAGGCGAATCGTAAGTCTTGAATAAAGGCGGACGGTCCGTGTGTAACATCCGGTGAGAATGTCATCCGGCGGACGTTCAAGGCATCGCCGGCATGCACACGTTTCGATTCCGCCGGCGTCAGTGACGCTCCGCGGAAGTCGGGGGAAAGAGTCTTCTCGATGGCGTGAAGGTTCTGGGGAGATTCAAGCAGTGCCGTGCGCCATTGCTCAAGAATCGGAGCAAGCTGGTCATGGTGCTTTTCCGCGGGGAAATCGTCGAGACCGGCGTCGATTTTCAAAGACAGGGCGTCAAGCGGAGGAGGGGTACGATAGTGCGGATGGTAATGGAAATCGGGCGCGATGGGCGGCTCTGCCCGCCCGGCGCGCGCGCGAAGAAGGGCTGCGGAGATCCACTGGCCGGACCGGATGAGAAAGTTACGTCGTTGGAGGTCGGCCCCGGGGCGCATCTAAGCCTACTATCCCATGTGAGCAACGGGAAGCCCCTACAATGATCGTTGAACCATGCGAAAACTACTCGCGCTGAACCGCGGTGAAATCGCCATCCGCATTATGCGCGCCGCCACCGAACTCGGACTGCGTACTGTCGCCATTTATTCCAAGGAAGACCGGCTGAGCCTGCACCGGTTCAAGGCCGACGAGGCGTACCTTGTGGGGGAACACCTGGGCCCCGTGCAGGCCTACCTTGACGTGGACGGCATCGTTGCTCTGGCGCGTGAAAAGCAGGTGGATGCGATTCATCCCGGCTACGGGTTCCTCGCCGAGAATCCAGCGCTGCCGCGCGCGTGTGACGCGGCGGGGATTACGTTCGTGGGACCCAGCGCCGGGCTCCTGGAATTGCTGGGTGATAAGACTGCCGCGCGTGAGTTGGCCGAACGTGCCGGCGTTCCGGTGGTTCCGGGGTCGAGTTTAGCCGACTCGGAAACGGCCGGGCAGATTGGTTACCCGCTGATCGTGAAGGCCGCATTCGGCGGCGGCGGCCGCGGGATGCGCGTCGTCGAGCGAGTGGAGGATTTTGCTGGCAAAGTGGAAGAGGCCCGGAAAGAAGCCGGCGCCGCATTCGGCAATGATGCCGTTTTTCTGGAGAAGTATATTCGCCGCGCCCGCCATATCGAGGTGCAGATATTGGGCGACCAGCACGGCTCGCTCATGCATCTTTTTGAACGCGATTGCTCCGTGCAAAGGCGTCACCAGAAGGTAGTGGAAGTGGCGCCGGCGCTGGCTATTTCGAGCGTGTTGCGGGAGCGGCTGTGCGATGCCGCTCTGGCGATTGGCAAGGCCGCGGGATATTACAATGCCGGGACGGTTGAGTTTCTGGTGGATGCCGATACGGATCGCTTCTACTTTATCGAAGTGAATCCGCGCGTTCAGGTGGAACACACCGTTACGGAAATGGTAACGGGGATTGACATCGTGGCCAGTCAGATTCTGGTCGCGCAGGGAGCGCGCCTGCACGAAGCGCCGCTCTCTCTTCCGCTGCAGCGAGATTTGAAGTTATTTGGCGCTGCGCTGCAGTGCCGCATCACCACCGAAGACCCCGCGCAAAACTTCGCGCCGGATTACGGGAAGATTCACACTTATCGCTCGCCCGGCGGCTTTGGTGTCCGGCTCGACGCGGCTTCGGCCTACAGCGGCAGCACTGTTACACCCTTCTATGACTCGTTGTTGGTGAAAGTGACGTGCTTCGCGTCGGACTTCTCACAGGCATGCAAGCGCATGGATCGCGTGCTGCGCGAGTTCCGCATTCGCGGAGTGAAGACCAACATCCCGTTTCTTCAGAACGTAGTGAACAACGCGGCATTTCAATCGGGTGATGTGACGACATCATTTCTCGATCAGACTCCGGAGTTATTTGTGTTTCCTCCACGGAAAGACCGGGCGACGAAGCTACTCACCTATCTGGGGGAAGTGATTGTGAACGGGAATCCGGAGATTGGGGGAAAGGCGAAACCTGCGTACCTCCCTACGCCTCGCATTCCCCAATCGCCGCACTATGCGGGGATGCCGCAGCCGGGGACGCGCCAGCTTCTCGATTCGCTGGGTCCGAAGGATTTTGCACATTGGACGATGAATCAGCAACGCCTGCTGCTGACCGACACCACCTTTCGCGATGCCCACCAATCACTGCTGGCGACAAGGGTTCGCACGCATGACATCGAAGCGGTCGCGGGCTATGTCGCGCGCAGCCTGCCGGGACTGTACAGCCTCGAAATGTGGGGCGGCGCGACCTTTGACGTGGCGATGCGGTTTCTGCTGGAAGATCCGTGGGAGCGGCTGCGCAGGCTCCGCAAAGCGATTCCAAATATCTGTTTTCAGATGCTTCTGCGTGCTTCGAATGCGGTGGGTTACACGGCATATCCGGATAACCTGGTGCGCGAGTTTATTGCCGAATCGGCGCGGCAGGGCGTTGATATCTTCCGTATCTTCGATTCGCTGAACTGGCTTCCGAACATGGAGGTGGCGATGGATGCCGTGCTGCAGACCGGCCGCATTTGCGAGGCGGCTATCTGTTACACGGGCGATATTCTGGACCCGGACCGGACCAAGTACTCGCTGAGTTACTACATCAAAATGGCTCGCGAGCTGGAGCGCATGGGCGCGCACGTGCTTGCCGTTAAGGATATGGCAGGTTTGCTTCGCCCTTACGCTGCTGAGAAATTGGTTCACGCTCTGCGGCAGGAAGTAGGTATCCCGATTCACCTGCATACGCACGACACCAGCGGTATCAACGCGGCGACGATTCTGAAAGCCTCCGATGCAGGCGTTCACGTGGCCGATGCGGCCATCGCTTCCATGAGCGGCCAGACGAGCCAGCCGAACTTAAACTCCATCGTCGCGGCGCTGGAACATACGGATCGGGAGAGCGGTCTGGATCTGGAAGCACTCAACCACCTCGCCGACTACTGGGAAGCGATCCGTGCAATCTACTCGCCTTTTGATACCAGTCCCAAAGGCGGCACGGCCGAAGTCTATGTTCATGAGATGCCGGGCGGCCAATTCACCAATCTGAAAGAGCAGGCGCAGGCCCTGGGGTTGGGCGACCGGTGGCCGGAGGTGGCGCGCACGTACGCCGAGGTCAACGCGGCTTTCGGCGATATTGTTAAGGTGACGCCGTCCAGCAAAGTGGTGGGCGACTTAGCCATTTTTCTAGTGAGCCACGGGATGAGCGTGGCGGATTTCGAGAAGCTGGGTCCTGGTCATCGACTTTCCATTCCGAATTCGGTGGTCGATATGTTCATGGGGTCGCTCGGAATTCCGGAGGGCGGATGGCCCCCGCATATCCAGCAGGTGGTACTGCGCGGCGCGAAACCTCTGGAGGGGAGACCGGGCGCGCTGTTGCCGGCCGTGGACTTTGACGAGCAGCGCCAGGTACTCGCGAAGAAGATTGACCGTTCGCCCGCACCTGACGAACTGATGAGTTATCTGATGTATCCGGACGTGTTCATTAAGTTCGATCGCGCGCACACCAGTTATAGCGATCTAGAAGTGCTGCCTTCCATGCAATTCTTCTACGGGATGGAAAAGGGCGAAGAGATCAGCGTAGAGCTTGAACCGGGTAAGCTGCTGGTGATTAAGTTCCTGACCATCGGCGAACCGCACCTCGACGGACAGCGAACTGTGTTCTTCGAGTTAAATGGACGCCCGCGCGAAGTGGATGTTCTCGATAAGAGTATTCGCGCGGAGCAGCCGACGCGCATCAAAGCTGACCCGGCGAAGCTGGAACAGGTGGGGTCGCCGCTTCCGGGATTGATCACGGCGGTCACTGTTACCGAAGGCATGCTGGTGAAGCGAGGCGACCGTTTGTTGGTGTTGGAAGCGATGAAGATGCAGAGTACCGTCTATTCGCCGTCGGATGGGGTGGTGAGTAAAGTGCTGGCGCAGGCGGGGCAGCAGGTGGAGGCAAAAGACTTGCTGGTGGAGTTGCGGCTGAGCTAACCTATTCGGCCTGGGAAAGTGCGCTCGAAAACCGTATTGAGATATGGATCGTCTCTTCGAGCGATTACGGCTACGGTTCTGTCTCTTAACTGCGCGTGAAACCGGCTGGTTGCGAGGGCCGCGATTGCACGCTCGGAAAGTTCGCGCGATTCATCAGCCACTATCGAAAGAAGGAATTCGGCGGCTTCCGTTAGTGGTGACGAACCCAGAGACGCAACAACGGCGATGCGCGTCTCTGGAGATAAAGGCTGTTTCCAGAATCGCTTGAGGATTTCGATCGCCTCCGGTTCGCGAGATTGTGCGAGCGCTCCCGCCGCTTCCAGGCGAACATCGTCGTCCTTCGATTTCAGGAAGCGGCCTATAAATGGAACGGCCTTTGACGGCGTCAGATTGAGTAGCGCGATGAAGCATTGGCCCATTACTTCCGGCTCGCTATCCCCTATCAAAAGCTTCAAGCGAAGAAGCAGCGCGCCCTCGGGTTGAGCAAGTTGCGCAATGGCTGTCGCGGCGTCAATACGAACTGGCATTTCGGAATCGGCGAGTAAGTCGGCCAAGTAACTAAGGAGTTCGATGCCGTCGATCGGGCAATCCACCAGCGCGAGCGCGCAAGTTCCCCGCAGGGTACCGGCGGAATCCGCGCTGCCACCCCATACCGGCTCCAGTTGGACGTGAACAATACCGCGCAGATATACAGACGCATCGCGGTGCCCCAGATCCTTCAGAGCCTTCGCGATCGCATTCTTTGCCCAACACTGTGGATCGGATGACTGAGGATCGACGAGGAAGCGGTCAAATCCAGCCAGCAAATCGGGTATCAGTTCCGATAAGACCAGGTTCGCGGCGAGTGCCGCGGCCTTGGAAACCAGATAGTTATTGCGGTCCTTCAGAGCCTTTCGCACCTGGTGAAGCGTGGCCGGCGAATTGGGCTCGGAGCGCAGGGCGTCAAGCGCCTCCAGTTTCTTGTCGAAAGCCTGTTTGCTCATGCGGAAAGTCTAAGGGTCACTCTTCCCGAAGAGCCACCATCGGATCGATTCTTGAAGCGCGCCATGCCGGCCCTGCCGCGGCGGGGATCACGATGGCCGCTACCGAGACAAGAACCAAAGCGTACGTAGAGGGGTCGGTTGCCTGGAGTCCGAAGAGCATCGCGTTGATGAGTCTCGAAACAGCCACGGACAAAACGGTGCCGATAGCGAGTCCGATGCCCGTCAAAGCCGCAGCCTTCCCGAGGATAAGGCCAATGACGTCTCCACCTCCGGCGCCGAGCGCGATGCGCAATCCCATTTCCGGCGTTCGCTGCGTGACGATGTAGCTCATTAAGCCATAGATACCCGCCATAGCTAACAACAGGGCCAGTATCGCGAAGGTGGCTGCGAGAAGCGTTCGGAATCGCGGCGCGGAAATGGAATCTGAAATCATTTCATCCATCGTGGTGAACTTCACCGCCATCTGATGATTCAGGGCGTAGGCTGCGCTGCGGACGGCCGCTGTAAAAGCCGCCGGGCTGGAAGCGGTCCGCACGACCACCTGTAGTTCGTTTGAGAAATACGGATGTTGTTCGAGTGGCATGTAAAGAGTTGGCTCCGGCGGGGAACCGGGTGAACTCTGACGGACATCTCCGACGACGCCCACAATGGTCATGGTTTTCATGGTCGATTCGTCGAGACCGCAGACGATTTGTTTGCCGAGCGGATCTTCACCTCCGAAGTTCTCGCGCACGACGCTTTCGCTCACGATGATGACCCCGGGCGCGTCGTACCGGTCGAGCGCCGTGAAGTCGCGGCCCCGCAGCAGAGGGATACGCATGGTAGCGAAGTAATGCGGGCTGCTCAGCGACCAATTAGACTCCGGCAGCTTTTGTCCCTCAGTGAATACCTGCTTTCCGACCACGGCATAGCTCCCGTTGGAGCCGTACCGGCCAGTGGGCAGTCCCATGACGGCGGCGGCCGATTCTACGCCCGGCAACGCCGAGATCGAAGGGAGTAGTTTATCGACAAACGAACGGCCCACATCGACATATTGATCGAGTCCGTTCGCGGGAGCGTGGGCATACATCACCAGGGTGCTGCCCGGTTGAAAGCCCATGTCGACTGCGTTGAGGGTGAGGAAACTGCGAAAGAAAAGTCCCGCTCCGGTGGCCAGCACAAACGACAGAGCGATTTCCGCCACCACCAGAGAGTTTCGTAGAGTATGCGAGCCTCCGCGCAAGACGCCACGCGAGGAAAACTCGGTGCGAGATGCGTGGAGGGCTGGCAGGACGCCGAACAGAACCGCCGACAACGTCGAAATCCCCATGGCGAAAACGAGCACTGGGGTATTCAGATGGACGTCGTCCACTCGCGGCAGATTCGACGGGGCAAAGTACACCAATGCGCGCATACCCAGCGAAGCGAGCGCGATGCCGAGAAGGCCGCCGAGGGCCGCCAGCGTTATGCTTTCGAGGAACAGCATCCTCACAATCCTCGCGCGCGATGCGCCCAGCGCGGCCCGCACCGCGATCTCACGCGTACGCACCGTGGCGCGCGCCAGAAGTAAATTTGAAACATTGGCACAGGCGATCAGAAGAACCAGTAAAACAGCGCCCAGGAGCAGATAGAGCGTGGATTCCACCGGCTTGGTGAGTTGCTCGCGCAGCGCCACTGCGAAAATTGTCCGCCCGTGATTCGATTTCGGATAGGCAGCGGCAAGGCCGGCCGCAATGTTCTCCAGATTCGCCTCGGATTGCTGCAGCGAAACGCCCGGTCTTAGTCTCGCGACGGCATGGTAATTAAACGCCGAGTGGTTCAAATTCTCTGGCACATAAGGGGCTGGGAGCCAGATCTCGGCGTCTGCCGGGAAACACGGTCCCTTGAGTACGCCCGCTATCTCATAGACGTGGCCTTCCACGTGGATGGGTTGACCGACGGCATGTACATCGTCACCGAAGTGCCGCTGTGCGAAGGCCTCGCCGACAATGGCCCCGGATTCGTTTAGGGACGGCATGTTCTGGCCGAACACTTTGAAGAATTCCGGATTCACCCACTGGACGCCGGTGAACTCCGCACGGTCCCGAAGCTGCACGCCTACTTCTCCGCCAAAATAGACGCTGACCGCGTCGAAAACCTGGTTTGAGGTTCGCACGGCAACAAAATCGCCGCCGGTCATCCGCGGGAAACTTGCCGGGCGTTCCGCGTTCTTGGTGTTTAGACTGACGATCCTGTCCGGCTGGGGGAAACGCAGCGGCTGCAGGAGCACCCCGTTCACCACGCTGAAGACAGCGGTGCTGATTCCGATTCCGAGGGCGAGGGTGATGATGGAGAGCAGTGCGAATCCAGGGTTCCGGCGGAGGCCGCGCATGGACTGGAAAAGTTCCGAGAACATGTTCTATAGTACGCACCAACCCATGGTAAGGTTTGCAGCTTTACGGCGGTCCTGTAGGACCGAAATTGGAGACTCGAACAGCCCCCGGCGAGCGATTGAAGCGCCTGTTCCCTAGTTCTCCACCTTCACCCCGCGCCAGAAAGCGACATGATCCTTGATCTGCGCGGCAGCCTTGCTCGGGTTCGGATAATACCAGGCGGCGTCGGGGTTGGTTTTCGTGCCCACCTGAACCGAATAGTAGCTGGCTTTGCCCTTCCACGGGCAAGTAGTGGTGGTGGAACTGGGCTTGAAATATTGGCGGTTTAGAGACTCCGGCGGGAAATAATGGTTGCCTTCCACGACCACCGTCTTGTCGCTTTCGGCGATCGTCGCGCCTTCCCAAATGGCCTTTGGCATAATATCGGATATTAAACCATGCCCCGCTGGCGGGTGGCGCCCTGGTGGACCGCGCCGAACTTCCTCACTCTCAGTCGCCTGATTCTGGCGCCCTTCGTTGTCTGGCAGATTGTCTCCCGAAATCCGGTGCGGTCGCTGGTTCTGCTCTTTGTTGCGGGGCTGACCGATTTGCTGGACGGCTATGTGGCCCGCCGCACCAACAGCCATAGTCCGCTGGGAGAACTGCTTGACCCAATGGCGGATAAAGTCCTGTTGAGTGGCGTTTTCCTGGCGCTGGCGTGGATTGGGACTGTGCCCGTCTGGTTCGTGGGTATTGTATTTGGACGGGATATTTTCCTCCTGCTGGCAGCCGGCTTCGTGATGGCGTTCACCACCGCGCCCGATCTGAAACCCGATATTTATGGAAAGGCCAGCACGGCCTTCCAGATCCTGACGGCCGGCGTTCTGGTGGCGGCCAACGCGAATGGTGGGATTTCGTCCAGTCTTGGGAAAGTCGGAATTTTTTTTCTTTGGCCGGCGGCTGTTTTGACGGCATTTAGCGGCCTCAACTATGCCTGGCGGGGAGTTCGTTTGATGAGACGCGTTGACGCGTGATTCCAGCGGGAGTAGGCTTAGAATGTCAGGTCCGTTCATGACTCGTTACTCACCCGCGCGCCACTATACCTACTTCGGGGTCGTTGCCTTGGCGCTCGCCATTTTTTCGGCGTGGGTGGGAATGGGCTGGGCCCCGGCATTCGCAGCCTGCGCCATCTTCGTTTTCATGGCCTCGGTGCTGCTTTTGCTGGCGTTCCGTCCGTCGGTGGAGGTGCAGGATCCGTATCTGCGCATCGGAAAACGGATGATTCCATGGATCGATGTCCGGCGCGTGGATCGCACAGGCTGGGTTTCTCCTTTGCTGGCGGTGCGGCTCACGCTTTATGACGACACCCGCATTTTGGTGATTTATCCGGGCGATATTGAATCCTGCAAGAGCCTGCTGCGCACGCTCCGCCGCATGTCGCGGGACGCGCTGATCGATGGGATTCCCTACCGGCAGTATTGGGGCGAGATGCTTTCGTCCCCCTCCGAGCGCCGCCAGCTTCCTTCCCCGCGCTACCGGGTGCTGCGGCCGGAAGATGAGATGGAGATCGAGCGGCTCTATCAGCGGTTGAAAACCGTCGGCCACCTGGACCCCAAGAATAGCTCGGACGAGAAATAATTTGGGTCGCAGGACGGTTGCCGTAGTTCTGGCCGTCGTGCTTGTCCTCGGCCTGGCGGCCGCTTTTCACAGCGTTTGGTTCACGTGGTTGGGCGACTATCTGGTAGTGGATCAACCCCCGGTTTCATCTGATCTGATCGTGGTGCTGGGGGGTGACCTGCGCGGCACCCGCATCTTGAAAGCGGCGGAGTTGTGCTGGCAGGGATACGCGCCGCATGTCCTGGTGTCGGGCGCCGGAGACTTGTACGGCACGCATGAGAGCGATCTGGCGATCCAATGGGCGGTGGCGCATGGATATCGCGAGGATCTCTTTATCCCGTTCCGCTATCCGGCAACATCCACGCGCGACGAAGAGCAGGCGGTGGCTCGCGAACTCCGCGCACTGCACGTGAAGCGATTCCTTCTGGTGACCAGCAGCTTCCACACGCGCCGCGCATCCTCGATTTTCCATCAGATCGCGCCAGATCTGACATTTCGCGTGGTCGCTTCGCCCGATCGGAACTTCACCCCAGGCGGTTGGTGGAAGAACCGCGAGGGGGAGAAGACATTTCTGTTTGAGTGGACCAAGACCTTAGCGAACTGGCTGAGAATTTGAACTAGCCGATTTTCCCTGCTTTGCTCCTGCATACTTGAGAGGCTGGAGAAGCGCCTCGCTGAAAGACGGGAGCTCAAAAAAATGAAACTGACAAAACTGATGAGCGCGGCTGTTGCGCTCACTATCGGTTCGTGTGGAGTTGTTTCCGCCCAAACGATCACGACCCTATTTAACTTCAACTCCAGCACGACCGGAGATTTTCCCCTGGGCCGCATACCAAGGCCCGGACGGCAACCATTACGGGACAACAGCCGAAGGAGGCATCAATCAGGCGGGCGGAGTGTTCAAAATCACTCCGAGAGGTGAACTGTCCGTTCTGTATCTCTTCTCTGGGCCTGACGGCGCGGAACCCAACGGCTCGTTGACTCTGGGAGACCACGGCGAATTGTAAGGCGCTACCGCGATCGAGGGGCGCCAATCGAAATGGCACAATCTTCAAGATTACCTCGGAGGGAGTGCTGACCACATTGCACAGTTTCGATCTTTCGATGGGTTCGACGGCCAGGACCCGTACGGCGGCCTGGTGCTGATCGACGGAGTTTTCTATGGCCTCGCCTTCAGCACCGATAGCGGGACCGCGTTCGCCAGCACACCGGGCGGGCAGTTCACAAGCCTCCATCAGTTCGGCGCCAATAGCTTCTCCCCGGGCACCTTCTTCGCCCTTCGATATGACGGCAATCTCTATGGGTATGGGTTCGGACAGGGATCCACAAGCGATGGAGTCATTTTTGTGATGACGACAAGCGCGTGGTGAAGATACTCCACGCCTTTACCGGTCCTGATGGCGAGGATCCACAAGGACCGCTGACACTGGGCAATGACGGCAATTTCTACGGAGAAACCGAGCTCGGCGGAATCGGAGCCGACGCGATGGGTACGATTTTCCGCGTGACGCCCGAGGGCGTCCTAACCACCCTCCATACCTTCTCTTCCAATGGCTCCGCGGGAACCCAACCTGCTGGGGGCCTCGTGGTGGGGAGCGACGGTTCTGTGTATGGAATGACGTAGGCGAACAGCGGTGGGAAAATCTTCCGCCTCAGCGGCGGGGTAGTCACAGTCCTCGCAACCCTGGGTTCACGTGCTTTCGGCGACACCCTCATGCAGGATACCAACGGCGCGTTCTATGGAACAACCTTCCTCGGCGGGAGCAACTGGGACGGGACTCTGTTCAAACTGAGCGTGGGGCTGTCCGGCGCGACCGCGCCCACGTTTAACTGGGTCCCGGCGTCTTTTCAAGTCAACTCGGACAACCTGATTGAGGCGCAAGTTCGGGCTGGGCGACGACGGGGACGGTGCTTGTCACGACCCCGAACGGAACGCTCGCAAGCAACTTAGTGTTCACGATCCCCGACTAGGTCGGCAGCAGCTTTCGCGGGGGGCCGGTAAATGGCCACTCACGCCGGCCCCTGGCGCGAATCAGATAGGCTAGGGTTGCGACCAACACAGTTGACAATCCAGCAACAATGAACCTGACCTCGCTCTCGTAGAAGATGAACACCCACCCGGCCAGCGCAATCGCCGCCGGAAGCGGATACAAATACATCTGGAACGGACGCTTGATATCCGGCCGCTTGATCCGGATCAGGACCACCGCCACACACTGCGCCGCAAACTGCGTGACGATCTGAATGATGAGCAGCGCACTAATCAGACTCTCCAGCGACAGCAGGCAAGCGAAGGCCGATGCAACGCCCATGAACAGAACCGAGAAGGACGGGAATCCCTTGGGATGCACCCTCCCGAATACCGAGAAGAAGTGACCTTCTACCGCCGCCGCGTAGGGAACTCGCGTATAACCCAGCAGCACCGTGACCACAGAGCCAAACGCGGCAATCATCACCAGCACGGCGCTCAACTGCGCCGCAGCCGGTCCGTAAAGCTGGCCAATGAAGTCCGATACAACGGCTTTCGAAAGCATGGCTTTCTCCCACGGCACCACGCCGATCACCGAGTAGCTCATGGCCACGTAACAGAAAGCCAGCAACACGATGGAGATCAGGATGCTGCGCGGAATGTTCCGGCTTGGCTGGGTTACTTCATCGCCGATCAGACAAACTGTGAAGTACCCCTGGTAGGCGTACATTGCCAAAAGGACCGCTAGACCCAGGCCGGTGAAAAAAGGTTTGGATAGTTCGAAGGCGCCTGGGGGAAACGAGAAGGCGAGCCTTGGCTGAAAATGGGTTGCGCCGGCGAAGATGATCCACGCCATGGTCGCCAGTAAGATCAGGAACATCACCATCGAGGCGCGGCCAATCGACGTGATATTGCGGTAGAGCAGGAAGGTAGCCAGGAAGCAGACGAGTATCGCCAGGGCGATCGTCTGCCAGGGCGTCAGCGTGGGATAGATGAATTTCGCATACGCCGCAAACCCGACGGCTCCGGAGGCGGTGAGCAGCGGCGTTGCCACCACGCTTTGGAACAGGAACAGAAAGCTCATCAATTGTCCGGCGCCGCGCGGTCCGAAAGCTTCGCGCAGATACTGATAGGATCCGCCGGAGCCCGGCATGGCAGCGCCTAACTCGGCCCAAACGAGGCCGTCCGCCAGCGCGATGACCGCGCCAAGTCCCCAGCCGAGCATCGCCTGCGGACCACCCATCGCGGAGAGAATCAACGGTATGGTGAGGAACGGGCCGATCCCGACCATGTTGAGGACGTTGGCCGCGACGGCCTGGAGCAAACTGATCTTGCCTTGTGCGCCCAGGCGCTCAGTGGGTGGTTTGTTCATGGGTTGAATGAAAAAGGGGCGGTGTGAAACCGCCCCTGGTGCCAATTGGTCTGTTAGCGAGGAGTTTAGAAGAAGAACTTCGCCCCTAGCTGCAGGATGCGCGGATTGTGCGCGCCGCTGACGTAGAGGAAGGTCGGGGAAGGCGCGACATTGTTGACGCCGTTGAACTGGGTGTGGTTGAAAACGTTGTAGCCTTCCGCTCGGAATTCAAACCGGCGCGTTTCCGTGAGAGCGAATTGCTTGAACAGGCCCATGTCGAAGTTCGTGCGGGCTGGATTATTGAGACTGTTGCGTCCGGAGTCCCCGAAGGTAAGTCCGGTGGGAGCCGCGTAGGCGTTGGGGTTATAAAGCAGCGGACCGGGGATACTGGAATCGCTGACGAGACCGGTGGTGTTGTACGGGTTGCCGACTATATCCATGAACGAGGACGTACCCGCGCCGTTTCCAACACCCGGACCGTAGCCGCCGTTCACAATGCTGAACGGGGTCCCGGATTGATAGGTCATCAACCCGGAGAGCTGCCAGCCGCCGAGGAGCTTATGGAGCATCCCTGTCCGGAAGAAAGGAACGTCATAGATGGTGCTGATGTTCAGCAGGTGGCGCTGGTCGAAGTTCGAACTGGCGCGAGTCAAGCCCAGGTTATAGGAGTCGACGAAGTTAGAATCGTACCTGTCAGAAGAATCGTCGAGCGAGTGGCTATAGGTGTAAGCCAGGCTGAAATTGAGACGCCCCACAGTGCGTTTCACGGAAACCTGGAGAGCGTTGTAGATTGAGTTGGCGCCTTCTTCGAGCGACGTGATGCTGCTTACGCCCTGGTAGGGACGGAACAGATCGGGATCGCCACCGCAGGCGACGTTGAAGTTGATCGCCGCCTGGCCCGTCGGCGCAGCGCCGTTTACCAGGCCGGTGTTGCAATCGTTCGCGGTCATCGCCTGTCCCGGAAGATAAGGATTCTGCGATGTCGGCGTGGGCTGGAGTTGATTGATATCGCGTTGCAGGGTCAAATGAGTGCCCTTGGTCCCCACGTAGGAAACATCAATGACGGTACTGTGCATGAGTTCCCGCTGAACATCCAGGTGCCATTGCTGCATATAGGGCCAGACCGCCGAACTGGGGATGGAAACAGGGCTGAGCGGCGGGTACGTAGCCGCCCCGCTGCCGCTTCCAATACTGGTGTAGCCGTTAATGTTGTACTGCGTGGCATTCAACACAAGGGGTGCGCTGCCTTCGAGCGATTCCGTATTGCCTTCATTGCCGTTGGTCTGTTCGTAGAAAATCCCGTATCCTCCGCGCAGCGCCGTTTTGCCGTCGCCGAACACGTCCCACGCAAAACCCACGCGTGGCGCCGGATTGAACAGGTGCCCTTTCATGCAGGACGCCGGAACGCCGCCGGCTCCGCACTGTACGATGCCGTCGAACGGATTCCCAGTGCCGGGAATCAGATTGCCGGAGTTCGGATCGATCTGCTCCGCGCTTGAGGCGGTATAGTCAGCGGGATTAAAGTTATAAGCCTGAAGATACTTCTCGTGGTAAGTGCCGAACATGCTGACACGCAAGCCCAGGTTCACCGTGAACCGCTTGGCGAGACGCCAGTCATCTTGAAAATAAGGTTCAAAACCTTTGGCACGGTTGTAGTACTTGATCTTCGCCGTGGTTTGCGAGAAGGAGGCGATATTGCCCATCAGCATGTCGGCGAATCCATTCCCGCTGCTGATTCCAGTGGTGCTATCGAAGTTCAGTTGCCCTTCAATCTGGGGGCTGTTCTCCTCGTTCTTCTGACGCGCCGCGAAGTAGAAACCGGTATAAAGATTGTGGCTGCCGGTGTTCTTTGTCAACTGCTCGCGGAAGGTGTAGGTCGGATTGGAATTCGTCCAGGGGAAATATCCCGGATTCTCCCCGAACCCTCCGCCGTATTCCGCATTGCAGCAAATGCTGAACGCGGGAAGCAATCCACCGAAGCCATTGTCAAAAATGCCGGTCATGGTCATGTCGGAGGGCCGCGCTACATTGCCGATGGCATTCAGAGTAATGTGATCCGCCGTGTAACTGAAGACGAATTCGTTCAGCAGCGTCGGAGACAGACTATCGGTCATGTGCGCGACCAGGCTTGTGCCAGGCCCAACGAAGTTGGTTTGCACCGTGGGGAAACTACCGCCGTCCCATAGTGCCGTGGGTGTAATCGTTTTCCAGGAGTCATGGATGAAGCGGAAGAAGAAGCGATGATTATCGGTGAAGTTTTCATCGACGCGCACCAGCTCTTCGCGCCAGTCCGTTGGGGTTGCTGGAGCGGCACTGAAAGCGGGCAGGCCTCCAATCGTGGTGTTGGGCAATGGAATGAGGGCGTTCTCGATATTTGTAGCGTTCGGGTCGACCGGTACTTGATTGTTCGGGAACGGGCTCCCGTTTGCCATATGGGGGCAATCCACGCCGGGACAGACATCCGAGAAATTGCCGCTCCGTTCCGCGGCCGACGGTACCAGTTGGTCGAATAGCTGACCCGGAACCAGTTCCTTGCGCCACTCTTCACTGAAGAAGAAGAAGGTCTTATCCTTGTGGGTGTTGTAGAGCTTCGGAATATAGACTGGTCCGCCAATGGTGTAGCCATAGTCGTTCTTGCGGTATTCCGGCCGGCCCTGGCCCGCGGCGTTCGTAAAGTAGTTATTGGCGTTGAAATCGTCATTGCGAACGAATTCAAACACATCTCCATGGAACGCGCTGGTTCCCGATTTGGTCACGGTCTCGACCGTTCCAGATCCGTTTCGGCCATATTGCGCGCCGTAGCTTGAAGTAAGAACCTGCACCTCGGCAATGGCATCCACGTTGGGGTAAACGTTCAGCGTGCCATTGCTGCCGTTATCCATGTTGTCGCCGCCGTCGATCTCCCAGTTGTTGTACTCCGTGCGCCCGCCGTTGATGCTCATGGCGACGCTGCCGTAGACTCCCACCGTGCCCTCGTCCTGACCGGTTTGGTTGCTCACGCCGGGGACCAGCGTTACAAGTTGCGTGAAGTTGCGCCCGTTCAGCACTAACTGGCTGATCTGCTTGGCCGTCACCGTACCGGCGAGTTCGGACGAATCCGTCTCCACCTGAGCGACGCTTCCGCCCAGCACTTCCACGGCGGTGGTGATTTCACCGACCGACAGCAGCGCATCGACACGCACCTTCGAGGCCACGCGAAGTACCACTCCTTTTTCCTCAAACTTCTTGAAACCCGTCGACGAGATGGTGACATCATAGTCACCGCGAGGTAAACCCGCCACCAGGTAATCGCCATCGCCGTTCGTAGTGGTCTTGCGATCAATGCCCTCCGCACTGTTCGAGATTGCCACCGAGGCGTTGGGAATGATAGCTCCGGTGTTGTCGCGGACTGTGCCGCTGATGGAGCCTGAATCCTGCGCCGAAACAATGCTGCTGCACGCGACCAGAAAAAGCGTACCCAGCACAAGCCGAATTGCCCTCATGTAAATCCCCCCTTTGATGTGTTCGCGAAGTTTTTGAGTTCGCGCGTTTTCAGCATCATATCCCGTTCTGGCAGTCGGGAGCAAACCAAGTTGTAAAGTAAATCTGTGAATCGGGGATTTCGGCTCGCCGTTCTCTTGGTCATTGCGTCGGCTTTCGCGGGGGCGCTCGTTGCACAAACCGGGTTCGCACGCCCCAGGGAACCTTATGTCAGAGGCGAGCAGGAGCTCCGCACCGGAGATCTGGCTGACGCTGAGCGTGATTTTCGCGCGGTCCTTTCAAAAGATCCATCCAGCGCCGGTGCTCACGCCAATCTAGGCGTGGTCTATATGCGCAGAAAGGAGTGGTCCCAGGCCCTGATAGAGCTTCGCGCGGCTGAGAAACTGGCACCCTCGGTGCCCGGCATCCGCCTCAATATCGGCCTGGCGCACTTCCGAAGTGGCGACTACGGCGCCGCCATCCCGCCGCTCGAATCGGTGCGCCACGACCAGCCTGGGAACACCCAGGCGGCCTACATTTTGGGGATCTGCTACTTCCTGATGGAGCGCTACGCCGAAGCTAAATCGGTTCTGGCCCCGCTCTGGGACGCTCAATCCTCGAATCTTCAGTATCTGTACGTGCTTGGAATCGCCGCGGGAAACGCCGGCGATCCCCATCTCGAAAGCCGATCGCTCGACCGATTAAAGGACATCGGCGCGGGGTCCCCGGAAATGCACCTGCTGGCGGGGAAAGCCCACCTCGCCCGCCAGGAAAATGAAGCGGCTTTAGCTGAATTCAACGCGGCGATTCAGGCCGACCCGAAGCTGCCGTTCGCCCACTATTACCTTGGGGTGATCAAACGCAAAAGCCGCGACCTGGAATCCGCGCAGGCCGAATTTCTGGCCGACGCGGCCATTGACCCGGACGTTCCCTTCAACTATGAGGAACTCGGCAACATCGCGGCCGCATCGGGTGAAAACCGGAAGGCTGAAGAATACCTGCACCGCGCGCTGCGTCTCGAACCCCGCTTAGCCACAGCACGTTACAGCCTCGCTAAACTGTACCGGGCGGAATCACGTTATACGGAGGCGCTCTCCGAGGCCGACCAAGCGTCGAAATCGGACGATAACAGCGCCAGCCTCCACTACCTGCGCGCGCAGATTCTACAGAAGCTGAACCGCATGCCCGAGGCGCAACGCGAATTTGCGATTTCGTCCCGCCTTCGCGAAAAAATCCGCGACGATCTGGAAGTGAAAATCACCGGAAACGGCTTTCGGGAAACCGGTCTGGAGACGCAGTAGCTCAAATGGACCACGTTTCTGAATTCGGAACATTACTACGGCTCTAGCAGCAGTCTTGGATCACGCGAGGCTCACGAAAATCCACCACAAGCTACCCTGCACATAGCAAGAAATAGCCATATTTGTGGGATTCCAGCGATAGGTACTAAATTGTTCTGAATTCAGAACAAATAGCTTGGCAGCACGGTCGCTGGTGGTGTACATTCTTAGTTGTGAATGCGCCACTGACCCAAATACGAGCCTCGGTGCCATCCTCCGAAAAGCGTATCGATGTCTTGCACGACCGGCTCCGCAGCCTGAATGAAAATGTCGATCTCCTGTCCCGTCTCGTGACAAATCTGGTTCCGCGCCAGATCCACCCGGCTCCGAGACGCCAAGCTCGCGTGATTTGCATTTCCTCGGGCCGGCCGGTCCGCCCCTAATCCTTGGCCTCAAACCCGAATCTCTGTACTACAATAGCTTAGTGTGCTGAAGCGCACAGTAAGTCGGCTAGATGGCCCTGTCCAACCCAAATAAGGAAACTTCAGACCGCGATCGTCTGGACGAGCAGAAATTCCGAGCGATGTTCGAGAACTCGGCCGTGCCCCTTTTCATCTCCACCGACGAACGAGTTCTGCTCGCCAATCGCGCTCTATCGGACATGTTGGGTTACGGTGGACCGGAAAGCCTGGAAGGTCACGCGATTTACCGCATGTTCTCGCCCGCGGTCCGGGATTTTGTCAGCGACCGGCGGTCGAACCGGGTTCACGGGATGCCCGAGCCCCAACTCTACGAGACGCGCGGAGTGTTCGCCAGCGGCGTCGAGTTCGATATGGAAATCCGAACCTCGAACTTCGTCCTGGGTGGCCGGGATTACGCGCTATCCATTCTCCGCAACATCACCGTAGAAAAGACGGAAAGAGAGCTGGCCCGCCTGAACGTGGAGCGGCTGCGTCTTACCCAGCAAGCTGCGCACGCCGGCAGTTGGGATTGGAACCTCGCGACCGGCGAACTTTCCTGGTCCGACGAACTCTACCGCCTGCTGGGGTTCCAGCCCGGCGACTGCCGCCCCACCCTTGAGGCCTGGCTCGAAAACCTGCATGAGGACGATCAAGCGCGCGTGCGCGCCGATCTTGAAGACGCCGCCGACGGAAACAGCGGGCACGTGGAATCTGAATACAGGGTGCGGACCCCAGACGGGCCAGTGCGCTGGTGCCTGGCCAAAGGCTCCATTTTCAAAATAAATTCAGGAGAGCCGGCCCGTTTGTTGGGCGTGGTGATTGAGATTACGGAACGCAAGCGACTGGAAGAGCAGTTTCTGCAAGCCCAGAAAATGGAGGCGATCGGAAGATTAGCCGGCGGCGTGGCGCACGACTTCAACAATCTGATGACCATCGTGAGCGGCTACAGCAGCATGCTGCGCGCCTACTTGCAGCAGGATTCCACGCTCGACCATTTCGTTTCCGAGATCCAGCACGCCGCTACGCGTGCGGCTACTCTGACGGGCCAATTGCTTGCGTTCAGCAAACGGCAAGTGGTGCAGGTAAAAGTGATCGGCATTAACCAGGCTGTCCACGATGTCCATAACATGTTGCAGCGCATCATCGGAGAAGATATCGAGCTGCTGGTGGAACTCAGCGACGATGCGGGTCATGTCCGCTGCGATAAGGGACAGCTCGATCAGGTGCTTCTCAACCTGGCGGTGAACGCGCGCGATGTCATGCCCAAGGGCGGGAAACTGAAGATTGCGACACGTTCGACCATCATTGGTTCCGCCGAGGCGCTGGCAAACCACATTCAGCCGGGCAGCTATGTCGTGCTCAGCATCTCCGATACGGGTCCGGGAATCGACCAGCGCATTCAGGAGAAGATCTTCGAGCCTTTCTTTACGACCAAGGAAACAGGAAAGGGAACGGGACTCGGACTTTCAACGGTCTATGGCATTGCGCGGCAAAGCGGAGGCACGGTTCTGTTGGAGAGCCAGCCGGGCCGCGGATCTTGTTTTAGGGTAGTTTTGCCCGCGGCGCCCGCAGTACCGGAACTACTCGTTGAAGCCGGGGAACCGGCGGAAACGGGGCAGTCCGCCAGAGTCTTTCTGGTGGAAGATGAAGCGCCGCTACGGAAGATGATGCGTGAGATTCTGAAGACGGCGGGGTTTTCTGTGACTTCGGCTTCAAGCGGGGAACAAGCCCTTCAGATGATTCGCGCCAATGGGCTTGAGTTCGACGTTCTGGTGACCGATGTTGTGCTCCCCGGCATTAGTGGTCCCGATCTGGTGGAGCGGCTCACGGAACAGGGTTCTTGCCGTGTGCTCTATATCTCGGGCTACACCGATCACCAGTTATTGGAGCGCACCTTTGAGGCTGGTAGCGGTTTTCTGCAGAAGCCGTTTCCGCCCGCCGCGCTCACTCGCGCAATTCGGGAATTGCTGAGTGTTGAAACAGCGGTTGGCTGAGCCTCTTTTTAGAACTTAGTCAGCATCACAACATCCCCATTCACGGAACCGCGTGAACAGAACAGTCTGCCGTCCGGCGCCCAATCAAAATCGAAAATTCTTTCGCGTCCGGTGAAGTTGGTGACAGGCGTCGGCGGACCTCCGGAGATATCCTGGGCCAGGATATTCATCACGCCGTCAACCGAGTCAAAGAAAGTGATGGTCCGGTTATCCTTCCAGCGAACACGGCGGTGGTTAATGACAGAGTAGTCGAAAAGCGTCGGAACACCACTCTCCAGGGGAACAACGCCGAACCGCCATTTCTGTTCATTCACCAGCGAGACAAATGCCAGGTGCTTGCCGTCGGGAGAAACGGTAGGGTAGGTAGCCCGGTCAACTACTTTCGTCGGCTTCGACGAATTATCGAGGCGCCAAACCCCAACCTGTCCATCGACGATTGAGGAGTAGAAGATGGAGCGCCCGTCCGGGGAAATCGCGGGGGCGTTCTCGGTGCCCCCGAAAGTGATTTGTTGCGGCGGCCGGGCGCGCATATCGGTCTTCCAGATGTGTGTACCGTCGTGGCGTGCGGCGACGAAAAGGACCTCGCTCGTCTGGGACGCCACGACAGGTGCGATGGCCGGACTGATCGCGATCCCCAAACGCTTCTCGATGCCCGATCTCAGTGCGACGGTCGAAAGGTCGCGGGAGCCGAAGCGCCGCGTCACGTAGAGAAGCGTGTCGTCTCCCGCGTAGACCAGGCCTTCCACTCCATCATTGCGGCCGGTTCCACCGACCGGAACAGCTGAGCCTCCGGAAACGCTCTCTATTCTGACATCCGCATCCGATTGAACAGTAACCAGACTTCGTCCATCGGCGCTTACGCTCAGCCCTGAGTAATCGTTGGAGTCGTGCGTAACGGGATGCGCGTTGCCCTCCGGATACGAGACAAACCAAATCTGATTCGAAGCCCCGGCTGGGTCGTCAGTCGCGATCAGCAAAACACCGCTGGAATCGGGGAGCCACACAACCTCGCGCGTCTGCTTCCAGAGTTTAGATGTCAAAGGACGCTCGGCGCCATTGTCCACGCGGACGGCCACCAGGGACGCATGGAGTCCGCCGCGAAATGAATTTGTGGAACAGGCAATCAACTTTCCATCGTTTGAAAAGGAGACATACGAGTAGAGGTCGGGCAGTTTCTTCGAACAGATCAGGCGCGGATTGGTTCCATCGGAGGACGCAACGAAGATGTCGCCTTCGCCTTTCGCGGGGAAGCGGCGGATAAAGCCCAGCCGGCTTCCGTCCGGTGAAATCGCCGGCGCCATATTCGCGGGCCGGATCAGCTCCTGCGGCGTGCCGCCGAGAAGCGGCATGCGATAAAGCACGAACGGCAGTGGTCTGCTCTCGGCTCGCGTGAAGTAAAGATAGACACCGTCGGGCGAGAAACAGAAGCCGCGGTAATCGACGCCGCGGGCCTTGTCGATCACCTGCGAAGTACCGGCCTCAAGCAGGCGCAGATTCAGGCTCTGCAAGCCGCGCTCTTCCAGAACCGTCACCAGGAATCTTTTGTCGGGAGAAATCACCGCCGCGATCACGTTCCCCGAAAAAGTGACCTTGTTCATGCGCATGTCGGCGGAATCGTGCCTTCGCGCGAGTAAGAAGCGCCTGAAACCGAACACCGCGGCGCCCGCGAGAACAGCCACTCCACCGGCGCCGATCATCAGCGAACGGCGATCGAGTTTGTCCGGAGTGCCCGCTTGCTCTCGCGCCGCCGGATAGGCTGCTGACGCGCGTGAAGCCGCGACCTGGGCGCCGCTGGAGGTCCGGCGTCCCGTAACCGTGTCCCGCAGAATGCGCTTCAGTTCCGACCGCATCTCGGCCGCGCTCTGAAACCGCAGTTCGCGATCCTTCTCCAACGCCTTCTGGATCGCCAGATCGAGAGCCGGCGGCACATTTTGATTCAGCATCGAGGCGACTGGGGGATCCTGATTGAGGATGGCGTTGAAAAGAGCGGCCGCCGTGTTGCCCTGGAATGGCAGTTCGCCCGTAGCCATCTCGTAAATCAGCGCGCCGAAAGAGAACAGGTCGCTCCGCGCATCCACCGGTTCCCCCAAGGCCTGCTCGGGAGACATGTAAGCCACGGTGCCGACAGTCATGCCATCCGTGGTGAGCATGCTCAGCGGCGGCATCACCCTGGTGGCGCTCTCCTGTGGAATTGGCGCCGGCTCGTCCGCCTCGAGTTTGGCGAGCCCAAAATCCAGAATCTTCGTCTGGCCCCGGTTGGTGAGGAAGATGTTCGCGGGCTTAATATCGCGGTGAACAATGCCGGCGGAGTGCGCCGCGTCCAATCCATCGGCAATCTGGATCCCGATATCCAGCAGTTGTTGATTGCTGAGCAAAGGTTTCTCGGGAATGCGCTGCTCCAGAGTTTGCCCGTCAAGCAGTTCCATCACCAGGAACGGGCGGCCCTCATGTTCGCCAACGTCGTAAATGGTGCAGATGTGGGGATGATTCAATGCGGACGCCGTGCGGGCCTCACGCTGAAACCGTTCCAATTCATTCCCCGAACTGGGTCGTAGAAACTTTACGGCCACCTGGCGTCCAAGGCGTGTATCTTCCGCGCGGTAGACGACTCCCATGCCGCCGCCGCCCAGTTTGTCCAGAATTCGATAGTGTGAGACCGTCTCGCCTATCATCAGAGAGAACGCGTGCGCCTTACCTTCGAGGATATCTGATTCGATGTCCTATTCACCTGGTTTGGTTACGCATTCATGACAAATGCTTCTGAAAACCTTTCGCACTTTTCTCTGGACGGGCCCGCTGATCACTTTGGCGACATTGATTATGGCCTCGCTCTCCGCCGCGGCGGCGCTCTTCCACGCTTCTGGAGAAACGTTGCACAGCATGGCGCGCTTCTGGGCTAAGCTGCTGCTGCGGATCGCATTTGTTCGCGTGGAAACGGAAGGAATCGACACTCTCGATCCCTTGGGAAGCTACGTCCTCGTCTCCAATCATACGAGCTATTTCGATACGCCCGCGATAATCGCCAGTATTCCTCTTCAGTTCCGGTTTTTTGCCAAGAAAGGTCTTTTTGAAATTCCACTCTTTGGCACACATCTCAAGCAAGCCGGCCATTTTCCCATTGTCCGGGATGACGCGCGGGCATCCCTCAAGAGTCTGATCGAAGGCGCCAAGCAGATTCAGGAGCGTCACCTCTCCGTGCTGATATTCCCCGAAGGAGGACGTTCCGAACAAACGCTGCGCGAGTTCAAGGAAGGCGCGGCTTTGATTGCCATTCGAGCCGGCGTTCCGGCTGTTCCTGTAGGGATCACGGGGGCGCGTGGCGTTCTGCCCGTCGGGTCCATGCACGTGTTGCCGGGCGTGATTCGGATTCGCCTCGGCGAGCCCATCCCCACCGTCGCGATGAGTCCGCGCGACAGGGGCCCGCTCACCGAGAACCTGCTGCACCGCGTCGCGGAATTGACCGGCGAACCTGTGCCGGTTTCGCATGGATCTGAATGAACACGCTGATAGTATATTGGGCACCATGTATCGAACCGCATTCCTCCTTCTGCTCGCCTTCCCGGCTTTGCACGCCGAGCAGGGTTTTACCGATCTGTTCAACGGACACGACCTTACCGGATGGACTGCTGGCGATAATCCGCAGACCTGGTCGATTGAAGACGGCGCCATTGTGTCGCACGGCCCGCATAGCCACCTCTTCTATACCGGTGAATTCCATAATCATGCGTTTAAGGATTTCGAATTGAAAGTGGACGTGATGACGCGTCCGGGCGCCAACGGCGGCGTCTACATTCAGACCGCGCTCCAACCCGGCTGGCCAAACAAGGGGTTTGAAATTCAGGTGAATAACACCTATAAGACGGATCCCCGCAAGACCTTCAGTATTTATGAAGTGAAAGACGTTCACGAACAACTGGTTCCCGACAACGAATGGTTCACCGAAGACATTATCGCGAGGGGCGACACGATCACGGTGAAGCACGACGGAAAGGTGGTGGTGGAGTGGACGCAGCCCGCGGCTTGGAAGGGAACCTCGGATTTCTCGGGGCGGATGATCGGCACCGGGACCATTGCGCTTCAGGGTCACGACGCGGGCAGCAAAGTTTACTACAAGAACATCCGCATTAAGCCCCTTGATTAACGTGCCTGCAAAACCGTGCGTGATAGCATTTTGAACGAATGCATTCGCGCACCATCTATCAGGTTCTGCAAGCCACGGCCGCTGCTTATGGCGGCAAGCCGGCGCTCAGGCAACCCGTCGCTTCCGAAAAGGGCGTCGAAAAATCAGGCGCCAAAAACTACAAGACCTGGACATGGGATCAACACCTCCTGGCCACGGAAGAGATCGGCTTGGGACTGCATGCGCTTGGCATCCGCAAGGGCGACATCGTGGCGCTCTGTTCCGAGACGCGCGCCGAGTTTTATCTCATGGACGCCGGAATCCTGGCGATCGGCGCAATCGCCGCGGCGCTTTACCAATCCTACCCGGCCAAGGATCTTCTGAAGACCATCGCCGCCTCTGGAGCGAAAGCTCTGGTTGTCGAGAACGCCAAGACCTTCGAACATCTGCGGGGCGCGCCGGTGGAACTTTTCATCCTGCTGACGGGCGAAGCCGAAGGCGCAGTCTCGCTTGAAGACCTACAGACTCGCGGACGCGCTGCGAAAGCCTCGGCCCCCGGCCTTTTCGACGAGCTCACCAGCGCCGTAACGCCGCAAGATCACGCCATCCTCTACCTCACCTCAGGCGCGACCGGTGAGCCCAAGATGGTGATGACTACGCACTGGGGAATCGTTTCCAACATCGACATGGGCGTACAAGTGCTCCCGATGACGCCCGATGACATTACTATCGCCTTCCTGCCTTCCGCCCACATCACGCAGCGCGTCGTAGTGGAGTTTCTGCCCATGCTGTTCGGCACGCCGGTAGTGTTTTCGGAGAGCCTTCTGAAACTGCCCGGCGAGATCAAAGCCGTGCGGCCCACCATGTTTGTCGCGCCTCCACGTATGTGGGAGCGCGTGTATGCCAGCGTCTGCACGGAGATTCGCAAGAAGCCCGC
>Ga0302140_10001273_pt1 | contig 32949 bp, 25 predicted proteins | sample I_Bog_E1_1_FD_202095 | JGI IMG/M metagenome (GOLD analysis project Ga0302140, IMG submission 202095) | Peat permafrost microbial communities from Stordalen Mire near Abisko, Sweden - I_Bog_E1_1 | ecosystem: Environmental > Terrestrial > Soil > Wetlands > Peat | place: Sweden: Abisko, Stordalen... | reverse complement strand
CGCAAAGGGAAAGTGAAGCTCCCGCCGCAGAGGGCTGTGCTGCGGTGTCTAACCCACCCGAGGAGCTGAGCATGGTAGGCTGGCTTGTCAGTTTCAAGGAGCCTTATTCCTCATGCCTTCCAGCCAGCCCGCACAATTCAACCTAGTTTCTGCTGCTCATGCTTCCATGATCGAGCACGGTTTTCAGCCAGAATTCCCAGCCGGTTCAGATGCTCAGTTAGCCGACATTAAGGCGCATCCTGAGCCGCCGGCCGTTCCCGGAGCGCAGGACCTGCGGAGCTTGCTTTGGTCGTCGATTGACAACGACACGTCCAAAGATCTCGACCAGATCGAGTGGGCCGAGCAACTGAAAGACGGTCGCATTCGGGTGCTTGTCGGCGTTGCGGATGTCGACGCACGCGTGGGGCTGGGTACTGTCCTTGATGGACACGCCAAGAACGAAACGACTTCCGTCTACACGGGCGTCAAGGTTTTTCCCATGCTCCCCGCTGAGCTCTCTGAGGGCATAACCTCGCTCAACGAAAATGAAGACCGCATTTCTCACGTCATCGAGTTCTCAGTGGATTCGTCCGGCACTGTTTCCGACGGCAAGGTCTATGCAGCTCTCGTCCGCAACCGCGCTCAACTTGCCTATAACGCTGTCGGCGCGTGGCTTGAGGGCACGGGCCCCGCCCCCGCCAAAGTGGCTGCCAATGCCGACCTGGCCGCGCAACTCAAGCTTCAGGACGCAGCCGCGCAACGCATGGTTGGTGGCCGCTTTCAGCACGGAGCGCTCGATCTGGAAACCCTCGAGACGCGCCCGCTGATGCAGGCTGACAAAGCGGTCGAAATTGTGAGTCTGGTGAAGAACCGGGCGACTTCCCTGATTGAAGAGTTCATGGTCGCGGCCAACGGAGTCGCTGCACGCACCTTCGAAGACGCAGGTGTTGCCTCCATCCGCCGCATTGTTCGGGTTCCCAAGCGGTGGGACCGGATCGTTGAGGTTGCGCAGGGGCTGGGGACGACTCTGCCGGCTGAGCCGGATTCAAAAGCACTCAATGATTTCCTGCTGGCCCAGAAGCAGAAGGATCCGGTTCACTTTCCGGACTTGTCGCTCACTGTCATCAAGCTGATGGGGCCCGGCGAGTATGTGCTGGTCAAGCCTAATGAGCCATCGCCTGGGCATTTCGGCCTCGCGGTTCAGGACTACACCCATTCCACAGCACCCAACCGCCGCTTTCCCGACATAGTGACCCAGCGGCTTATGAAGGCGCTGCTGAACCACAAACCCCAACCCTATTCCGAGAACGATCTCAACGCCATCGCGACTCACTGCACGCTGATGGAAGACAACGCGCGCAAAGTGGAACGCGATATGCAGAAGCGCATCGCAGCGGTTGTTCTCCGCCCTCGCGTCGGCCAAAGCTTTCCAGCCATCGTTACCGGCGTCAACAAATACGGCACCTTCGTTCGCACGCTTGACCCTCATGTGGATGGGATGGTGGTGCAAGGTGGCAAGGGACTGGATGTGGGCGACAAGGTTACCGCCAAGCTCATCTCCACGGATCCGCAGAAAGGGTTTATCGATTTTGCGGTGTAAGGGGCTAATCTGGCAGCCCGCTCGTTCTGTTTGGTTGAGCTTCAGCTTGGTCAATTCTGCGATTAAGGCAAGCATCTGTTCCTGCTAGAAATTCGGACCCATATTCTTCCAGATCTAAGCGCAGGTCCCGAAAAGCCTCCAGTGGATCGGGTGAGAACCCCGGATAATGGCTTGGACTGGGTTTTCCTATTACCGATCGCATGTAGTCCTGGTGGGACATCGAACGACCTGCCAGGTGAAACTTGACCATCCCCAAGCTGCAACGGAAATGCAGTTCTAATCTCCGATCATCTCTTCTAAACTCCCCGGAGGCAAACGGACCGCCACTGCTACCCCCCGAATAGAGGGTATAAAAAGTGAATCCATGGGCTGACAGCAGGGTATCAAGGAGTTCGGAACCTCGCTGCAGCATTTCATCCGCTTTAGTCATCGCGGATTCACTCCGAATCTTCTTTTTGGGCCTGGCGAGCGGATTCTCTCTGGATGCACATCAGTCCAACTGCCCAAGTACCCTTGCAGCTTCGGTCACCGTGATCATGAGAGTCTGCGGATTCACGGGCGAAGCGATGAAACCATGCTTCTCATAAAAAGTCTTGGCGCTCGGGGAGATCGCGTTCACCAAAATGGCTCGAATTCCAACGATGTCTGCGGCCTGCAAGGTTCGCAAAACTGCATCGCGGAGAAGATCCGCCCCGAGGCCACGGCCCTGAAAGCGTAAATCGATAGCTAGCCGTCCAATCAGGATCACAGGCACGGGGTTGGGCATGTTGCGCTTCACCCGCAAAGCCGCTTCAGTATGCGTCACAGCCCCCGCCGCAAGCGCGCAATAGCCGGCAATGGAATTTTCGGCGCACACTACATAGGTTCGAGAAGCGCCGCTCTTTTCATTCTGAAGCGCTTGGTCTCTTAGCCAATGATTAAGAGAAGGTTCACCGCAGTTAAACAGAACCAGGTTGTGGCTTGCGCCCAACCTTTCCGGCGGGCTCATTCGGTCACCGAGGCCCTCTATTTCTCCCACAATGGCTTCTTCTTGAGCAACCGCGCCAACTTGGGATTGGTGGCAGGAGGATTGTCCAGCATGGCAGAGAATCGCTGGAACTCTTCTTCTCCGATGTTGAAATAGCGCCGATCGAGCAGGACCGATTCAGCTTCTCGGCAGGCCACGTCCAACATGAAATCAGAACGGTTCCTTCCGAGCACGTCTGCCGCGCTGTCAATCAGTAATTTCTGACGTCGACTGACGCGAAGGTTGATATTTTCGGCACGCAATTTGCTCGATTCGGCAATAGCAGCTTTCATTGATCTCCCCGCCCTCACACGACTTAGTCTACCATCATGTGCGCACAATGTGAATCTTGCCAGCTATCTCGCTGGATCGCCGATCGCATGGAGCTCCGCACTATTTCGGCTGCTGAACCAGCCCGATCAGGTGTCCTTCGGGATCGGTAAACCCGGCAATGATCGCGCCAGTGGGCACCGTATGGGGTCCAAATCCCAGTTTGCCGCCTTTCCGCTCAATGAACTCCAGCGCAGCAACTATGTCTGCAACCTCAACATAGAAGGTCACATGGCGACGGGCTTCGACCATGGCGCCTATGCCGCCCGCGATCCCCGAACCGGTGCTGACCGATGCGTAGCCCTCCATGACGTGGTCGATCTTCCAATCGAATACGGAACCATAGAAGTCGTTCAGCAGTTGCTGGTTTTCGCCGATAATCTCGAAATGGACGACTGGATTGGGCATGGACAGCCTCCTCGCAAATGGGTGTGAAGCCCACTCTACACGTTGCGGACGCTGCAGGCCGGTCCAATTCCGGCGGACCTGGCTCACTATTTGGATTTCCTGTGTCCGTGCAAGGATCAGTTACGTCTAATTAAAGGGACGGATTGCGCTGACTACAACCTGACACTGCTGGACCTCACTCAACGGTGTCCCGGGCTGTGGTTGGTTTATCCTATTGGATGTGCTTCCGCGATTCGAAACTGGCGATGGGCTTGTCAGGATCGGGCCCACTATGCCTCCTTGAGGCAGATCGGCAATGTGGATGCTGAATCCACAACTGGTGAATAATGCGTTCAGTTTCTCGTCCTGTATTTACAGTATTTTTGTCGTGTATCGCTCTTCTGGCGTTGCCTGGTACTCTTTTCGCGCAGCAGCAGACATCCAATATTGAGCTGACCTCCGCCGCCGATTTGCCGGCGGCGCCCAATCCGCAGAGTACACAAGCCGCAGATTCGTCTCAGAATCCGCAGACTCCCGCCCAGACCCCAGCCGCGCAGAACAGTTCGAGTTCGCAGGCGGCTGCCCCGCAGACCGACGCTGAAAAAAGCGCGCGCGAAAAAGCTGAAGAGCAGTTGAAGCAGCAGGAACAGCAGCGGGTTATGGGGGTGATGGCGACCTTCAATACCACCAGCAACAAGGACGCGCTTCCTCTTTCGTCGGGACAGAAATTTCGGCTCTTCTTCAAGAGTTCCACTGATCCGTGGCCTTTCCTGCTGGCCGGCGTTGTGTCCGGAATAGGCCAGGCGGACGACAGTTACCCGGAGTGGGGCCAGGGTGCTCAAGGATATGCCAAGCGCTACGGCGCCGCTTACTCGGATGCATTTATAGGTAATTTTTTTGGCAATGCATTGCTGCCCAGTTTGTTGCGTGAAGACCCAAGGTACTTTCAGATGGGGACAGGAAGCGCTACCAAGCGTTTTCTCTGGGCTGCGTCGAGTACGTTCTGGTGCAGGCGAGACAACGGCCATTGGGGACCGAACTACGCAAACGTCGGCGGCAACCTGATTGGCGCTGCGATTGCTCGAGCGTATTATCCTGCTTCAGAACGAACGGTGAGCGACACGATAACGGATGGAATAACGGTGTCGGTCGAAGGGATCGTTGGCGCTGAGGTTATCGAGTTCTGGCCGGATCTGGTGCGCCACCACAAGCGCAAGCAGGCCGAGAAGCTAGCGCGCCTGGCCGCTCAAAAGGATGCGCAAAGCGCCGCCCAGGATGCCAAACCTAATCCAGACCAGAATCCCAAATAGCTTCAGCGCTTGGTGCGCTTGGCGGGTGGTTTACCGGTTGCGATCTTCAAAGCTCTTAACGCGGCAAGGTTCTTCTCAATCAGCGCATATCGCTGCTCCACGCATGCATGGGTTCTCAACGGATCGGTGGGTGTATGCAGCACATAATCCAGTAGACGCGAGATAGTGCTTGTAGCCACGTGCAGCCGCGTATCCGAAGACGCGTAGTAAATAAGCACATCTCCGTTTTTCTTCTCGATCCAGCCATTGCTGAAGACCACATTGGAGACGTCGCCTACGCGCTCGGGACCCTCGGGAGCAATGAAGTAGCCCGCCGGTTTGTGGGTGACCACCCATGGGCGTGCCAACTCCGCGAGAAATAGATAGAGCACATAGCGCAGCCCGGCGGCGGTGTTGCGTACTCCATGAGCCAGGTGCAGCCATCCCGCTGAGGTCTTGATTGGCGCGGGGCCGAGGCCATTTTTGACTTCCTGAATGGTGTGGTATTCGCGATTGTCGACAATAATTTCGTTGTCGATCACAGCATTCTCAATGTTTGCGGCGAGGCCCCAGCCGATTCCGCCTCCCTTGCCGGCTTGGATGAAATCATCCTGTGGGCGGGTGTAGAACGCGTATCGGCCATCAACGAACTCCGGATGCAAGACCACATTTCTTTGCTGCGGCGATTTCGATTTCAAATCTGCGAGCCGCTCCCAGGATTTCAAATCGCGGGTACGGGCAATGCCACACTGGGCAATGGCTGAGGATGTGTCCGACAGCGGGGCTTTCGGGTCTTTTCGTTCAGTGCAGAACAGCCCGTAGATCCAGCCATCCTGATGCTTCACGAGTCGCATGTCGTATACGTTGGTGTCGAACTCGCTGGTCTCCGGCATCAGGATTGGATAGTCCCAGAAGCGAAAGTTGTCCACGCCATTTGGACTCTCGGCGACAGCAAAAAACGATTTGCGATCCGCGCCTTCGACCCGCGCGACTACGAGGTATTTATCGTCGTGCAGCATGGCGCCGGCATTGAATGTTGCATTGACACCGATGCGCTCAAGCAGCAGCGGATTCGTTTTTCGATCCAGGTCGTAGCGCCAGATGATGGGTGCGTGAGACGCAGTCAGCACTGGGAATTCGTAGCGGTCGTAGATGCCATTGCCGCCCGGTAATTTGCGATTGCGCCGCCCGAGCAGCTTCTCCTGCTCACTGAATAACGCTTGAACGTTTTTATTGAATGCAGCCTGATTCATCCCGCTCCTACGCTTTCCCTAAAGTCCGTTCACGCTTCGACGATCCAATCGATCAAGTCGTTCCATCACTTCAAAACAGGCGCGGCTGTTGTGGTAGGGACACTTCCATGGGCCCACCTTGTCTTGACGAGCATCGGGAACGCCTTCTTTGGAAGCCAGCCAGGTCCATTCACCTTGTTCGTGGTCGACGATGTGTTTTTCAATGAATGCCCAGCTTTCTTCGGCTACATCCATGAAATGTTTCTGGTCGGAAAGCTCGTAAGCATTGAGGAACCCCACCACTGCCTCAGCCTGCGGCCACCAATGTTTGTTGGTGTCTAAGTGGCCGTCGGGCTCGCGCTCATACATCAGTCCGCCGTCGCGATCAAGGCCCTGCGCGTAGACGGCCTGCGTCATTTTGACTGCGGTTGAGCGCACACGAGCGAGAACGTCTGCGTCGCCTAGAACTTCTGCGGCCTCACAAAGCAGCCAGCTTCCTTCGATGTCGTGGCCAAAAGAGATTGTTTGTGAACGCGGCTTCCACTTCTCATCGAAGAAAAGAATGAAGTGCTGTGTGGCAGGATCGATGATGTATTTGAGAAAGACTTCAATCAGTTCCCGCAGACGAAATCGAACGGTCACGTCTTCGTGGTGGCGCAGCAATGTGGCGTAGGCTTCAAGCAGATGCAAGTGTGTATTCATGGACTTCTTTTCGTCCATATCCACATCGCTCAGGCGCTGGTCCACGGCCAACGTCCAGTTCCGCTCGTATGTTTCAAAATAACCACCGTGCACGTCATCGTGGCCAGCTGCCTCGATCTGTTCAACCAGGCGCACGGCGCGGTCGGTCGCCTCCTGCTCACCGGTCGCATGGGCATATTCGGCTAGGGCGTAAACGGTGAACGCCTGGCCATAGATGCGCTTCTTGGTGTCAACTGGAAGGCCGGAGTAATCGAGCATCCAATAGACGCCGCCATACTCATAATCCCAAAAATGCCGGCAAATATATTCATACGCGCGCGTGGCAGCAGCGAGATACTCCGGGGCTTTATACACGCCGAAAGCTTTGGAAAACGTCCAGAGAATCCGTGCATTCAGGATGAGTCCCTTGTTCGCGTGAGGATCAACGGTAAGATCATTCGAGATTTTTCCGCGAAAGCCGCCGTGTTCTCCATCAATGGTGTGATTGAGCCAGAAGGGCAGGATGTCGGTGTTCAACTCCACTTCTACTCTCTGCCGAAAGTCGTTCACTGAGGTCCCTCCTGGCTCGCCTTTAATGCTTGCAATTTTTCATGCGGGAGGCGCAAGAATTCCGTCGATTTGGAAGAGCTCCTCTGCGGAGAAGGCAAGATTTCCGAGGGCCGCAACGTTCTGCTCAATCTGCTCCACGCGACTTGCACCTATCAGTGCTGAGGTCATGCGGCCGTCGCGCAGCACCCACGCAAGAGCCATCTGTGCCAGGCTTTGGCCGCGCGCTTTGGCCAATTTGTCGAGCGCCCGGACCTCGCCCAGCCGATGCTCGTCAATGTCATTTTTTTTGAGAAATCCATGCGGCTTGTTGGCGCGAGAATCCCCCGGAATTCCTTGCAAATAGCGGTCGGTGAGCAGGCCCTGCGCCAGGGGGCAAAACGCGATCCCACCGATTCCCTCATTGCCGAGCACATCCAATAGTCCATCCTCGACCCAACGGGAAAACATGGAGTACTTCGGTTGATGAATCAGGCATGGCGTGCCGAATGCGCGAAGAATTTTCGCGGCCACCGCAGTCTGCTCGGCAGTGTAGTTAGAGAGGCCCGCGTAGAGCGCCCTGCCGGAGCGAACAGCCTGGTCCAGCGCGCCCATAGTCTCCTCAATGGGCGTCTCCGGATCGGGCCGGTGCGAGTAGAAGATGTCCACATATTCCAGTCCCATGCGCTTCAGGCTCTGGTCCAGACTGGCCAGCAGAAACTTCCTCGAACCCCAGTCGCCATAGGGTCCCGGCCACATTTCGTAGCCTGCCTTCGAACTGATGATCAACTCATCGCGATAGGGCTTCAGATCGAGGCGAAGTATCTCCCCAAAGTTGCTCTCGGCGCTGCCTGGAGGTGGGCCGTAGTTGTTGGCAAGGTCGAAGTGCGTGATGCCGAGATCGAAGGCGCGGCGCACCATGGCGCGGCTGTTTTCGAATGTGTCGACTCCGCCAAAGTTGTGCCACAGACCTAGAGAGATGAGGGGGAGGCGAATACCGCTGCGGCCTGAGCGGCGGTATTTCATGGTGTCGTAGCGATGTTCGTTTGCGATATACAAAATCTTCTCCTTGTTTCAAGGAACTAACTCAAAACACCGTGCACAACGACTTCGGTACGCCCATCCTTCGGTGGGCGCACAACATTTCCTTCAATCGCTTCACCATCCACCGTCAGGTCGATCGAATTTCCGTCACCGTTGCGTTCTATTGAAATCTTGTAAACCACGCCACGAAACGTTCGTGTCGCAGTAAACCCGGGCCAGTTCTTCGGAATTACTGGCGCAATCTCCAGGCCGTCGAGCGATGTACGCACACCCAATATCCACTGCACAATCGCGTAGTAATTCCACGCTGCTGTTCCCGTGAGCCATGAATTCTTTGCCTCGCCAAACGTTGGCGCATCCTTGCCTGCAATCATCTGGGCATATACATAAGGCTCGCAGCGGTGCAGGTCGCCGATTTCTTCCCGCGCGGAAGGATTAATGCGGGTGTAATAGTCGTGCGCCACATCGCCGCGCCCCAGGCGGGTTTCTCCAATCATGACCCATGGATTCACATGGCAAAAGATCCCGGCGTTCTCCTTGTATCCCGGGGGATAGGAAGAAATCTCGCCAAGTTGCAAATAGTATTTCGAGTAAGCAGGCTGCTGAACTACTATGCCGTGCTTCGTCGCCAGGTGCTGACCAACGGCGTCCATCGCGCTCCTGGCCTTGCCGTCTTCGAGGCCGATTCCGGCCATCGCGCAGAAGCCATTCGACTCGATAAAGATCTTGCCTTCTTCGCATTCTTTCGAGCCGATCTTGGTGCCAAAGTCGTCATAGGCGCGTAAAAACCACTCGCCATCCCAGCCGTGCTCGTTGATTACTGCAAGCATTTTCCCGGTTTCGCCAATATACTTTTTTGCTTCGGCGTCGAGGCCGCGCTTTGTCGCGATCGCTGCCAACTCCCGTCCCGCATAGACAAACAAACCAGCGATGAAAACCGACTCTGCTACCTTGCCTTCCTTGTTGGTCGTGGTCTGGAAGCTCTGCCCTGGGGTGTCGGAGAAACAATTTAAATTGAGGCAGTCATTCCAATCTGCGCGGCCAATCAGCGGCAAACCATGCGGGCCGAGACGTGCGAGCGTGTAGTTGAAGCTGCGTTGCAGGTGCTCGTAGAGGGGCTGCTCCGATCCAGGCTCGTTGTCGTACTGAACCGGCTCGTCGAGGATACTCCAGTCGCCGGTCTCCTTCAGATAAGCAGAAACACCGACGATGAGCCAATGCGGATCATCGTTGAATCCGCCACCAATGTCGTTGTTGCCGCGCTTGGTGAGCGGCTGGTACTGGTGATAGGCGCCGCCGGATGGCAGTTGAGTGGCCGCTAAATCTAGGATGCGTTCCCGCGCGCGCGAAGGCACCATGTGTACAAATCCAAGCAGGTCTTGATTTGAGTCTCGGAAGCCGAGACCGCGGCCAATCCCGGACTCATAAAAAGACGCCGATCGCGACATATTGAACGTGGCCATGCATTGGTATGCGTTCCAGATATTCACCATGCGATTGGTGTGAATGTCCGGCGTATTTACCTGGAAAACACCCAGCGTCTGCACCCAGTAAGCACAGAGCCGCTCGAACGCCGCATCGGCTTCTTTGGCGTCAAGATACTTCGCAATCACCGGCTTCACCGTCTGCTTGTTGATGGTCTGCGAACCCGGCGGGGCAAATTTTTCGTCGGTAGGATTTTCGTGATAGCCGAGGACGAATACGATCTGCTTTGTCTCGCCCGGTTCCAGATCGAGGCTTACCTGGTGCGCTCCGATCGGCGACCAGCCATGCGCAATTGAATTGGTCAGCTCGCCTTTCTCCACGGTTGAAGGATTATCCCAGTTGCGATAGCGGCCCAGGAACGCCTCCCGCCGCGTGTCGAATCTCACCGGTTCTGAGCAGGCAAAGTAAGCGAAATGATTGCGGCGCTCGCGATACTCCGTCTTGTGATAGATGACGCCGTCTTCTACTTCGACCTGGCCGGTGTTGAAGTTGCGTTGGAAGTTGGTCGCGTCGTCCTGCGCATCCCAAAGACAGAACTCAATGCTGGCAAAGCCGGACAACGTAGCTTTCGTTGTCCGATGGTTGGTCACGGTTAGCTGCCAAATCTCCAGGTTCTCGTCCAACGGTACAAAATATCGTGTGTGCGCTTCAATCCCTTTGTAGGTTGAACCAATAACCGTGTAGCCCATCCCGTGGCGGCAGGAGTAGTTTTCAAGTTCGTGACGAGTGGGCTGCCAACCCGGGGACCAAAACTCTTTCGACTCGTTGTCGCGCAGATAAATATACCGCCCGCCAAAGTCGAGCGGCACGTTGTTGTACCGGTAGCGAGTGAGGCGCCGCAGCCGCGCATCGCGATAGAACGAGTAGCCCCCAGCTGTATTTGAAATGATGCCGAAGTAGGCCTGGCAACCCAGGTAATTGATCCACGGAAGGGGCGTGTCTGGTTGCGTTATCACGTACTCGCGATTCTCGTCGTCGAAATGGCCGTACTTCATTGCGCTTGCTCCCTGGTTCTGAAACGTTCCGCAAGTATAGTCTCCCGCACAAAATCTAATCAAACGATTTTGTAGAACCTTTTATGGCAATTCAGAAATGCACGATTCCATTTGCGCATTGTTGCGCGAGTGTGCAAAAGTATCAGCGCAAGCGAAATCAGGTAATCGCTCGCTGTGTCTTGAGTTACCACCGGATTCTCGGGCCGACGTAAGACACTTACCCGGTTTGCGGCACTCATCTGGGCGCTCGTTTGAGGCGAAGTAACGACCATGGCAAGTTCGCTGTTTTTGTCACCTCTGAGTTCGCGGTCTGTTCGTGAGTTGCTTCTGTTGGCGGTATTTGCTGCTCTGTTCACGGTGCCATTGGTTCGGACCCTTTCAGCGCAGGCGCCATCACCAACTACCGCTATCAAAGTGGATCAGGTGGGCTATCCAGTTGATGGACCGAAGGTGGCTTTCTACTCACTGTCGAAGCAGGCGGGTGGTTCGACCGGCCATGGTGCAGAAGCTTTTCGACTCAAGCGCTCAAGCGATAACAAGGTCGCGTTTGAGGGAAAGCTTTCGCAGCCGGTCGCAGACTCAGACACCGAGGATTGGGTGCAGGCAGCGGACTTTTCTAGTTTTCATGAGCCTGGCAAGTACTACATTGAGATTCCTGGTGTTCTTCCGGCAGCTGTTCGCAGTTGGAATTTCACGCTGGACAAAAACGCTTACGAGCACACGTATTACATGGCAATGCGCGGCTTTTATGGGCAACGCTGCGGGACTGCGGTCGACATGGGACCGGAGTTTCCAGGTTTCTCACATCCAGCATGCCACTTGCATGGTGAGTTCCACGCCTCGTCTGGTGCTAAAGGGTCTCGCGACAATATAGGAGGCTGGCATGATGCCGGCGACTACGGCCGTTATGTGGTGAACTCCGGCATCAGTACCGGCACATTGCTTTGGGCGTGGGAGATTTATGGCGTAAAACTGAAGGATATTCAGCTCAAGATTCCAGAGACGGGGAACGGGACTCCCGACATTTTGAATGAGGCTCGCTGGAATCTGGAGTGGATGTTGAAGATGCAGGACAACGACGGCGGCGTCTGGCACAAACAGACGAGCGAGCACTTCTCCGGATTTGTCGCGCCGCAAGACGATACGCTCACGAGCGAGGTGATTGGGACTGGATCGGCTCCGTACAAAAGCACTTGCGCCACTGCCGACTTGGCCGCAGTTGCCTCCATCGCCGCACGCGTCTATCAGCCATTTGATGCAAAGTTTGCCGCGCAAAATCTGGAGGCTGCTCGGCGTGCCTGGGCTTGGACGGAGAAGAATCCCAATGTGACTTTCCGCAATCCAACTGGCGTTTCGACTGGCGATTACGGGGACCACGATTGCAGCGATGAGCGCCTTTGGGCCGCAGCCGAACTCGCACGCACCACGGGTGAAGCTGCCTTCAGCGATTACTTCTTGAAGAATTATTCTGCGTATTTGCCTAAGTTGGACACACCTCCGGCAGAGGGTTGGAACCAACTGGCTCCGATGGCGCTGTGGACTTATGCGCTGTCACATCAAAAAGGGATCGACTCAAAGGCTGTTGAGGCAATCCGTCAGCGGACGCTGCAAGCCGCGCATGCAGTGGTCGAGCGAACTCGCGCCAATCCTTACCGCAACAGCATGAAAGCGACGGATTATGTTTGGGGCTCGAACGGAGTTGCTGCGGGCTATGGGATGTATCTACTGATCGCCAATGTGTTTTCGCCGGACGCGAGCTTTACCGATGCGGCGCGGGATAATCTGCATTATCTGCTGGGCCGAAACACGTTTTCACTTTCATGGGTTACGCAGGTTGGAGAGAATCCATTTCAACATCCGCATCATCGGCCAAGCGGCGCTACCGGCAAGGCGTGGCCGGGTCTGCTTTCGGGCGGTCCCAATGCAGGCCGTCAGGATAATGTGTTGGCTGCGTTGCCGAAAGGTTTACCACCAGCGAAGGTTTATGCAGATCAGTTGGCCTCGTATGCAAGCAATGAGATTGCAATCAACTGGCAAGCGGCGCTGGTGTTTTTGTTGGCTGGTGAGTTGAATTAGCTAACTGCTTTTATGAGAGCCGTGGGAAGTCCAACTAACTCGATTGGGAATCCCGAGGAGTTACATCAGAGTTGACGGCTGAAAGAGTGGGGAATTGATCGCTGTTTGATTCTCGCTTGAAATGCCGTTGCAGCACCGGCTTTCATCAGCCAGGGAGTAAGCGTCCAACTTTCCGTCGCGTGCGGAAAGAAGATGTCCCTGCTGGAATCGAGGAATTCAATGTATCTCCACACCGTCGATCTTTTCATCATAGTGGCCTATCTCATCAGCACAGTGTTGATCGGCTACTGGGTCTCGCATCGCGCTTCGCAGAGCATGCAGAACTATTTTCTGGGCGGCAATACGATGCCCTGGTATATGCTCGGCATCTCGAATGCATCCGGCATGTTCGATATCAGCGGAACCATGCTGCTGGTTTCATGGATGTTTGTTTACGGCATCAAGAGCGTGTGGATTCCATGGCTCTGGCCTACCTTCAACCAGATATTTCTGATGGTCTATTTATCGGCATGGCTGCGCCGGTCCAAGGTCATGACTGGGGCGGAGTGGATCAAGACTCGGTTCGGGACGGGCCGGGGGGCGCAATATTCTCACCTTATCGTGGTTATTTATGCCTTCGTCAGTATCATCGGATTTTTCACGTATGCCTTCAAAGGTATCGGCAAGTTTGCGCAGACTTATTTGCCGTGGCATTTCTCGGCCAATGAATACGCACTCATTCTGATAACCATCACAGCCATCTACGTCATCAAGGGTGGCATGATCAGCGTGGTGATTACGGAGGTGGTGCAGTTCTTCATCCTCTCGATTGCGTCGTTTTCGGTTGGCTTTATCGCCATGGCCAAGGTGTCGCCGGAGATGTTTCACCGCGTGGTTCCGGCGGGCTGGGACAACATATTTTTCGGCTGGCATTTGAATCTTGATTGGTCAACACTGCTGCCGGCGGCCGGCGCCAAGGTTCAACAGGACGGCTACGGGCTATTTGGATTTTTCGTCATCATGCTGCTATTTAAAGGGATCCCGATTTCAGCGGCTGGGCCCGCGCCTAACTACGATATGCAGCGTGTGCTATCGGCCAAAAATCCACGCGAAGCCTCGATGATGAGCGCATGGGTGAACGTGGTTCTTACACCACCGCGCTACTTCCTGATCATGGGGCTCACGGTGCTGGCTGCGGCATTCTTCGGCCCTAACCTGCGCGCGATGGGCACTAACATGGACTTCGAACTGGTGCTGCCTTATGCGCTGGGCCGATTCGTGCCGGTTGGCCTGCTTGGCTTTCTCATCGCAGGACTTCTGGCGGCATTCATGTCCAACTTCGCGGCCACGGTGAATGCGGCGCCGCCTTACTTTGTCAACGATATCTACAAGCGCTTCATTAATCCCAACGCTTCGCCTCAGACCTATGTGCGATTGAGTTATGTCGCGTCTTTCTCTGTGATCGTAATTGGCGTGGTGTTGGGCTGGAAAGTCACATCGGTCAATGAGGTCGTGGTCTGGATCGTCTCGGGCTTGTGGGGCGGGTATACGGCATCAAACGTGCTGAAGTGGTACTGGTGGCGTTTCAATGGATGGGGATATTTCTGGGGCATGGTCACGGGCATTGCCGCGGCATTGGGGTTGCCCTCAATCGTCAGGGAATTACCAATTGTGCAGCACCTGCTGGCGACCTATTCCATCAATATGGAAGTCGTCATCATCTTTCCGATCGTAGTGGGTATTTCACTTATCGGTTGCTTGCTGGGTACGCTGCTTACCAAGGCCGAGGACGATGCGGTCCTCATGGATTTCTATCGCCGCGTGCGTCCGTGGGGTTTTTGGGGACCGGTTCTCAACAAGGTTCTTGCCGAGGACCCAGGTTTCAAGCGCAATAAGGACTTTGCGCGCGACATGTTCAACATCGCGGTGGGCATCGTGTGGCAGGTCAGCCTGGTGGCGCTGCCCCTCTATGTCGTGATCAAGGAATTCTTCCGCGCGGGTCTCGCCTTCGCAATCATTCTGGCGACTTCGGCGATTCTCAAGTTCACGTGGTACGACCATCTGGCGGAGCGCGAGACGGAGACAGACAAGGCTGCTGCCGATGTCAAGTAGAGGTTAGGTTCAGAGATTCAAAAATGCAAGATGCTCAAGGGCGATCTAACTTGGAAACCAGGCACGTAACTCCAGAATCGACCGAATCGCCCGCAAATTCGGCATCAGGCATATCTATTTCCAAGATGACTTATCGCGGTTGGCCGGAGAGCTATCTTCTAGCCAACGGCATCGTCGAAGTCATTGTGGTTCCCGCGATCGGTCGTGTCATGCAATTCCGGCTTGCTGGCGATGCTGTCGGGACATTTTGGGAAAACCCCGAACTCGACGGCAAGGCTCGTCATGCGGCCTCAAAGGAATGGCTCAACTTGGGCGGAGATAAATGTTGGCCGGCTCCGCAATCTACATGGCAGCAGCATCAGGATCACGCATGGCCGCCGCCTTCTGGATTCGATCCGGCTTCTATGCAAGCTATGACCACGGAAGGCGTTCTGGAGCTTACGTCGGCCATCGATCCGGGTTGGGGCATCCAGATCGTTCGACGCATCGAGCTGAATGCGAGCGAGCCAGTCCTACGCATTCGAACCGAGTACCGAAAACTCCGTGGACCTCAGGTCAAAGTTGCGATCTGGACGATTACGCAAATGCAGGATCCCGAGCGAGTCTGCATGCTTCTCGATCCGCAATCGAAACTCGCAGGGAGTTACGTTCACCTGCTCGCGGCGGAGCCGGCCGAACTACGGATTCAAGAGGCTGTGCTATCGTTCGCGCGCCATCGACGCGCTTTCACCAAGATCGGAGCCGATGGTCACAGTCTTGCGTGGATTGGCCCATCCACTGTTGTTCGCATAGATGTCGAGCCTATGACCGGAACCTATCCCGATGGAGGATGCATCACCGAGGTCTACACGAATCCCGACCCGACGGCATATGTTGAGTTGGAAACGTTGGGTTCGCTGACTGCGATGAATGTTGGCGATCGTATCCAACACATCGCCACTTACACTGTCAGCCGCCGTTCAACAAGCGATCTAATGGATGAAGCGCAGAAAATTTTCCTTCAGGTTTCCAAATAATTCTTACCTCGGCCAGAGATTTTTCTTCTCTTCACGCGGGGTGGAGAGTTTCGGCGATGGGGAACTGGCGATTCTTTCTTGCTGTTATTTTGAAGCAACGGCGAGGTCCTCAATTGATTGTGCGCGCACCTGCTCTGAGATCCACGCGTAACACTTTCGCAGCCCGGTTTCCAATGGTTCGCTCGGCGCCCAACCCAACTCTTTACGGATAAGGAGATTGTCCGAGTTTCGCCCGCGCACCCCCAAGGGCCCAGGAATGTGTTTGATCGAGAGGGTCTTGCCGGCAATTCCCATAATCATCATGGCCATCTGATTGATGCTTACCATCTCATCGGACCCAATGTTCACAGGCCCACGAAAAGTGGAGTTATTCATTAGCCGGCGCACGGCCTCAATACATTCGTCAATATAAAGAAACGATCGGGTCTGCTCACCATCGCCCCATATCTCTATTGCTCCACCATCTGCCTGCTCGGCAACCTTCCGGCACAAAGCTGCTGGTGCTTTCTCACGTCCTCCAGTCCATGTGCCCTCTGGGCCGAAAACATTATGGAAGCGTGCCACTCTGACATCCAGGTTTTGATTCCTGAAAAATGCGTCATAGAGTCGCTCGCTAAACAGTTTCTCCCAACCATATTCGCTGTCTGGCGCTGCCGGGTATGCGGTCTCTTCTCCGCACTTCGGATTATCCGGATCGGTTTGATTGTAAGCAGGATAAATGCATGCCGACGATGAGTAGAAGACCTTTTTCACCTTATGCTTTACGCCATAATGGGCCATATGCAAGTTGACCATCGCCGAATTGTGCATTACGCTGGCATCGTTTTCGCCGGTAAATATGTAACCGGCGCCACCCATGTCTGCGGCAAGTTGATAGGCTTCATCAAACGATGTATCCAAAACCTGTTCCCAGAAGCCAGGATCGCGCAGGTCGCCGATGACGAAATCGTCAGCAGCCGAAGCGCAAAACTCAGGCGATTTGATATCCACGCCTCGAGTCCAGTAGCCCTCCGTCTTCAGCCTTCTGACCATGTGACTGCCGATGAATCCGCCGGCGCCGAATACGATGGCCCTCATCGGTGGCATAGATACCTCCTCTGATCTGGTGGTCCGATGGATCAGAATTCCAGTTGCATCATTATACGGAAATCGAGGCGAGGACCAAGGGACTGGCGCTCGGTTGCGCTTTCCTTAGGTAACCAAACCTAAACCCCATGGAGAAGAGGCGAGGAAACCCGGAAGAAGCCGTCAGCGGTCGCCGGCGGCTTCATTTCTGCGAGAAGCTGTCGAGATCTCAGTGGGTAGAGGACTACTCAGTCAGCTCCTCGGTAATTACGGCCCCGCCCATTGCAGACGAAACGGCGGAGACTTTCACAACCTTGAGCGAGTCCGTAGCAACCCACAGCGACTTCTTGTCCGTTCCCCCATCCGCCGACGTGACGTCGATACGGAACACCTCAAATTTTCCCGCAGGCACGGTCACTGTTTCTATGCCTGCAACGTTCAGTTGCTGGAGTTTTACTTTTTGCGCCTGAATGTCGAAGTTACGAAATGTCGCGCTGTATCCAACAGCGAGCGGTAGAGTGGCAATCGACTGGTCGCCGCCGGCAGCGTCGCCAAAGAGCGGGCCACCCATGTCGGCATCGATCGGCTGGTCTTGTCCGTTGACGCTCAGCTTACCAGTCGCCTTGCCTCCTGCGAATTCCATCTCGATGTCCACAGGGCCTTGCTTCAGGCTGCGTTTCTGGAGGGTCAGACTCGACTTGGCAATTACCGACGTATCCGTCGCGGTGCCTTGCGGGGTTTCCATCGTGTTCACCGCCGACCACGACGCTCCTCCGTCGGTGATCGCCGTCGTCACCTTAAGGGCCATCTTTTGGCCGCCCATTTCGATTGAGACCTGGTAGTGGTAGGTTGCCGGCTGCAGATCGGACACCGGCTTGGGCAGACCAACAGTGTTGGCGTCCACGGTCTTGGCCAGCACTACCGTCTTTGGATCCACGGTGATCTCTTTCAGCCGGGCAACGGATTCTGTTGAGCCGCCATCCTGGAATCTTCCGCCGAGATACTTCGCCAGAAACCTCTCCGACTCCATGTACAAAGCCATATTGTTGACGGGGCGCGCAAATCCGTGGCCTTCGTCTGGAGCAAGAATGTAGTCGACGGGAAATCCGCGATCGCGGAGCGCAATGACAATCTGTTCGGCTTCGCGACGATTTACACGGGGGTCGTTTGCCCCTTGCGCCACCAGCAAAGGCGTCTTGATCTTGTCAGTGGAGTTGAGCGGCGAGGCTGTCTTCAACACTGCTTTGCCTTGTTCTGTGCTTACATCTCCCATGCGCACCGCGAAGGTCTTCCGCGCGGCTTCCCAGTAAGGAGGAATCGACTCCATCAGGGTGATCAGGTTTGAGGGTCCACAGATGTCGACTGCGGCAGCGTAAAGGTCGGGAGTAAACGCTACCCCCGCCAGCGTCGCATATCCGCCATAGGACCCGCCGAGGATTCCGACGCGCTTGGGGTCGGCGATGCCCTGGGTGACCAGATACTTCACGCCCCAGGTGATGTCGTCCTGCATGGTAAGGCCCCATTGCAGATTTCCGGCGTCGAGAAACTTTCTGCCATAGCCAGTGGAGGCGCGGAAGTTTGGCATCAGCACCGCGTATCCGCGATTGGCGAAGAACTGCGCCAGCGGGTTGTATCCCCATTGATCGCGACCCCATGGACCGCCGTGGGGAACGATCAACGTGGGCAGATTTTTTGCAGGCACGCCCTTCGGCAATGTCAGATACGCAGGAATCTCAAGGCCGTCCGACGATTGATAGGTGATGGGCTTCATCTCGGCCAGGTCAGCGCGCGGCAGTTTTTCGCGTGCCTTGTACTGTGGCGCAAGTTCCCTGGTCTTACGATCGAAAATGAAGGTCTCGCCCGGTTCCGTGTCGCTTGACGCCGTTACCAGCCAGGTTTTTTCATCCTGTGTGCGCGAAACAACCTGAATCTCTTTGCCTTCGAAATGATGTTCGAGCCAGTGGTTGTCATCACCAAAGGCTTTCTGCTGGAAGTAAGCCTTGGAGCGGTCGTAGTAATACCATGTCTCGACTAGCTCGTCGGTGGCTTCGGAGAACAGCGCTCCCCCCAGATCGACTTTGCCCAATGGGTCTGAATCCACAGGCTCAGTCTTGCCCGTCGTCGGATCGAACAGCACCAGCGATATCAGGTTCGCGTCCTTGTTGGTTTCCATGTAGACGCGGTTGCCATCGGTGTGGAAGTGCAGTGGCGAACATGCCTCAAACACATTGCAGGAGTAGACCTGCGTCAGCTTGTCGGCATCGACACGGAGAATTTCTGTGTCGCCGTTTTCAGCGTTGCGCGTGGCCAGCCGCAATTGGCCTTTCAGATCGAAGATCCAATTGGTCACTCGGTCTGTGTTCTTGCGCATCAGCGTCTTTTCGCCGGTGGAGATCTTCAACTTGTAAAGGTCATGCCAGGCCTTGTCGCGATCGTTCAATCCGATATACACAACGTCGGGATCGCTCTTTGGAGCTTCAAACAACTCGACGCGCACGCCTTTGAGGCCAGTCAGGTCACGCGAAGGTGGAGCGTCGGCGCCTGCGTCGGGCTTGGCCGATGGATCGACGGCATAGACGTTGAAATTCTCGTCTCCATCGTGATCCTTTACGTAAAGAATGTTCTTGCTGTCGCGTGTCCAGAAGAATCCCGCGACAGGGCGCTTGCTTTCCGTGGTTAGTAACCGAGCTGCGCTGAAGGGTTCTCCAACCGCCTTCACATATACATTGCGGGTGTCCTTCCAGGGCTTCAGAAACGCAAGGTATTGGCCGTTTGGAGACAGCTGGGCGCCAGCAATTTCGGGATTGCCGAAGATCAGCTCGCGATCGATCAGGGGTGGCAATCCGCCGGCCTTTTTATCCTGGGCATTGGCGGTGGGCGCAAGCAGCAATAGGCAAATCAGGCCATAAAAAATGCTTTTCATAAGTGGCAAATCCCTTCTCGATTGAGTAAATTTGGACGGAATCAGTCGGTCCGTCAAATGGGCGCTGCCCAGAAATCTGGATTCCGCGTAAGTTTACTCCATTTGAGAGGAAGGTCCAGCTAATCCGATCGCTCACAATTCCCGGATCAAGGACTGAAGGAAAATACCGGACTGTTAAAGCTTTGGTTATGAATCAATTATGGGGCCGGTAAGGGTGATGTGTATCACGGTTTCTAACACAGCCGAAGCCTAATATCATTCGGGCGTTTGAGGATGTTCACCTCCTCATGAAGTGGGACATCTCGCCACAGTGATGACGAAAAGTCCGCGGCAAATCGACAAAAGCCGGCGGACTATTTGCGAAGAGGTCGATCGGATGAATGAGATGGAAAAGACACAGAAGCGCGACCGAGGGCAGTTGCGGGTTGATGAGGAAGAGTGCAAAGGCTGCGGGCTTTGTGTGGAGGCTTGCCCGCCCAGGGTGATCACCCTGGGCGACTGCATGAATCGATTCGGCTATCGTACCGCGGCCTATGCGGGCGCCGGATGCACCGGGTGCGGAATCTGCTTCATGATCTGCCCTGAGCCGGGAGCGATTACGGTGCTGCGTGCCGTGAATCGGCCTGCGATTGCGGCCGCTGGTTTCAACGCTGGAAATGGGGAGACGGCGCATGCATAAGCAGTTGATGAAAGGAAATGAAGCGATTGTCAGGAGCGCAATTCTTTCCGGATGTCGGGCGTTCTATGGATACCCGATTACCCCGGCCAGCGAAATCACTGAGGACGCGGCGCTTTACATGCCGAAAGCCGGTGGAGTTTTTCTGCAGGCAGAGAGCGAGGTCGCAGCCATCAACATGCTCTACGGAGCTTCGTCCGCGGGCGTGCGCGTAATGACGGCCTCAAGCGGGCCTGGGATCAGTCTGATGCAGGAAGGCATCAGCTATATGGCTGGTGCGGAACTGCCCTGCGTTATCGCGGATATCACGCGCGGTGGTCCGGGCCTGGGAAACCTTGGATCGGAACAGGGCGACTACCACCAGGTTGTGAAGGGCGGGGGCAACGGCAACTACAGAACGATTGTGCTGGCTCCTTACTCCGCTCAGGAGATGGCGGATCTGACCGCGCTGGCATTTGAATTGGCCGATCGCTATCGCAACCCGGTGGTGTTGATGGCCGATGGGTTTATTGGGCAGATGATGGAGCCGGTGGAATTTCCTCAGAAGGCTGTGGCCCCGCTATTGCCGGTGTGGGCTGTTGCTGGTAATGCCGGATCGCGCGGCAACATGATTACGTCTCTGCACCTGGGAAACGACGAATTGGAAGCGCATCTGGTCAAACTTGAAGCCAAATATCAGAGCGCCGAAAGAAACGAAACGCGCGCGGAAGAATGGCTCACCGAGGACGCAGAGATTGTCCTGGTGGGCTACGGGATTGTGGGGCGCATTTTGAAAGCAGTCACTGCAGAGGCTAGGGCCCACGGCATCAAGGTGGGCTTGTTGCGGCCGATCACACTCTTTCCATTCCCCAAGGCGAACTTTCAGCGACTTGCCAAACGAGCGCTCGTTTTTGCGGTGGTCGAGATGAGCAACGGACAGTTGGTTGAAGACGTACGGCTGGCAGTCAACGGTGCGCGGCCTGTCGAGTTTCTGAATCGCATGGGCGGCAATGTGCCTTCGCATAGAGAGGTACTGGCGCTGGTGCGCACGCTGGCGCTTGAATCCCTGCCGACGATGAGAAGTGAAGAGGAGCGGTTAGCTCATGCCTAACGAATTGATTTCCGAATACGAGATTTCGCACGCAAGGCCGAGTGCCTTTTACGATCGCTTTGAGCGCAAGGAAGAGCTTAAACATCAAACGCACTATTGTCCTGGCTGCGGTCATGGAAACGTACACAAGATGCTGGCCTGTGCGATTGATGAGCTTGGCATTCAGGACCGGACCATTCTCATCAGTCCCGTCGGTTGCTCGGTGTTTGCCTATTACTACTTCGACGTGGGCAATGTGCAGGCAGCGCATGGCCGGGCGCCGGCTGTTGCCACTGCCGTGAAGCGCAGTCATCCGGGAAGCATTGTCGTCAGTTATCAGGGCGACGGCGATCTGGCGGCTATCGGATCGGCGGAGATTCTGCATGCGGCAAACCGAGGTGAGAACATCACTGTGATCTTCGTCAACAATGCGGTCTATTCGATGACAGGGGGGCAGGTCGCGCCGACCACTTTGATTGGCCAGAAGAGCACTACCACTCCGGACGGACGGAGCGTCGCCAATGAAGGCTATCCTCTGCACGTCTGCGAATTGCTGGCAACGCTTGAGGCCCCCGTCTACATCGAGCGCGTCGCACTCGGCGATAACAAGCAGATTGCTCAAGCGACACGCGCTATCCGGCGAGCCGTTGAAAACCAGGTCCGAGGATTGGGATTTTCGTTCATCGAAGTGCTGTCACCCTGCCCGACTATCTGGAAGATGTCGCCTGTGGAAGCACAGCGCTGGGTGCATGATGTGATGGAGAAGACATTTCCGCTGGGAGTCTTTTGCGATCGCACAAAAGAAGCGCAGCCACGTTTGCTGCCGGAGCCTGGCCCATCGCTCGAAGAGATTCCTGGACTGCTCGGAATCGTCGATGAAAATCGCCCGGAAGACACATTCAATGAAAAGCCGCGCGCGGATGAAGTAGATCTCCACGTCCGTGTGGCGGGCTTCGGTGGTCAAGGTGTCCTGCTGCTGGGCGAGGTGGTGGCGGAAGCCGGGCTTGATGCTGGCCTTGAGGTTTCGTGGCTGCCATCTTATGGACCTGAAATGCGCTCCGGGACCTCGAATTGCCATGTGCGCGTTTCCAGCAAGCCTATCGATTCGCCACTGGTCATGCTGCCGGATGTGCTCGTTGCCATGAACGAGCCATCGCTGAGGAAGTTCGATGCAAGCGTGCGCCCTGGCGGCTGGATCATCTATAACGGCGACAGCTTTCCATCCGATTTTGTGCGAAAGGATGTGAATGTGCTGGCACTTCCGTTCACTCGTCTGGCCGACGAACTGGGCGATCCGCGCGCCTCAAACATGATCATGCTGGGCGCTCTGCTTGAAATTACAGGTGTGCTGCCGCAATCCAGTGTCGACGCGGCTCTGCGAAAACTGGTCAAGCATGCAAAGTGGATCGATCTGGACGAGCGTGCGATTGAGCAGGGCAGAAAACTGTTTCGCGACGCATGCGTGGAGGTGTGATCTCGAAACCTGTTGGAGCGGATTGGCGCCGCTTTGACATTCGAAAATGAACCCGGGCGGGCAAGTGGCAATCCCTCGGAATCATGATTGGGAGAGCGCCGTCAACTCCATCCAGTATTATTCCCAAATGCAGGTTGGATCCCTTCGTCAACCGCAGGGGATGTCATGACGATTCCAGCGCCGCGCTCACTCGATTCCAAATCCCAGCTGCGCAAAACCATGGGTTTCTGGGATGTGCTGTTGTTCAACATCGCCACCGTGCTCGGTCCTCGCTGGATTGCGGCGGCAGGACACAACGGTACTTCGTCCATCAGCCTGTGGGTTCTCGCGGCGGTCTTCTTTTTTGTGCCTGGCGCGCTGGTTATCAACGAATTGTCTTCGCGATTTCCGGAAGAGGGTGGCCTGTATGTCTGGTCGCGCGAGGCATTCGGACCTTTTCACGGCTTTGTCGCGGGATGGACCTACTGGATCTACACCTTTTTTTACTTTCCCGGACTACTGCTCGCCAGCGCTTCCATGGCCGCCTACGTAATGGGCGGGCACGGCGCAGCCCTCGCGCAGAATCGCACGTTTCTGCTTACCGTCTCATTGTCGCTGCTGGTGGTCGCCGTGGCGCTCAACATTATCGGCCTGAACATTGGCAAGTGGCTGCAGAATGCGGGTGGCGTCGGAACCTACGTTCCGCTCGTCATGCTGGTAGGCATCGCTGCGCTGGTCTGCTTCCGGCACGGCTCGGCAACTCAATTCACCGCGGCTAACATGATGCCAACCTGGAATTGGGACACGGTCAACTTCTGGTCGCAGATTGCCTTTGCCTTCACGGGACTTGAACTTGTCTCTGCCATGAGCGAAGAGGTGCGCGACCCACGCCGCACTCTACCCCGTGCCGTGTTTGGCGCGGGCGCTCTGATTGCCCTCATGTATATCGTCGGGACGTTTGCGATTCTTGGGCTTGTCCCTGCCGCCGGCATCGATCCGCAGAGCGGCGTCTTCAACGCTATAACCGTGGGGTCGTTTGCGCTCAAGATAGGCTTCCTGGGAATTCTTGCCGCACTCCTTGTCACCGTGGGCAATGCCGGTGGGGTAGGATCGACCGTTGCGGGCATCTCTCGTGTTCCCTTTGTTGTCGGCGTCGACCGCTATCTGCCAGCTGCATTCGGCAAGATTCATCCCCGCTGGAAGACGCCATGGGTCTCGATTTTGGTGCAGGCTTCTATCTCGGCGGCCATTCTGCTCGGGAGCCAGATCAATGAGTCGATGCAGGGCGCGTACCAGAAACTCATCGACGCCGGCATCATCCTCTACTTCATCCCGTTCCTCTACATGTTTGCCGCGGTGATCAAACTCGCCTATCGCCAGGACCGCAAGGAGAACGCCCACGCGGTCCTCGTCCCGGGCGGCATTCCAGGCGTGTGGATCTGCGGCAGTCTGGGCTTCGCGGTCGTCCTTATCGGGATCATTGTTTCGGTCATCCCGCCCGGCGACTCGACCAATAAGTTCAGCTTTGCCTTGAACCTGATTGTTGGCACCGTCTTGTCCGTCTTGATCGGCCTTTTCCTCTACTGGCGCGGCGCGCGCGCAAAGCAGGGCGAACTGTGATTTGAGTCAGCCGCGGAGGCGCATCAGGGGCGACTGTTGTGGGATTATTCGAGTCGCGGTTAGGGCCGCCATCGGAAGTCGGGCTTGCTTCTTCTCCGGTTAGGTAAAAATAGAAATCGAGTATCTGTATAAGCCCGAAACTGTGAGACCAAGCGAAACGATGAAATACATAAGCTGATTTGCCAAAAGGTGACTCGAGAGCCCAGCGAAACTCTCAGGCTCTGCAAAAGCGCATGAGTACGTTCTCGTAAGCGGAAAGAACCTTCTCTTGGGTAAACAGCTCGGCGTGCCGCTTTCGGCTTTCAGTTTCCATGAGGGTGAATTGATCCGGATCTGCCTCAAGCGTTGCCAGAAGGGCCGCCAAATCATCGGAGTCCTTGAAGAATCTGGCTCCATCACCTGCGACCCATCGGGTAAAACGGTTGTCATGAGCAATGATCGCATTCCCGGCGGCCATCGATTCAACAAGGGAGGGGTTTGTTCCACCCACTCGATGCCCATGTACATAAGCTCTGGCATAGAACCTCAAGGACCTTACAATCTCGCGATCGTAGATTGAACCAAGGAATCTGACGTCTGGCCCAGCCATGTCCAGAACTCGTCGGTGATATTGATTTGTCTCCGGCGCATAGTTGCCAAGAACAACCAGCGGAACGTGCCTGCGCCGCACTGAATAAGCTCGGACGATTTCTACAATCGAATTCTCGGGTTCAGGACGTGCGATCAAAAGGTCATATGCTTTTGGGGTCAGGTGATTCGCATGCATCGGCTCGATGGAGGCGGATGTCAGGGCATCGGCGCCATAGGGAATGACTGTGATTTTCCTCGCCGAGGTATGTCGTTGGAGGTGAGTGGCAATCTCCGGATGATCCGCAATCAAGTGGTTGGCTGCTCGCGCACCTGCCCATTCATTCAACCAGAGCCAAGTTCGTTGCGGCAGTGACCACTTCTCCCTCTTCCACTCAATACCGTCCATATTCATCACGCTGGGAACGCCGCGCAAGCGATACAGAAGATTCAAAACTCCAGTGTTATAACCCAGGGTGAGGATGACCCCTTTCGAGCGTGAGGCTCGCCGCGTTGAAGCCCAATCGAACGCAATTGTTCCCATCGGATGCGTCTTGGACTGGATGAACACGCGATGCACCCCTTGCCACATGTCATCGGCTGCGTCGCCATCCTCATCTTGGCAGTAAACTGTGACATCGTGATTTCGGGCTGTCAAAAACAGCGCTAAGTCCTGGGCAAATGTTTCAAACCCCCCGTGTCTGGATGGAATTCCACGCGTACCAAGAATCGAGACGTGCACCTGGGGGTTCTCCTAATTTTTACTGAACCGGCTACTTCTGCTTCGGGTCGGATCGCACTTCTTCACCCGCCGGAAAGTCTTTATGCAGAAGACTTACGGAAGGCACCTGCTCGTTCGTCAATCTTATCCTCGAGTGCGCCCGCAGTCCTCGAGTTCGGCCTGAACTCCTGATCGGATCCTGGCAAAGCCGATTCCTATCGGTCGCACAACGGCTTCGTGGTTTTAGCTGCGAACCACGCCAGCTTTTCTGATCTGCGAAATGATCCTTACCTTGATCCTATTCCAATTGCAGCCGCCCGAGCAAAACGGACACCTCATGGCACACAGCTTATGGACAGGTAAGATTCCCGTTTTGGTGATCCGGATCCCGAAGGACCGCTTTTTGAAAGTCGAAGCAGGCTGATGTAGCCACGTCACGAATGGGAATCGCTGCTAAAGACTGGATTGGATTCATCAGTTGGAAGTGAGGGAGTGCCCTGCCAGGAGGGAAAATTCACCATTTGAGACTTCTGCTTTGGGGCTTTCCCTGTTGTGCATTGTAGGAAGCGGGCCTCCCCATACTGACATAGGTAAATCCGTGCTCTGCCATCTCTTGCGGCTTATAAAGATTGCGGCCATCTATGACGATAGGGAAACGGACGGCCTGGTTGAGACGTACGAGATCAATCGAGGCAAACTCCTTCCAGTCGGTCAGGATCAGCACTGCGTCGGCATCCTTTGCCGCTTCGTAGAGATCGGCGCCATAGCGAAGCTTTTCTGAGGGCGGAAGCACTTCCTTGGCGCGCTCCATGGCGGCCGGGTCGTAGGCCGTGACCGTCGCGCCCGCCTCCAAAAACCTCTTGACAAGTTCAATGGCAGGAGACTCGCGTATATCGTCAGTATCGCCCTTGTAGGACAAGCCGAGTGCGGCCAGGCGTTTTCCGCCGAGCGTCCACAACGCCGAAAGAACCTTATTGAAAAAGACATCTTTCTGGGTATTGTTTATCTTGCGGATCTCCTGAAGCAGTTGAAAGTCGATGCCATGCTTCTGTGCCACCCAGTGGAAAGCGGCTACATCTTTTGGGAAACAAGAGCCGCCATAACCCACGCCGGCGCGCAGAAAGCGAGTGCCGATGCGGCTGTCCATGCCCATTCCCGCGGCGATGTCCTCGATGTCGGCATCTACTGCCTCGGCCAGATTGGCCACCGCGTTGATGAAGGAGATCTTCAGTGCGAGAAATGCATTGGAGGCGTGCTTGACGATCTCCGCGCTTTGCGCCGATGTGACCAGCACCGGCGCGGGATTGGAGCCATTGCGAGGTCCCGGAACAGAGCCGGGCTGAGAGTAATACCCGCCCCCGGTCAGCGGCTCATAGATGCGTCTGAGCACCTCCGCAGAGCGCTCGTTTCCAGCGCCAATGACGATCCTGTCGGGATGCATGAAGTCGATAATCGCGGTGCCCTCGCGAAGGAATTCAGGGTTTGAAACCACGTCGAAACTGGTCTGATCAACGCCGTGGCGGTACAGCACGCGACGGATCCACTCGTTGGTGTAGACCGGAACCGTGCTCTTTTCCACGATCACTTTGTAGGAGTTGATGTGGCGCGCCACCTCCGAAACCACGGCCTCGACATAGGAGAGATCGGCAGCGCCAGTATCGCCCTGGGGAGTGCCAACGGCGATGAAGATGGCTTCGCTCTGTTCGACGGCGACGCCCAGATCGGAGGTGAAATTGACGCCAAGACCGCGATGACGCGCCAGCAGTTCGGGCAGCCCATTTTCGAAAATGGGTACGCCGCCATCCAGCAGAGTCCTTACCCTGGCCTCGTCATTGTCAACGCAGATAACGCGATGGCCCATTTCTGCAAAACAAACTGCCGCAACGAGCCCCACATATCCGGACCCGATCACACAGATGGAGACTGGATCTGGCATAGGTTCGTGGTACCTCCTTTGTGGTTTTCCCAGGGATGGGTAAATCTTTGCGTTGCTTAAAAGTCTTTCAAACAACTAAACTCGGCGAGTCACTGGTGGCGCCAAAGTATTCCCTGTACGAGCGCACAAGTTGCAAGGCTGACTCATCCCAACTGAATAGTTTTGTGCGCGCAAAACCTCTTTGAATAAGAAGGGACCGCAATTCTGCGTCGGAAATCACCTTCATCATCGCGGAGGTGATTGAATCGATGTCGTCGGGTTGCAGGTAGATTGCCGCATCGCCGGCAACCTCGGGTAACGAGGTGGTTGAAGACGTCAGTACAGGGACACCTGAGGCCATAGCTTCCAACAAAGGCATTCCGAATCCCTCCGCCCAGGTTGGATATACGAAGGCCAGGGCATTACGATACAGCGCCGGCAGAATTGAATCTTCGATACCTTCGAACAGCAGGACATCGTCCTTTAAGCCTAATGTTTCAATAAGTCCGAAGATTTCCTGATATCCAAAGTCACGCTGTCCAACGATCGCCAGCTTCGGCCGAGGGCGAGGCAGTTTGTTATATGCCCTGAGTAAACCTGCGTGGTTTTTGCGCGGCTCGAGCCGCCCGACCGTCAGAAGATAGGTTCCGGGGGTGAGCCCGAGCGTCTGGACCACATCGGCACCTTCGTCTCCAGGGTGAAAGCGGACCAGGTCCACTCCATTTACGAGCGTGGTCACTCGGTCACCGCGCAGACTATAAAGTCTGACAAGCTCTTGCCGCGAAAACTCGCTGACCGAAAAAACCAGCGCACTTTTGCGGGCGCTGGTACGACATAGAACCTTCGAACGCAATCGGAATGATTTGGTAAAAAAGCTGGGGTGCGACTCAAATAGGATGTCATGCACCGTAACCGCAGTAGGACAAGCGGAAAATGGAGGAACAATATATTGGGTATGAAGTAAGTCGAGGCCGTACTTGCGGGAGAGCGCCGGTAACTGAAACAACAATCGGGCCGGGGCGCTTTGGTGATCCATCTTCACAAACTCTACATTTCTGTATGAGAATCTCTCCGTCGCTTCCTTCAACTTTTCCGGCTCAGCGAGGAAGACGAAAAACTGGAATTCACTTCCCACTTTCATTGCGCGCGAAAACAGTTCAATACAATGCGTTCTGCTGCCCTGGTGAATTCCATCGAATGTATGCATGTCGATGCCAATTCGCATCGCTGGGGTCCGTTTGAGATTCACTGGCTGCATTGTCCTCGTTTTTCGGGAACTAAAGTCAAAACATGACTAGGACATGAAACAGACAGGGCTATGTCCAACTATGATCGTCCTGGAGAGTGCCTTGAATATGATCCATGTGACTTCCTTGATTCATTGATTTGTCTTTTTCCTCGCAAGGGCATAGCGAAGAGGACGCAGAGTAAATTTGGCATTCTTTGCAAACCGCTCCAGCGCCGTTAAAAACTTATTCCGCCCGCCAGTGACAACCTTCGCGCGCGCTTGTTCTTCGAACGCCCTGGGTAAATCGCTCACCCCACCTGCCCTCATAATTGCGGTGACTATGGGCATATATGCGGTGCTAAGTTGGCTTCGCGCGCGCAAGAGAAGCTCATAGTCAGCCACTATTCGATAGGACGTATCGTAATTACCCAGCCGATCATACAGACTTCTGCGATGCATGCTTCCCACATGCGCTGTGCACATCCACTGTGAGAATTCTTTCCAAGTCCAAGGATGGCCGATCAATCTCTCAAAACCCGAAGGGTGCACACTTCTAACCTTCGCGCTTAAATATTCCGCATTGGGATTCTTTCGGGCAAGCTCCATATATGCGCTGATGGCGCCGGGCAGGTACTCGTCGTCCACTCCCAGGAAAGCTATCCATTCACCACGCGCCTCTGCCAGTCCTTTGTTCCACGCGTCGTAGATTCCTTTGTCCGGCCCGCTTCGCCAAAGAGCGAGTCGATCGTCGTATTGTCGAAGTACATCCACAGTCCCATCGTTCGAGCCCCCATCCACGATGATGTGCTCAATGTTCGGATAGTCCTGGCACAAGACGCTCTCCAGACACCCCGCCACATGCGGCTGACCATTAAAGATGGATGTAACCACGCTAACAAGCGGTAGATCTGCACTACTTTCGGCAAGGATTCCCTTGAGCCGGTTCCCACCGCAATTGGATACGACAACGTTCTGCATTGAGAATCCTACAAGAATCCGCACATTGGGCGAAGTTGATCATCCGCAAGAGGACGTTGATGCCGTACCGCGATGATGCAAAGGAATTGAAATGCACCCGAAGCGGCTGTTTCTGCTCGGGAAGCGGCTTTGATTTTAGGTTGTGCATAGGAGCATAGAGCCATACTCATTCAGAAATCCGTAGCGCGCCGAAAGCACAACCGAACACGAGCCCTGTAGAAATTATATCAGGGAGTCTACATAGAAGTTCAGGTTACGCTTAGAGCCAGATACAGAGTCGTCGACTGCAAGCCTGTCGCCGGCACGCCACCGCGAGAAGATACCAATGTGCTGTTTCAGGTAAGTATGAAAATTGGTTATGCGGTGCTATTTCTGCACGATAGTGTGTGTGGCAACGTAATCTTGATAGACGGCCGAAAGCCCATCACGCAGAGGGATGGCCGCTTCCCAACCCAGTTCCTTCATCCGGGAGACATCAAGCAGCTTCCGCGGTGTTCCGTCGGGCTTGGACGTGTCGAATTTAAGTTGTCCCTTGAAACCGACCACTTCGCGAATGAGTTCTGCAAGCTCGCGCACTCTCAGATCCTCTCCGCAGCCGATATTAACCAGAGGTGCCTGCGCCTCAAGATTAGCAATTGGCCCATAAGTTTTATCCGGCAGGTTCATCAAGAACACGCAGGCGTCCGCCATATCATCTGCATGTAGAAACTCTCGTCGCACTGAACCAGTGCCCCATACCTGCACCTCTGCCGCGCCTGCCTCCTTGGCTTCGTGCATTTTCCGCAGCAGAGCAGGAAGCACATGAGAATCGGCCAGATTGTAATTGTCATTCGGACCGTAAAGATTGGTGGGCATAGCTGCGATGTATTGCGTCCCATACTGGCGATTCAATGCCCAGCACGTTTCGATCCCGGCAATCTTTGCCACGGCGTAAGGACGGTTGGTCGGCTCAAGCGGCCCGGTAAGCATGTAATCTTCTTTAATCGGCTGTGGGCAGTCCCGTGGATAAATGCAACTCGAGCCGAGGAACAAAAGCCGCTTCACGCCCGACCGATGCGCCGATTGGAGGACATTCATCTGAATGCAGAGGTTGTCGTAGATGAACTCTGCTGGCCGCGTGTTATTGGCGAGGATGCCACCGACTTTTGCTGCCGCAAGAAAGACATATTCAGGTTGTTCGATGGCAAAAAACCGGGCAACAGCGGACTGATCGGTAAGGTCCAATTCGTGATGGGTACGTGTAACTATGCTGGCGCAGCCCTCTTTCTGAAGACGCCGCAGAATCGCCGAACCAGCCAGGCCGCGATGGCCGGCCACATAGACTCTAGAACCTGCAAGACAAGGGCTATTCGTGGTAGTCATAAGCGTCGTATCCATGCTTCTTCACAAGTTGGTCTCTCTCAGTCGACAATAGATCGGCTTCAACCATTTCCTTGACCAGGTCTTCGAAGCGTACAGTAGCCTTCCATCCGAGTCGCTCTCGCGCGTAACTGGAGTCGCCGAGCAAAGTCTCTACCTCTGATGGGCGGAAATACCTAGGGTCCACCGCAACAACCGTGACACCGGCTTGATCCACTGCTGTTTCGTCGATGCCGTGACCCACCCAACTGAGATTCATGCCAAGATCTTCGGCGGCCAGTGTTACAAACTCTCGAACGCTGTGTTGCTCCCCGGTCGCGATCACAAAATCCTCAGGCTTTTCCTGCTGAAGCATGCGCCACTGCATCTCCACATAGTCACGCGCATGGCCCCAGTCCCTGAGCGAATCCAGGTTGCCCAAATAAAGCCTATCCTGAAGTCCCAGCTTGATTCGCGCAAGAGCTCGTGTAATCTTGCGGGTCACAAAGGTTTCTCCGCGCAATGGCGACTCGTGGTTGAAGAGAATCCCGTTGCAGGCGTACATGCCATACGCTTCGCGGTAATTCACCGTAATCCAATATGCGTATAGCTTCGCCACTGCATAAGGAGATCGGGGATAGAACGGAGTCGTTTCAGTTTGAGGAACTTGTTGCACCAAGCCATAAAGCTCGGAGGTCGATGCCTGATAAAACCGGGTCTTCTTTTCCATCCCGAGAATCCGGATAGCCTCCAGAATCCTCAGTGTTCCGAGTCCATCGACGTTGGCGGTGTATTCCGGTTGTTCAAAGGATACGGCGACATGGCTTTGCGCACCCAAGTTGTATATTTCGTCTGGCTGAACCTTTTGGATAATATGCAGCAGGCTGCAGGAATCAGACAAGTCGCCATAGTGAAGGACGAAGTTCCTGATCCCCACATGGGCATCCTGATAGAGGTGATCGATTCGATCTGTATTGAATAGCGAGCTGCGCCGCTTGATGCCGTGGACCTCATAGCCCTTTTGGAGAAGAAGCTCGGCCAAATAGGCTCCATCTTGACCGGTTATGCCGGTTATCAACGCGATCTTGGCCATATTGAGATTAACAGTCCTTTCCATCTTAGATGTGTGAGCGGTTCAATCGTAACTATAAGACTGGCTGTGACTTCGACCAACCCAATTTCATCTGGAGCCTCCAGCATTTCATTACTATCTCGAATTCAGAATCTATCCAGGATTACTCTGGTCCGGGAATGAACTTTCTACGGAGGTTGAGACGGAGGTCAGAGCGCGGCGCTTGCAGGTGCAAGCGCTATCGTGCCCCGCTTTGAACCAGTCGCTGGTAGATTGCCATATAAGCCGCACCAACCTTTTCTTTTCGGCACTTTTCGAGCACGGTAGCTGGAGGACAATACGAGTCGGGATTGTCGAGTACCTTGCGAATTGCTCCGGTAATCGAAGCCACTGAACTCGAGTCGGCAAGTGCCGCGTGCTGATAAAACTCCTGCTTCGCCCATGGCCGGTCCGCAAGCACGAGGGGCTTTCGGCTTGCCGCTGCCTCCAGTGCGGAGATCGGCTGCTGCTCTGTTCGGCTGAGAAGCGCAAAAGCTCTGGCATGCCCATAGGTTGAGGCTAACTCGG
>Ga0302140_10001271_pt1 | contig 32955 bp, 20 predicted proteins | sample I_Bog_E1_1_FD_202095 | JGI IMG/M metagenome (GOLD analysis project Ga0302140, IMG submission 202095) | Peat permafrost microbial communities from Stordalen Mire near Abisko, Sweden - I_Bog_E1_1 | ecosystem: Environmental > Terrestrial > Soil > Wetlands > Peat | place: Sweden: Abisko, Stordalen... | reverse complement strand
CAATATTTTAAAACTGTGGAAAAATTCTGCATATTATTTATAACTCCCAAATAAACATCCACTTGCACGACCCATCAAAGACGCGGCTGTCTCATATCGTAAGACAAGAGCGCGGGTGGCCCGGTCATCCCCACGAAAAATCATGATGAGTTATAAGCTGTGCTCCGTCCCTCACAGTTTTAAAGGGCGCGCAATGGATGGCGCACACAGCTTTGTTGGAAGGTTAAGTTTTGAAGAACTTAGGGCTTGCCATCCGGAGCAACTTGCAACGGCGCTTCCGTCTGCTCCTCGGGTTGCGCCAGCGGCTCCATAATGGGCAAGCGCAGCAGGAAGCGTGCGCCTTTGGGCGTGTTGGCTTCGGCGCTCAGGCTGCCGCCGTGCTCTTGGACGATCTTGGCGGCGATGGAAAGACCCAGGCCGGTGCCGCGCTGCTTGGTGGAGTAGAAGGGCAGAAAGAGTCGCTCGCGAATCTCGTCGGTGAGTCCGGTGCCGGTGTCGGAGACCTGGACCTCGACAGACGAGCCGTCTTCGCTGAGGGCGGATTGCACGCTCAGCACGCGCAGCAGACTGCCTTGCATGGCCTCGGCGGCGTTGTCGATGAGATTGGCCAGGGCGCGGCGCATGGCGTCTGGATCGGCCAGCACCAGCGGCAACTCCGACGCCAGGTTTCGCTCGATGGTAATGCCGTCCAGACGGCCAGTGAAGAGCGCCAGCGCGGCATCGGCCACTTCATTCATCTGGCAGGCGCGGGGTTGCGAGGCGGGAAACTGGGCCAGCGCGGAGAACTGATCCACCAGTGTGCGCAGTGTGCCGACGCAGCTCAGAATCACCTCGCTGCACTTGCGGATGACGGCAGGCGAGTCGGGCAGCGGGCGATTCAGGTGCCTTCCAATGCGCTCGGCGGAGAGGGCGATGGGGGTGAGAGGGTTCTTGATCTCGTGTGCCACACGCTGCGCCACCTCTTTCCAGGCCAACTGGCGCTGAGCGCGCAGCAGTTCGGTTGTATCCTCGACCACCAGCACTGTGCCGGGCCGGCCGCGGGTCTGCTCAAAGCGTGCGGCGGTGATGGCCAAATGCAGAATGCGTCCCCCGGAGTGGAATTCGATCTCCGTGAAGGCCAGACCCATCCGCCGCCCACGACGAATCACGCCAGTAACGTCGTCGGTGCAATCGGCAGGGAAGAGCGTTTCAATCTTCTCGCCGCCCAGTCCGAAGTCCACCTGCCGACCGAGCAGCGCGGCGAAGGCGCGATTGGATTGCAGCACGGTGCCCCGTCCGTCCAAGGTCACGACGCCGGAGGGGATGGTTTCAACAACGGTCTCCAGCTCGCGGCGGCGGGCTTCTATGGCCAGATTGGCCGCGGTCAGTTGTGCGCTGGAGGTCTCAGCCAACTGCCGACTGGTGTCCAGGTCAGCAGCCATATTGTTGAAGGCGCGCACCAGTTCGCCCATCTCGCCGGTAGCGACCAGATCCGCGCGATGGTCGTATTGACCGGCGGCGATCTCGGCCATGGCCACACCTAAAGCTTCCACCGGGCGAGTGATCTGGCGGGAGAGAAAGCGCGCCACCCACACGCCCAAGAAGATGACCAGCACGGTAATGACGACCAGCGTAAGAAAGAGGATGTTGCGAATCTGATTTCGCTTGTGGAAGAGTATCCAATAGGTGGCCGAACCGGAGCGGATACGCATGGCCGGCTGGCTGAGTCCCTGCGGCATAGGCAGCGCGGTCACCACGATCTTGCCGGAGGGGGAGACGAAGCGGCCCAGCGCGTACTCCCGGCCCGCCACACTCAGCACCGGTTCGCTGTTGCTCTGCGAGGCGGTGAACAGGCTGCGCGACAGCGGCCCCTTGAGCGCGATGGCGCTTCCTTGCCCGCCCTCCTCCAGCCAGGGAATCAGGCTGGCGGGGCTGGATTCCGGCGGCGCTTCAAAGCTGGTCATAACCTGCTTGTCCCGGTCGTAGACGATGACAAAGCCATTGTCGAGCGTAATGCGGTGCGAGAGCAGCACGGCCTGGAGCGCGGGCAGATCACTCTCCGCCGCGCCGGTGGCGGCAATCGACTCCGCCTCGCCACGCGCGTTGCTGGCCACATAGTGCGCCAACTCCACCACTACGCGGGTCGAATCGTCGCGCAGTTCGGAGATGTTGGGAGAAAACCAGCGGTCCATCGAGCGATTCATCAGCAGAAAACTGAAGAAAAACATGAAGACTGCGGGGGCCAGCGCGATCAGAACCGCGCCCAGAATCATGCGGGAACGCAGCCGCGCGCCCAGGCCGCTGCCGCCTTGACCGGCATAGAGCTTCAGAATGTTCCTGACCAGCAACACGAGGAGCAGGAGCAGCAACAGAAAAACCAGCACCATCAGAGCGGTTGAGAGTAGCGTCTCACCGGCGGTCCCTGGATTGAGAAAATCCACATTGAAGGTGTAATGCCAGATCCTCACCGGCAGTGTCGTATTAAAGGCCTGAAAGGCGCCTAACCCTACCAGGATTACCAAGAGCGCGCTGGCATAAAAAATGACCGTACGCCGCCGGGGATCGCCGCTGAAGAACATGGGGAGATTATAGTGCCGCCCGCAGTCAGAGGATAGAAAATCGCCGACTACCGCGTTTTCCCTGATCCCTGCCTATTACTCCGTCTTCATCAGCACTGCCAGCAGAGTCTCCCGGCGCTGATTGGCGATTGCGTCCACAGTGCGCAGCCCGTGCAGCCAGACCCAGATAGCCGCCACCGCCGCCAGCAACAGCAGCAGCACGGCCAGCCACGGCGCATCCAAAGCCCAGCTCAGACAGAAGATCCCCGCGCCCACCGCAATCACCGCCAGCAGCAGAGCCATATTTGCCAGCGCGTTGATCTGGGAGCCGCGCTGCCGCGTCATCTTGCCGGGATGGATGCGAAAGGGCATACGCAGAGAAAAGACGTTGCCCGCAGCCAGGCAGCAGGGCAGGGCAAAAAGCACCCATGCCGCCGTAACCGCTACAACCACCCCCTGCGGCGCGCCCATGCGCAGAACTGACAGCGAACCCACCAGCAGCGCGTCCAGCAGAAAGAGCAGCGCATGAAAGAGATTTTTCGCCAGAAATACCGTGCGGATCGGCGTGGGCGAAAGAAAAAGCAGTTGAATCCCCGCTCCTTCGGTTCCCAGATTGTTGGAGAACATCTGCGTAAATCCCATCAGCGCAAAGGTCACATAAAGCGGCAGTGCAAAGGGCAGGGAAATCCCCGTGAAGCTGTTGCGGAAGAGGCTGGCAAAGACCAGAACCATCAGGATTGGCGCGCCCAAGGCCCACAGCAGCGGCAAGGTGCGCCGCAATGCCCGCGCCTCCTTTTCCATCAGCGGAATCAGAGGGCTTGCGCCGCCGAAGCGCCACTCGGATTCGACCGGCATGGCGGTGGCCAGCGTCCCTGCGGGCTTCTTCCGGTTTGGTGCCCAACTCAGATTTTCGCCGCGATACTCGGCCCGCAGCCGCCGCGCCAGCACAACTCCGGCAGCTATCACCCACAGCCCCAGCATACCCAGCGAAAGCAGCGCCTGCCCCGGCTGCCCATAAGCCTGCTGGCGCATGACGCGCGCGGCCAACCCCGGCGGCAGCCAGTCTTGCACCAGATAGACCGGATTGATCCACGCTCCGTAGCGCGTCTCAATCCGTTGGAGGATCTGCCGCGGTTCGGTCACCAGAGCGTCCGCTTGGCTCTGGCTCATCGCTCCCGGCGCAGATGCGTGGCGTCTCTGATGCAGCGCCGGATTCAGCAATTGCAGGCTCAGCAAAAAGACCATGAACAGCGCGCCCACAATCTCCCGCGTCTTGCGCTGCGTCAGCCAGCGGTCGATCCAGGCAAAGATGGCGCGCACCAGCAGCACGTTGAAGGCTGCATAGCCGATCAGCCCCAGCGCCGCCCAGGCAAAAAGCTCGGGCCGCGCCACGGTCACGCCGATCCCAATGCCTAGGCAGCAGAGCGCGCCCAGAATCGTCGAAATATCCGCCAGCCCAAAGACGACGTACAACAAATAGTAGGTGCTGAAGCGAACCGGAAAACGCAGCAGGATGCCCAGGTCGAACTGCTCCTGCAAGGAGGCCAGCATCACCGGCCCGCCCTGCCAGAGCAGGCACACTATCCATAAGATCAAGGGCAAAAACGGCCACAAATCGTGGGAGGCAAGAAGATACGCGCCCGCGCCCAGACCTGCGCCCAGACCCAGCCCGAAGAAACCATAGATAAGATAGGTCACGGTGCGCGCGCCCAGCTCAAAGAAGCCCATCCGGAAGCGCAGGCTGTTGACGAAGATATGCCAGCGCAGCGCACCCATGGCCGCGTACTGCGCCCGCGACGAGGCGCTGGTAACCTCCGCGCTCAGCCCGGCCAGATCAAAACCGGAGCCGTTCTGACCTAACTCAGCCATGACAACTCCTGCGTCGGCTCCAGCCCGTCCGCTCCCACAATCGAGAGGAAGATCTCCTCCAGCGTCAACTGCTGTTCACCTTCGGCGTCCGGCAGCGTCGAGACCACCCCAGCCCTCAGCTCTTCAATCGGTCCATTGGCCACCAGCCGCCCTTTGCTGATGATCGCCACATGGCTGCACAGCCGCTCCACAATCTCCAGCACGTGCGTAGTCAAAAAGATCGTCGCTCCGCGGCTAAGCATCCCTTGCAGCATGGTCTTCAGCATCCCTGCGGCAATCGCGTCTACACCCTCAAAGGGTTCGTCCAGAAAGAGCACCTTCGGCCCATGAATCACCGCCGCCGCCATGGCCAGTTTGCGCTGCATCCCATGCGAAAAATCGGTCACCAGCTTGCGGCCATCATTGGCCAGTTGCATAAACTCCAACAACTCATCGGTTCGCTGGTTGGTCGTCTGCCGGTCCAGCCCGTACATACGGCCCACAAAGCGCAGGTACTCGCGCGCCGTCAGCCGCCCCAGCAGCGCCATTCCCTCTGGCACCACGCCGATCTGCCGCTTCAATTCGAGCGCTCCTGCCGTAAATGGCTGGCCCAGAATCTCGATCCGCCCCTCAGTTGGCTCCAGCAGACCGGTCAGCATTTTGATGGTGGTGGACTTCCCTGCCCCGTTCGGCCCCAAAAAGCCAAAAAACTGCCCCGGCGCCACGCTCAGGCTCACATCTTCGACGGCCGTAAGCGCGCCAAAGCGCCGCGTCAGGCCAAATGTTTGAATCGCTGCTCTATCCATGTGCCAGCAAGCATAACAAGGTTGGCAGCTAAAACAAAGCAAGTCCGCATCAGATTTTCATCTTTTTTGAATGCTGTATCTTCAGGCTTGCCGTTATGAGTCCAATAAGGGAAGGCGGCTAAGGCTTTGGGAGGCAGGATGCACTACGATCTGAATGAACAAGGCTGGTGTTCTGAGTCAGAAGTTCAACACAGGATCCAGTAAACGAAGATGCAGATTCTTCGACTCACCACCCCCCAAACTGAAGAGCGTTCGGTGCCCCATTCGCTTAGGATGACAGGTGCAATTGTTTAGAGAAATAAAGACCCTAGTCCGTTTACGGAACAGTCAGAGTGATCGGCCCCTGCGCTGTTATGTTTCCTGATGTGGCAGTCACGGTCACCGTGTAAGTCCCCGCCGTGGTACCGGCATGGCCCGTACCGCCGCCACCGCCAGCGCTGCCTCCGCTGCCACAAGCTACCGCGCCACAGGCGAAGGACGCGAGGAGCGCAAGCATTCCGAGCATTGTTCGCCAACTGCGTCGCCGCGCCGGAATGCCAAAGAGCAAGAGGCAAGCCAGTGTTGCGCCGCCGGTTGCGTACCAGGGAATTGCGCCGCGTTTGGGAGATCCCAGAGTCGCGCTGGTAGCAGCCGTAGTAGAGATGGTCAGGGTGGCAGTCCCGGTTGCGGCACCCGCAATGCTCACCGGGCTGGTCGAACCGAAGCTGAGGGTCGGTGCATACTGTGCGTTGGCTGGACTGGAAGTGACGGCTGCCGTGAGTGTTACGCTGCCGGTAAAGCCGCCGGAAGGTGTCACGGTTATGCTGGAGGTATTTCCCGTAGTTGCGCCGGCTGCGACAGTAACTGCTGTTCCTGTGACCGTTACAGCGGGAGTGGCTTTATTCACCGTCAGAGTCACGCTGGCCGTTGCAGTTGTGTATTTCGTGGAATCTGTTGGCGTAAAGGTGACCGTCAGCGTCTGCGGAACTGCATTCAACACCGCACCAGCAGATGGTGAATAGACAAATGTGCCGGCCACAGTCGAGCTGGCGTCCAATTGAGCCGCGCTTAACGCCGTGCCATAAGTGATGGCCGCGGGTTGCGCCCAAGTGATCGCCGGTGTTGTCTTCGCGGAGCTTGCTACCGCTACCGAAACCGTGTTTGAGGTGCTGGTCGAGAATGCTGAAGAACCCTGATAAACGGCAGAAAGGGTCAGCGTGCCTGCCGTTGCCGGAGCCGTGCCGCTGATGGTGGCGATGCCGGAGGAGTTCAATGCAACAGCTTGTGTTGCTGAATCAATGGTGAAGACGACGTTGCCGGTGGGTATCGCGGAACCGCTTGCCGGAGCCACGGACGCTGTCAACATGTAAGACTCGCCAGCAGTCAACGTTCCTCCGTTGGGAGTGATCGACAGAGCAGTGGTTGTCGAGACGGTGGTGGTGGCGATAACGTTCACAGCAAGGTTGGTGGAAGCAGTCTGTGAGCCGGAGGTGCCGGTGATGGTGATGAAAGAATATCCGATATTGGCGGAACTGCTGGCGGTGAGTGTGAGCACACTGGTGCCGGTTGTGGGGTTCGGGCTCCATGATGCGGTTACGCCGCTGGCAAGTCCCGTGGCGGACAGAGTTACGCTGCCAGTAAAACTTCCTATAGGGGTTATGGTAATCGTGGATGTGCCGGCGGAATTCTGACGAATAGATAGGTAAGTCGGCAAATTGGGGAGAGAGAAGCTTGGCGGATTGACGGTCAGAGGGACGCTGGTGCTTTTGGTCAAGGATCCTGATGTGCCGGTAATCGTGATCATGTACTGCCCGAGGCTGGCAGTGCTGCTCGCCGTCAAAGTCAGTATGCTGCTTCCGGTTGTGGGAGTCGGACTGAAGGATGCGGTCACACCGCTGGGCAGGCCCGACACTGCAAGATTCACGCTGCCGGTGAATCCGTATTGGGGATTCACGTAAACGGAGGACGTTCCAGAGCCACCTTGTGGAATGACCGGGCTGTCCGCTGAAAGCTGGAAGCTCTGCACAAACACGCTCAGACTGAGCGTAGTGGTTGCAGTCAAGGAGCCGGAGGTGCCGGTGATGGTGAGCGTGTACTGTCCGAGGCTGGCGCTGCTGCTTGCCGTCAAAGTCAGTATGCTGCTTCCGGTTGTGGGGTTCGGGCTGAAGGATGCGGTGACACCGCTAGGCAGGCCGGAGGTTAGGGCCAGATTTACGTTGCCGCTGAATCCATTTTGGGGATTCACGTAAACGTATGAAGTGGTGGAGCTGCCCTGGCCTAATACCACGTTGCCGTAATCCGACAGCGTGAAGCTCGGCGCATACACGCCAAGAACAACTGTAGTGGTTGCGCTCAAGGAGCCGGAGGTGCCGGTGATGGTCGCTGTATACTGCCCGCGACTGGCGGTGCTGCTTGCCGTCAGCGTCAGCGTGCTGGAGCCGGTTGCGGGGTTCGGGCTGAAGGATGCGGTCACACCGCTAGGCAGGCCAGACACCGCCAGATTCACGCTGCCAGTGAATCCGTATTGGGGGGAAACGTAGACCCAGGATGTACCCGAGCTGCCTTGGCCGATATTCAGGCTGCTCGCCGAGAGCGTGAAGTTTGGCGCATACACGCCCAGACTGAGCGTCGTGGTTGCGCTCAACGAGCCGGATGTGCCGGTAATGGTTGCCGTGTACTGTCCGAGCCTGGCGGTGCTGCTTGCCGTCAACGTCAGCATGCTGTAGCCAGTGGTGGGGTTTGGGCTGAAGGATGCGGTCACACCGCTAGGCAGGCCCGACACGGCCAGATTTACGTTGCCGCTGAATCCATTTTGGGGATTCACGTAAACGTAGGAAGTGGTGGAGCTGCCCTGGCCCAATATCACGCTGCTGTAATCCGACAGCGTGAAGCTCGGCACATACACTCCGAGCGCAACCGTCGTGGTCGCGGTCAACAAGCCGGAGGTGCCGGTAATGGTGAGCGTGTATTGTCCGAGGGTGGCGGTGCTGCTTGCCGTCAACGTCAGCATGCTGGTGCCGGTTGCGGGATTCGGGCTGAAGGATGCGGTCACTCCGCTGGGCAGGCCGGAGGTTACGGCTAGATTTACGTTGCCGCTGAATCCATATTGGGGTGTCACGTAAACGTATGAAGTGGTGGAGCTGCCCTGGCCCAATATCACGTTGCCGTAATCCGACAGCGTGAAGCTCGGCGCATACACGCCCAAGACGAGGGTCGTGGTTTCAGTCAAGGAGCCGGAGGTACCGGTGATGGTGAGTGTGTGCTGTCCCAGGGTGGCGGTGCTGCTTGCCGTCAGCGTCAATGAGCTGGAACCTGTTGTGGGGTTCGGGGCAAAGGATGCGGTGACTCCGCTGGGCAGGCCGGAGGTTACCGCCAGGTTTACGCTGCCTATGAACCCGTAAAGAGGGTTGACGTTAACGTAAGTTGTAGTGGAGGTTCCCTGGCCTATATTCACGCCGCTGTCCCACAGCGTAAAGGTCGGTGCCATAATCTGCAACGGCACGGTTGTGGTTGCCGTAGTTGAGCCTGAAGTGCCGGTAATGGTGAGCGTGTAGCTTCCGATGCTGGCGGAACTGCTCACATTCAGTGTCATGTTGGTACTGAATGTCGTGGGGTTTAGCGAAAAGGATGCGGTCACGCCGGCTGGCAGGCCGGAGACGGACAGAGTGACGCTGCCACTGAATCCGTATTGACCTTCTACATATATGAAGTCAGTGCCGGAGCTGCCCAAGCCTATGATGCTCTGATACGAACCAGCATCGAGTGTAAAGGTCGGCGCATGGACGCCCAAAGTGAACGTAGTGGTTGCGGTCAGGTTGCCTGAAGTGCCTGTGATGGTCACCGTGTACTGCCCGGGTGAGGCAGTGCTGCTCGCCGTCAACGTCAACGTGCTGGAGCTGGTTGCCGGGTTCTGGCTCCATGACGCAGTGACTCCGCTGGGCAGGCCGGAGACGGACAGGTCTACGCTGCCGCTAAATCCGTACTGGGAGTAAATATTGACCCAGGATGTACCTGAGCTACCTAGGCCAATGTCCTGGCTGCCCGCCCAGAGAGTGAAACTCGGTGCTTGAACAGCCAACGAAAGCGTAGTGGTTGCGGTCAGTGTGCCGGAGGTTCCGGTAATGGTTACGGTTGCCGTTCCGGCTGTGGCGGAGTTGCTCGCCGTCAGCGTCAGGACGCTGGTTCCGCTGGTTGGGTTCGTCCCCCAGGTCGCGGTTACCCCGGTCGGCAATGCGGATGTCACAGCAAGATTCACGCTTCCGGTGAATCCAAATTTTGGTGTCACAGTGATGGTGGATGTGCCGGAGCTGCCTTGACTTACCGCCAAACTGCTCGGTGAAGCCGATAGGAGGAAGCTGGGTCCATGGACGGCCACAGCAAGGCTGGTCGTTGCGGTCAAACTACCGGAAATGCCTTTAAGGTCAATGTTCGCCGTCGCGGAGGGGGCAGAACTGCTCGCCGTCAGGGTCAGCGTGCTGGTTCCGCTTGTCGGATTCGTCCCCCAGGTTGCGGTCACCCCGGTTGGCAGCGCGGACGTTATGGCAAGATCGACGCTCCCGGAGAAGCCGCCGGCGTCGGTCACCGTGACGGTGGTTGAACTGGATGCTCCCTTGTTGACGGACAGCACGCCCGACGAAGCTTCAATCCAAAAACCGGGCGTCTGCGGTCCCGCCAGTGCGTCAATCAAGCTCTGCCCGGCCGGGCTTCCCCAGCCTGTAACTAGATCGTAGCCAGTAACAGCGCTAAACCAGACGGGCTGGTTCTCCGTGTCGTTGTTTCCGATAGTGATGTCGTGAAAGTCGCTGTCGTAGCTGGAACCCATACCGATCGGATAAATCGCTGGATTGAGAAAGCCCACACCGCCCAAGGGTGCGGTGCCAGCCTCCACAGCCTGCTGATTGACCAGCGCCATAAAGCCGGCCCAGCGCGGAGCCGCAAAGCTGGTGCCCGCCTGGTTCCCTACGCAGCCGTATTGAATGCTGCAGTTGTAATTGTCATAGTCGCCTTCCATGGCCACATCCGGCTCATTGCGCAGGGTCGCGGAACCTCCATTGGATGAATTGGCCACTCCCGTCTGCCAACTCGGAACGGCAATTCGATCGGGGCTGATCCCGCCCCCGCTGCCGCTCTGCTCGGAATTCCACGCAGTCTCGGAAGCCCACAAACCGCTCGCGCCGTTCGTGGTCAAGTGGGTTCCGCCGACACTCGTCACGTAGGAGTCTTCCGCCGGGTAGAAATACGGACTTATCGCTTCGTCGAAGGCGCCGAAATCTCCCGATGCCACAAAAATGCTCTGGCCCTGCGCGGCAAACTCCTGAAAGAAGACGTCGTCGGTCTCAGGGTCGTCCGGTATCCAACCCCAGGAGACGCTCAGTTGTTTGGCGATATTCTCCGTGGCCATCTCATTGAAGATGTTTGCATCGTCAATCGCAGTCCCAACGCCAACCCCAATGTATACCCGCACCTGGCTCAGCCCTGGAGCCATGCCAATCGCTTGGACGATGTCGAGCACCTGTTCGGCGTCGTCCCCGACAGGCCCCCCGGTGGCTCCGTCCACAAGCACATTGTTGATAGGCACCCCGTAGGTCTGGCCGGCATTGCTGAAAGTCGCAGTCACATTACTGGGGTTGTAGCCGCCAAATTCTAGAATTCCGACAGCTTGACCGTTGCCAGTGAGGGCTGTACCACCGTAATAGGCCGCCCGCATGTCGCTGCCGAGATAAGAGCCGCCGGGGCCGGAGCCACTGACATTGGGGATCACTTGTCCCTCTTGCGCTTGCGAGATCATGGGGCGGGGAATTGAAAAATTGTTCAGGCCTGCAATATGCGCCACAGGCACGCTCAAATTGAGCGAAGGCTCACGGTCTGGCGAAAAAAAGGTGCGCTCCTCGGTAGGATGCTGAAACACACTCATCCTCAGATTAAAGGCTGCGTTGATTTGCGCTACAGTGCCGCTGATAGGCACGATCAGTCGATTCTGGGGCGCGGCGGTCACGGTAAAACCGCTGGCCTGGGCAAAATCGACTACGGCCTGGTAATCCTCCGCTGTGGGGCCAAACTGCTCCGTGAACTGCTCTACGCTCAGAAAATGCCGGTAATCGGGACTGGACGGGTCATATAGCCGCTTCAACAGGCTGGTCAGTTCGCTTTGATTGCGCAGCGGCAGAACAATGGTGAGATTCATGTTCTGGTCAGCAGACAGTGAACCGGTCATCGCCGCTTGCCTGCTGGAAACAGCACCGCGGACATGATTGTGCAACGTCTGCAGCGATGACTGAGCGTACCCCGCATTCCAGGTTCCGCAGACCATCACAGCCATGCCAATGCCCGCTGCGGCCAACCTGCTTTCCTCCAGCGCACGGCTAAAAACACGAAGAAGTAGAAAGGCAAAAATCGCTGAGCGGGCAGACCAAGGTACGGAAAGCATGGCGGGTGAACTCCAATATATGCGTGAGCAGAATCAACCCGATGCTCGCCTTCTGACAAACAAACACCGGCTCGTCGAGAGTTGTGGACGCTTGCATCGATGGCAAGCATCCAAACATATTCTTCAAGTGTTGATGGCGGCAGAATAGCACACCGCGCCGCAATTGTGTATCAGACTGTCAGCAGGTCAGCAGTTTGCGTCGGCCCCGGAGGACATGGTCGAAAACTCCTCTTCTTGTTCTTGGTCGAATGCAAACTATAATCTCGTCTTCTGGCCGAAAAAATCTTATCGGACGAAAATGGTATTGATTCCGCGATGAATGTCGAATATTACTATTTGCTGGCGATATCAGGCCTAGCTTTCTGCTGAATTCTTCGGCAACCAGAAGCAGTTTGCCGAATTGAACGACCTCTCTCGCATGCGGTTCTATCACTTCGTGGATGCCACATGCGCTTTCAGCGCGGAAGATGCTTCCATATCACTCTTTGCTATCGCGCTCTTCCATCAAGCAGATTCCCGTCTATCAGGGCAGACCATTTGTCCGCTAGTCACACCGAAAGCGAGAGTGATAAAGAGGAACGAGGCGAAGTCTATCAATCGAATAAAATAACGAATCCTTCTAAATTACTCAGGGTAATGAGGATGCGCTTTGTACCTGCTCTTGTACCCGAAGAGTACACTCTTGAGCTACAATATTGCTCACCCACTGTACCGTGTCCCGCTGCAAGTTATTTAAGAAAAGAGACTTAATACATCTTAGAATTATGGTGCCGGGAGGGGGGGTCGAACCCCCATGACCTTGCGGTCGGCGGATTTTGAGTCCGCTGCGTCTGCCAGTTCCACCATCCCGGCTCGGGGTGGGATTCCGTCCTCAAAGTATCGCATAATGCTTGGCCTCAAGGCTAGTGCCTAAGGAGGAGGCAAATTGGACCTTCCGTGATAGAGCATTGTGCTCGGAGAGATCGTCCCGCAATTGCACACGAAATGCATACTCTGGGATCGGTCCTCACTTTCCACACCGGAAGCGACTCCAAACGGCGTCTCGCGTGCGACAATGGAGGCAACCGCGATGAACAATTCCTCTTCGATCAACGTTCCCGAACCGGTCTCGATCACACCGGAGCTTTTGGCCCAGCACAGCATCACCGCAGACGAGTATAGCCGCATTCAGGGCGCTCTGGGCCGCGTGCCTTCGCTCACCGAGCTAGGCATTTACAGCGTGATGTGGAGCGAACATTGCTCCTACAAATCCAGCCGCGTGCATCTGAAGCGGCTGCCCACCAAGAGCGAGCTGGTGGTGCAAGGGCCGGGCGAGAACGCCGGCATCATCGACGTGGGCGACGGCTGGGCCTGCGCCTTCAAGATTGAGAGCCACAACCACCCCAGCTACATTGAGCCTTTTCAGGGCGCGACGACGGGCGTGGGCGGGATTCTGCGCGACATATTTACCATGGGCGCGCGTCCGCTGGCGGTGATGGATTCGCTGCGCTTCGGGCCGATTGAGCCGGAAGCGGGCGTGGTGGGCGCGGAGCCGGAGACGGCGCGCAAGAATCATTCCATCGTCGAGGGCGTGGTGGGCGGCGTGGCCGGTTACGGCAACTGCTTCGGCGTGCCCAACCTGGGCGGCGAGACCAAGTTTGAGGCCTGTTACAGCGGCAACCCGCTAGTGAACGCTTTTGCGCTGGGCATGGTCCGCAAGGACGAGATTTTCTACGGCAAGGCCAGCGGCGCGGGCAATCCGGTGATTTACGTCGGTGCCAAGACGGGGCGCGACGGCATTCACGGGGCAACCATGGCTAGCGAGGAGTTCCACGAAGGCACCGAGGCCAAGCGGCCCAACGTGCAAGTTGGCGACCCCTTCATGGAAAAGCTGCTGATGGAGGCCTGCCTGGAGGCGATGAAGACGGGCGTGATCGTCGGCATTCAGGATATGGGCGCGGCGGGGCTGACCTGCTCGACCTGCGAGATGGGCGCGCGCGGCGGCGTGGGGCTGGACGTGGAGCTCGACCTGGTTCCGCAACGCGAGACCGGCATGAGTTCCTACGAGATCATGCTCAGCGAGAGCCAGGAGCGGATGCTGCTGGTGGCCATCAAAGGCAAGGAAGACGAAGTCCTCAAGGTCTTCAGCAAGTGGGGATTGGACGGCGTCATTGTCGGCACAGTGCAAGACGAGCCACGGCTGCGCATTCGCCATCACGGCGTGCTGGTGGCCGACATTCCCAATACTTCGCTGACCGACGATGCGCCGCTCTATCATCGTCCGGTTGGCACATGGAAATCGCCGGTCCCGGTCGAGCCTTCGGAAGAGGTTCTGGCCCAGCTCACACTGGAGCGGGATTTTACCGCCGACCTGAAGAAGCTTCTCGCCAGCGCCAACGTATGCAGCAAGCGCTGGGTATTTGAGCAGTACGACAGCATGGTGCAGACGAATACCGTACTCGGCCCTGGCGGCGAGGCTGGCCTGATGCGCATCAAAGGCACCTCCAGTCCGAATGCGGCTGGTGGGCCGGTAGGTGACCGCGCCCTGGCAATGGCTCTGGACGGCAATGGCCGCTGGGCGTATCTTGATCCCAAGCTGGGCGCGATGCACGCCGTGGCTGAAGCTGCGCGCAAGGTGGCGATGACCGGCGCAAAGCCAGTGGCTGCAACCAACTGCCTCAATTTTGGCAATCCGGAGAAGCCGGAGATTATGGCTCAGCTTTCGACGGCCATCGACGGCATCGCGGAGGCCTGCACGGCTCTGGGAACACCGATCACTGGCGGTAACGTTTCGCTGTACAACGAGACCCGCGGCGAGGGTATCTATCCGACGCCGGTTCTGGGAATTGTCGGCATTCTTGAGGATGTTTTCAAGGCAGTTCCGGCGGATTTCCAGAAGGCGGGGGACTCGATTCTGCTTTTGTGGCCGGTTCCACGCGGCGAAGAGCCGAATCCGGCGCTTGAAGTTCCCTATAGTCTGGATCAGGTTCAACCGAAAGCTGATCCATTGGCCATTGCCTATGGCGAAAAGACAAAGATCGTTCCTGAGGACGCAACGGAGACCGACGTATCGGTTGCCGCCATACTGGCGGCTTTTGGCTCCTCGGAGTACGCGAAGGTCGTTCTCGACAGTCTGTGGGGCACGCCGCCTCCGCTGGACCTGGACGCGGAGGCCAGTCTGCACAAGCTGCTGGCCAAGCTGGCCGATGAGGGGCTGCTCAGCTCCGCTCGCGACATCTCCGACGGCGGCATCGCGGTTGCCTTGGCGCAGGCTGGATTCTCGAAGGGTATTGGCGCAACCGTCGAGCAGGATTCGTCGCTACAGGTTCATCCGCTCTTCGGCCTCTTTGCCGAACCTGCATCTACGTTGCTGGTTACGACGCACTCGTCCAATCTCTCGAACGTGGAGAAACTCGCGGACAAGTACAATTTTCTGACCGCCCGCATCGGCACGACTGGCGGCGACCGCTTGGAGATCACGGTGGACGGTGAGAGCTTTATCTCTGCGCCGCTGGCCGATCTGCGCAAGCCCTGGGCCTCGGCCCTGGAAGCCATTCTTCATGACGAGGTCACGGCATGAGCGGGCTGCTTTTTCAGGGGGTTGAAGGCGTCGCGGAGGATGTATTTCCTCAGGGGCTAAAGCCCATTTCCTCTCAGGCTCTGAATGTACGGGCTGAAGCCCGTACCCTTCATGACGATAAGCTGAAGGAAGAGTGCGGCGTCATCGCCATTCACGGCCATCCGGATGCGGCACGGCAGGCGTATCTTGGTCTCTACGCCCTGCAGCATCGGGGGCAGGAGTCAGCGGGCATCGCCACGGCCGACGGTCAGCATCTGGCCAACATCAAGGGCATGGGCTTGGTCTCGGAGATCTTCACCGACGACATTATCGCCAAGCTGACCGGCTCGATGGCCATTGGCCACACGCGCTACTCCACCACCGGCGACTCGGCGCTGCTGAATGCGCAGCCTATCCGCGTCGAATCCACCAAAGGCCTGATCGCCATCGCCCATAACGGCAACCTGGTCAACCTGGGCAATGTGCGTTCGCGCCTGGAGCGCGCCGGGGCCTACTTCCAAACCACCTCCGATTCTGAAATCATCGTCCAGCTCATCGCCCACTCCACTGCCGGGAGCCTGGTGGACGCCATCGCCGATTCCCTTGGTCAGATTGACGGCGCATTCTCCATCGTGATGATGACTCGCGACCGCATCTTTGCCGCCCGCGACCCGCGAGGCTTCCGGCCTCTTTCGATTGGCCGCATCCGAAACTCCGACGGGCCCGACACCATCGTTTTTTCTTCGGAGACCTGCGCTCTGGACCTGCTGCGCGCCGAATACGTGCGCGACGTGCTTCCCGGCGAGCTGGTCATGGTCACGGAAGACGGCATCACCAGCCGCCAGTATTCGACCGGCACTCCGCAATCCAGTTGCATCTTTGAGCACGTTTACTTTGCGCGCCCCGACAGCCGCGTCTTTGGTCGCTGGGTGCAGGAGAGCCGCGACCAGATGGGCCGTCAGTTGGCCCGCGAATCCGGCGTGCCCGCCGATGTGATTGTGCCGGTGCCTGACTCCGGCGTGACAGCCGCGCTGGGCTTTGCCGAAGAAGCTGGCGTTCCCTTCCGCCTGGGCTTGATTCGCAACCACTATGTGGGGCGCACTTTTATTGAGCCAGAGCAGCGGGTGCGCGACTTCGGCGTCCGCCTCAAGCTGAACCCGGTGCGCAATCTGCTGGAAGGCAAGAGAGTTGTCCTGATTGACGACTCGATCATCCGCGGAACGACCAGCCGTAAAATTGTGCGCATGGTGCGCGGCGCGGGGGCCAAGGAAGTGCATCTGCGCATCAGTTGCCCGCCCACCGTCTCGCCCTGCTTTTACGGCGTGGACACACCCAGCAAGCGCGACCTGATCGCCGCCAACAAATCCATCGAAGAGATTCGCAGCTTCATCGAGGCCGACTCGCTGGCATACTTATCCCTGGAAGGCCTGCTCAAGTGCTGCCGCGGCGAGGAACAGACCGGCTACTGCACCGCCTGTTACACCGGCAACTACCCCACCGAGTGGGTGGATGTGGATGAGATTCTGTCGGCCACAGTAGGCGTGTAGCGGCCCTTTCAAACTTCAGAGGTTTCTACCGGCCCATACGGTGCTTGCTGGCATTGATGGCGGCGCGGGCCTCGCGGTCGGCTTCGCGGCTGCGCTCGGTCTCGCGTTTGTCCCAGTCCTGCTTGCCTTTGGCCACGGCCACCTCGCACTTGACCCTCCCGTTGCGGAAGTAAAGCCGTGTGGGGATGAGCGTATGCCCTTTGATCTGCGTCTTGATGAGTAGCCTGCGAATCTCCGTCTGGTGCAGCAGCAGCTTACGGGTGCGGGTCTCGTCGTGGTTGGAGATGTTGCCGTGGGAGTAGGGTCCGATATGAAGATTGAGCAGAAAGGCTTCGCCGTCCTTGATGAGGCCGTAGGAGTCTTTGAGGTTGGCTTTGCCCTCGCGGATGGATTTGACTTCCGTGCCACGCAGGCTGACGCCGGCCTCAAACTTATCCAGCAGAAAGTAGTTGTGGCTGGCGGCGCGGTTTTGCGCGGCGTCGCGCTGGCCGCTGGCGACGGGGTCGCGAGGCTTGGCGGCCTTCTGCGGGCCGGTGGGCTCGGGTTGTACGATTACGTGGCTGGTTTGGCGAGCCATGGGGAAGCATCCTCGAATCTTGATTTTAGCGTAGTTTCCCACCCATTCGCCAAAGAACGGCGAATGGATGGGGCACGGACGGTCCAGATGAGATGAATGCTGCCTGAAAAGAAACAAGCGTGGACCGGGAGGTCCACACTACAGATGGCCAGGAGGCCAGCGCTACATTTTGTGCGCGGCGGATCGGCGAAGGCGGTGAGGGTGGGGCACCCAACGGGTTTTCATGGATGGCCAGTAGGGATGGGATAAAATGAGGCAGTGTCAGGATTTCGGATGGGAAGTTGCGTCCACACAAATAGCGTCAAGATGTGCGTCCGGGGCGGCCAAGGCAGCCCGCAGGGTTCCGATCAGCAGTGCGGAGCGCAAGAGACGCCGGGGAGTTCGATGAAAAGCCGCGCACAAGCACTGGCCACCTCGGGATTTTACCTCGGAAAGCCCGCTACGAAGTCCGTGAGATGGGTGGCGCTCTTCGCCCTTGCGGCGCTACTCGGCCTTTCCAGCACTGTGCTGCGCGCCGAATCGGCCGCCAGTTATTTCAGGCATGGCCAGAGTGCCGAGGCGCGCGAGGATTACGACGCGGCCTTCGACAACTATCAGAAGGCCTACGTCAAAGCGCCCAAAAATCTGGAGTACCGTACCAGGTACTATCGCGTGCGCGTCACGGCGGGGGCGGCGCACATGACCAAAGGCCACAAGCTGCTGGACGCTGGCAAGGATCAGGAGGCGCTCTCCGAATTTCTCCGTGCCGCCGAGATCGACCCCAGCAACGAAGCCGCACAGCAGGCCATCGCCCAGGTGCGCAAAAAGAACGGCGAGACGGAGACGAAGGCCGAGACCAGCCTTCCCGACACGAAGGGCAACCAGGAAGATCTAGAGTCGATGGGCGCTCCCGCCGAGCTGAAGCCGGTCTCCAACGAGCCGCTGACGCTGCACATGAGCGAGGACTCGAAGGTGGTTTATCAGGCCATCGGCAAGGCCGCCGGCGTCAATATTCTCTTCGACCCCGATTTCACCTCCAAGCGCATACAGGCGGATCTGAACAACGTTTCGCTGCTGGATGCGCTGCGCATTGTGGGCACCATCTCCAACACTTTTTGGCGGGCGGTGACGGACAATACGATCTTTGTGGCCGCCAACACTCGCGCCAAGCGCACGGAGTTGGACGAGCAGGCGGTGGAGACTTTTTATCTTTCGAATGCCTGGCAGCAGACCGATCTGACCGACGTGGGAACGGCCATTCGCAACGTAATTCCCAACTCCAAGGAATATCCGGTGCCTAGCCAAAACGCCATTGTGGTGCGCGGCACGCCGGACGAGTTGCTGTTGGCGCAGAAGCTGGTCAACGATCTGGACAAGGCGCGGCCCGAGGTGGTGGTGGATATCTCGATTCTGGAGGTCAGTAAGGACTGGGAGAAGACAGTGGGCATTCAGTGGCCCAGCAGCGCCAGCGTATCGCTGACCTCGGCCAGCACCAGTACCACTTCCTCCTCCTCCTCCAGCTCCTCTTCGGGCACCTCTACCACCTCCACGTCCGGCGTAACGCTCTATGAACTTGCGCACTTGAAGGCCAACGATTTTGCCGTTTCCATCGACAAGGCTACGGCCTCGGCGATGCTGTCCGACTCCAATACGAAGATTCTGATGAATCCCCGCATCCGCGCCATCGACGGGCAAAAGGCGACCTTCAAGAACGGCGAAAAGATTCCCATCGCCACCGGCTCCTATGGGGGATCTGGCACGGGATCCAGTTTGGGCGGCGTCAGTTCGCTGGTCAACACGCAGTTTTCGTATCAGGATGTCGGCATCACCGTCGAGTTGACGCCCACCATCCACTTCAACCGCGACGTAACGCTGAAGATCAAAATCGAAGACACCTCGCAGAATGGTAAGGTCGATATGGATGGCATCAGCGAGCCGATCATCGCGCAGAAGACGATCGAGCAGGTGATCCGCCTGCGCGAGGGCGAAGCCGGCATTTTGGGCGGCATCAAAAACAGCCAGGAGTTGGTCAGTTGGAGCGGCATCCCCGGCTTGAGTTCGATCCCCGGCTTGAAGTACCTCTTTGGCTCCAAGGACCGCCATATCACCGACGACGATCTGGTCTTTCTGGTGGTGCCGCACGTGGTTCGTTCGCAGTCTCTGGATGGGATGAATCTACGCTCCATCGATACCGGCGTGGGAACTTCGATTGACATCCGCCACGTTCCCGCTGAGGCACCGACGGCGAAGCCCGTCGCGAATCCGGCTACGAATCCGGCAACCGCTCCAGCGCCCGCCAACCGTCCGCCGGCCAATGGACGCTCCAGCTTTGGAACGGTTCCAGGCCAGAGCGCTGCGGCTGCGGCTCCGGCAGCGCTTGAGCAGATACGCCACATGGCGGAGACGAACGGAAACCCTGCGCCGCCCGCCGCGCCGCCCGTTCCAGCGTCCTCCATGGTGAATCTTCTGCTGACGCCGCTGCCCGGTCCGGTGCCCAGCGGCGCAACCTTCAAAGTTCCGGTGCAGTTGAATGGCGGAACGGATATTGCCTCCGTTCCCTTGCAGATCTCTTATGATCCCTCCAAGCTGGCGCTGGTCAACGTCGAGGAGGGCGATTTTCTGGGCCGTGACGGCAAGACCATGGTTTTGACGCACCGCGACGACGGTCCCGGTTCGATCAAAATCAACGCATCCCGCCAGGGCGCCCCCGGCGTCACCGGTTCGGGCGTGGTTTGCATTCTCAGCTTTCAGGCCAAGGCCGTGGGAGCCAGCGACATTGTGATTACCCAGCCGAGAGCGCTGACCAGCGCTCAGAAGCCGGTGTCGGCCCAGGGATCGCAGATCAACGTGCAGGTGAAGTAGTGCTTATGAAGGCGCGCACTCCAATCAGACCGATTCGCCCCATTCGCTCTGCCGAGCGCGGGCTTTCGCTGGTCGAGCTGATTATCACGGTGACGATCCTCTCGATTCTTGCTGGAGCGGCCTTTCCCATTGCGCGCTTTCAGACCAAGCGCATGAATGAACGCATCCTGCGCTACGAGTTGTGGACGATGCGCGACGCCATTGACCGGTATCATGATGCAGCCGAAAAGAATGCCTTCCGCACCAAGGTGGACAGCCAGAACTACCCGGAGACACTGGAGAAGATGGTCGAGGGCGAAGAGGTGCAGACCAAGAAGGTAAAGTTTTTGCGAGCCATTCCGGTGGACCCGATGACCGGCAAGGCGGAGTGGGGATTGCGCTCGATGCAGGACGATCCCAAGTCGGATTCCTTCGGCGGGCAGAGCGTCTTCGACGTGTACTCCAAGTCAACCGGCACGGCGCTGGACGGAACCAAGTATTCGGATTGGTAGGAATTCATTGAGCAGGATGCACAAACAAGACGCGGGCTTTACGCTGATCGAGCTGTTGATCGTGATGATGATCATCCTGATTCTGACGGGCTTGGCTATTCCCAGATTCAGGTCCGCCATCGTCAACGCCAAAGAGGCGGTGCTCAGGGAAGATCTGCACGTGATGCGCGTGGCCATCGATTCGTATACCATGGACAAGCAGAAGGCTCCGCAGTCGCTCGACGACCTGATCACCGACGGCTATCTGCGAGAGGTTCCCAAGGATCCCTTCACCTACAGCACGAGCAGCTGGGTCACAGACACCAGCGACTCGCTGCACTCGGTCGATCAGACCGAACCGGGCATCGACAATGTTCACTCCGGTTCGCAGGAGACCGGCTCCGACGGACAGCCCTACTCCACTTGGTAAGCGAAAAGGAATGCCATGCAACGATGGATCACCCGGACTTTTATCCTCTTTCTGTGCGTCGTAGCGCTCACCGCTTCTCTCTATGCACAAACCGAACGGACCATCACTGTCCGTATGCTTGACGGTCGGACTGGCAAACTGATCGCGGCCTCGAATTATCAGGTGCGCATCGACCACAACCAGACGGTTCATGTCAATTGGGTGACGCAGAATGAGGACGGCTCCAGCAAGCTGACTCTGCCGCTGAAGGCATCTCTGCTTTCAATTCAAGGCACTTATGACAGCGCGGAGCAGATCTATCTCAGTTGCGATACGACTGGCGACAAGAACAAGCAAGGCGACCACTGGTATGACGTTGCAACGATTCTCTCCACCGGCGTCGCTGCTCCCAATAGTTGCATCAAGTTCCACGAAGCGGCCAAACTTTCGATGGACGCCAAACAGAGGATGGTCGCCAAGCCCGGAGAGTTTGTCTTTTTTGTGCGCAAAAGAAATATGTTCGAACAGGCACAGGAAGATTTCACAGACCGCTAAACCCACGACCCTCCGATGCGCAGGAGATCCTTCTCTTGACGGTTGATTCCATAACAGCCGAAGCCTTCGCACTACAAGTGGAGCGCTACTATGGCAGTCTGATCTCTACAAAACAACGGGTGCCCCAAGTCTCGATTTTGAGACCTGGGATGATAGCCGAAGACTCTAACGCCAAGCAGAATTCTGAACCAAGCCTCGGCGGCAAATTTCTTTACGCTGGCGAACTCGACGCTGAAGCCCGCGCACTGGTAGTAGCCGCCAACATCGCCGGTGCCGCCACGCTTGCCACGTCGGCTGATGCGGAGGCGCGTAAACAAGCGATGCGCGACGGCGTAGTGGATTTTCTTGTAACCACGCTCGACGAGGCACTGCGCATTCTGAAGAACGAAGTGCGCAAACGCGAAACTGTGGCCGTCTGCATCGCTCAAGCGCCGGAGATTGTCGAGCACGAGATGCTAGAGCGCGGTGTGCTGCCGGATCTCAAGCACCCGATTGAGCCTGCCGGCCTCGAACAAGGCCAGTGCATTTTATCCTGGCGGGTTGTCGTTGCGCCCGCGCTTTGGCTGCCGAAAATCGACGTCATCGTCGCAGATTGTTTGCATAAAAACTTGGGTGCCCCTGGTCTCGATTCTGAGACCGGGGAGTCAACACGCCGCTGGTTGCGCTTGGCCCCGCGCTATTTGGGCCGCATGGCGCAGGGTGTGCGCGTATTGCGTTGCAGCGAAAATTCAGCACGATATTTAGCTGAGCAGTTACGCGCTGAGGTTGAATCTGGAAGAGTAGGTGCAGTTGTTGAGATCAACCTCATCCGCGAAGGGCAGTCGTTACAATACTTCGTCAAACCACCCTTAGGATGACTAGGTCTCTGACCGGATGAAGATGTTCTATCGAATGCGCAAACGTGGGCCATGAGGCCCACATTACAGCCGACCGGGAGGCCAGCGCTACATTTCCAAATGGATCATTTTCATGCGGTCAAAGTACTAGCTGTCCAGTTGGCTGGCTGTTTCAATCCGCGCCCAAAGTTCCTTTACGCCGTAACCCGTTTTCGCTGAGAGAGGAAGAATCTCCTCCAGCTCCAGCCCCTTCTTCAGCGCCAGCAGATTGCGTGTGCGCTCGTTGCCGCTGAGCCGGTCAACCTTGGTGGCGACGACCACAAAGTCGCGCTCATCGGCGCGCAGCCAGTTCATCAACTGCCGGTCGCTCTCTTGCGCGGGCACATTCGCATCCACCAGGCAGATGCATAGCTTGAGCGTCGAACGCATGGCCAGATAAGGCTCAATGAAGGACGGCCAGCCCTCGGAGATAGACTTGGAAATCTTGGCGTAGCCGTAGCCGGGCAGGTCGGCAAAAAGGAGCCTTCGCCGCTGGCTGGCATCCAGAAGAGCAAAGAAATTAATGGCTCGCGTGCGTCCCGGTGTGGAGGAAACTTTGGCGGATTTCTCGCCAACGAGAGTATTCAGCAGGCTCGATTTGCCCACATTCGAGCGGCCCAGAAAGGCGATCTCCGGCACCTCCGGCGCGGGAAACTGCTCCGCCGCCATTGCCGATAGAAGAAATTGTGTCGTATAGCGCATCAACCTTGAGGATACAGGATGGACGCAAATTATTCTTGACACAGAAATGCAACAGCAGACGCGGCATGAGCTATTGCGCCTGTACGCCTGTTCCTAACTCCGGTGGCTTGACGGCAGCCAGCAACTCCGTTTCGGCAGGCAGCGCGGTGGGCAGCGGGCCTTCCAGCGCGATCTTCAGCACCTCGTCCATGTTCTCGACAAAGTGCAGCTTCATCGAATTCTTGAGATTGTCCGGCAGTTCGGCGATGTCCTTCTCGTTGGCGCGGGGCAGGATCACTTCAAAGATTCCAGCGCGCAATGCAGCCAGCAGCTTCTCCTTCAATCCGCCGATGGCCAGCACCTTGCCGCGCAGCGTAATTTCGCCGGTCATGGCAATGTCGCGTCGCACGGGAATCTTCGCCAGAGCGCTGGCGAGAGCTGTTGCCATCGTGATGCCCGCTGAAGGACCATCTTTCGGAATCGCGCCTTCGGGCACATGCAGATGCAGATCCACGCTGCGATAAAACTCGCGGCTCAGGCCCAGCGCCTGCGCGCGTCCGCGAATGTAGCTGAGCGCGGCCTGCGCGGACTCCTGCATTACGTCGCCGAGCTGCCCGGTAATGGTGAGCTTGCCCTTGCCGTCGAGCACTTGCACTTCCGTCGTCAGAATGCAGCCGCCGACTTCGGTCCACGCCAGTCCAGTGACCAAGCCGATTTCGCTCTTCTCGTGTACCTCGGAGTCGCGGAAGCGGGCCACGCCGAGAAACTCGTGGATGTTCTCCGCCGTCACTTCTTCCTTGTGTTTGGAGCCTGCTTTGACCACCTTGCGCGCCACCTTGCGGCAGACGTTGCCGATCTCGCGCTCCAGGTTTCTGACGCCGGCCTCGCGCGTGTATTTGCGGATGATCTCGGTGATGGCATCGTCTTTGAAGATGATGTTCTTCTCGCTCAGGCCGGTCTGCTCGCGCTGCTTCTTCACCAGATATTGGCGCGCAATCTCCAGCTTCTCGTTCTCAGTGTAGCCTTGCAGGCGCAGCACTTCCATGCGGTCTTGCAGCGCGGCGGGAACGGTGTGCAGCACGTTGGCCGTGGCCACAAAAAGCACTTGCGAAAGATCGTAATCCACGTCGAGATAATGATCCTGAAAGGTGGTGTTCTGCTCCGGGTCCAGCACTTCAAGCAGCGCCGACGCGGGATCGCCACGGAAGTCCGAAGCCATCTTGTCCACTTCATCCAGCAAGAAGACAGGGTTCTTGGTTCCCGCGCGCTTCATGTGCTGAATAATCTGCCCTGGCAGCGCGCCGATGTACGTGCGACGATGGCCGCGAATCTCGGCTTCATCGCGTACGCCGCCCAGCGAGAGCCGCACAAACTTGCGGCCCGTGGCTTTGGCGATCGACATTCCCAGCGAAGTTTTACCCACGCCCGGAGGCCCCGCAAAGCAGAGAATCGAGCCTTTGGGATTTTTTACCAACTGGCGCACGGCAAGAAATTCCAGAATGCGCTCTTTGATCTTTTCCAATCCATAATGGTCCGCATTCAAAATTTTTTCTGCGTAGTCAATCGAACGCGTCTCCTTGGAGCGCTTCTTCCACGGCACGGCCAGCAGCCAATCAATATAATTGCGGCTCACGGTGGATTCAGCCGACATGGGCGGCATGGCCTCGAGTTTTTTGAGCTCTTGGATCGCCTTGTCCAGCGTTTCCTTGGGCATTCCGGCGGCTTCAATCTTTTTGCGCAGCTCGTCGAACTCGCTCTTCTCGCCGCGGCCCAGCTCTTTCTGAATGGCCTTGATCTTTTCGTTCAGGTAATACTCTTTTTGCGCGCGCTCCATCTGCCGCTTGACGCGCGATTGAATATTGCGGTCGAGGTCGAGCTTTTCAATCTCGATGTCCAGCACATCGGCGATGCGGGCCAGGCGAATCGCGGGATCAAAAAGCGCCAGCAAGTCCTGCTTCTCTTCAATGCCCAGTTGCAGATTGGCGGCGATGATGTCAGAGAGCTTGGCAGGCTCATCCATGCGCGCGCTGGCGATGATGGTCTCGTAGTTGAGCGATTGCTGTAGCTTGACGTACTGCTCGAAGAGCGCGGTGACACGCTGCATCATCTGCTCGACGGCTGGAGTCATCTCGAAGCTCGATTTGCCTACGCGCACGGTGGCTACAAAAAAGCCGTCTTTATCGTTCACCTCGGTGGATTTGGCGCGCTCGATGCCTTCGACCAGCACCTTGATATTGCCGTCGGGCATCTTGACGCTCTGCACGATATTGCAGATTGACCCAACCTGATAGATCTCCTTGGCGTTGGGTTCGTCCACGGCGGCGTCATGCTGCGTGGCGAGGAAGATCTTGCGGTCGCCGGTGAGCGCCTCTTCCAGAGCGCGCACGCTGGACTCGCGGCCCACCACAAAGGGCGTCATCATATAGGGAAAGATCACCATGTCCCGGATGGGCATCATGGGTAGCTTGCGGGACTCGGTCTTTGCGGTCATTATGCCCTCGTGTGTTGGATGCGCGGCGGCGGCTCACGGTGCAAGGCCGAGGAGTGCGATCCTTTAGGGATTGTACAGCGGAAACGGTTTCGGCGATGTGCAAAGCAGAACCACGTTCGTCTCTTCCATGCGCAGATTTTTCTCATTTGCTTCTGCAAATTTTAATTCATTTGCCATTCGCCGATGACGCATGCGCATTGGAGCGTTATCATTCATGGATAGAAAGGGGCGTGCGGAATGAACGCTGCAATGCGAATCGCAATCTCCGGCGTCTGCGTCTGCTGGGCGATGAGCGGGTTGTCCCAATCTGTTCCGCTGGCTCAGCCTACGGCCGCGTCGGCGTTGATTGAAGACCTCAAGGTCAAGGAAGTGGGGCTGGCGGAGATTGACACCTCGCACGTCAAGCTGGCCGTGGATCTCAACCTGACCGCCGCGCAATCGGTGACCATGGAGAGCCTGCGCATCGGTTCGCTGCGGCTCAACGGATTGCCGGTCTACACCGTGCCGCTGAACCAAGAGATTGTCTTCAAAAAAGGCGTGCCCACTGCCCTGCCGCCGCTCTACATCACGGTCCTTTTCCGCGATCTGAACACCGTCGAGCCGCTGAAGCGGATGATTGAAAATCAGAGCGTCAAGATCGAGGGCGAAGTGGTGGCCAATGTGCGCCTGGGCATGATTGAAAAGCTGGCGCTCCATACGCAGCATCCCACCGTGGAAATTGCACTCTCCCAGGAGGTGCCGGCGATTCTGGGCATCTCATCGTTTGAGCGCAGCATGGCGCTTTCCATTCTGGGAGTCATCGACACAGGACTCAAAACCAGCTCCAGCGCCGGCCAGCTCATTCCCGGCGTGCGTCCTGCCTGGATTCGCACTCTGGAGGCCAGCGCGCCGACCAGTCTTTTTGCCGTGGAATCCAGCTACGCGCTCACCCAAGCCGAAGCCAACTTCCCGGTGCTTTCGCTCTCGTTGGGCTTCCGCGTTGCCTCCGGCAAGGTGGTTACCACTGCCGAATCCGAGACGCCGTGGAAGTATGACGCGGAGTTTTTGAGCGCTGTGCAGTCGGGCACGGCCAAGCTGGTCAAGAATAGCCAGGAGATTCAGTTGCGTCCGCTTCAGTTGGGCGATCCTCTGCGCCTCAGCGCCAAGGACTTTGTGGTTGAGTTGCGCGGCAGTGCCGAGGGAGACAAATTGATTGCGGTCTCCGGCGACAAGCACGGCAAGATTCAACTGCTACGCCGCGCTACGCCCGGCTCTCTAGCCCTGCTGACGCTGCTGCCTCAGCCTGCCGCGTTGCCGGGAGTGGTTGGTGCTGGCTCTGCGGGGATGACCGCTGCCACTGCCGCCGTGGCCGCGCAGGAGAACTGGCCGGAGGTTGCCGTCTTCCGCCTGCGTGAGGATCAGGCCACCAGAAAGCCGTCGGTCGAGCTGCTGACGATGGCCGCTCACCGCGACGGCAAGAGCATCCAGCTCAGCGAACCAGTGGACGCGGCCGTCTTCGGTTCGCCCATCGTTACGCCGGATGGAGTGATTGGTCTGGTGCAGGACGAGCAGACCGGCACGTTTTTGCCGGACGATCTGCTGACGCCCGCTGCGCCGCCCGCTCCAGCGCCCGCGCATCAATGAATTGTTGCAGCTTTCCATCGAGGCATTCACCTTTCGCGCTTTACGCTGTTGCGCCGCGCAATCCGAGATGGCAGTACAGTTAATGGACCCGCGCGCCCATCTGGCCGAATACCGCATTTCGGCGGAGTAGGATCAACGAATGCTTGCTTCCTGGTGGGACAATCTGCACGGCAGCTTGTGGCGGATAGCGGGTCGCGCTGATTTGCTGGCAGTTCAGCGCTCCGCGCGGTTGGTTGCGCGGGAGTTTGCTGCGCCGCTGCGGGAGACGCGCTCCGCTTGCGGATGGAGTGCCGATCAAGCGCGTTTGCTGGCCGCTTTGGATGCGAATGGGCTGACTGGCATTCTCTCTGCTGAGCCGCGTGATCTGGCGATGCACTTGTCGCTCTCGCTTTGGGAGCTGGCCTCGGTCGATGGCGGAACGGCGACGCTGAGTATGTCTGGCTTTCTGGCGCAAATGCCGATCCGCGACTTTGGAACGGCTAAGCAAAAGGATCGTTATATTGGCCGTGCGGATTGCCGTCACGGCGCGCTATGCCTGACGGAGCCGATTCCCGGCGCGGGCGCGGACGCTATCTTTCTCTCCGGACGTGTTCGCGTTGCCGGTGAAAGCGCAGACGGCGAACCCATGCTCGAAGTCGCGAAGCGAGGGCGCTTCACAAGCCATACGGACTTTGCGGATTTCGTCGTGGCCGCAGTCTCCGGCGACGGCGTAAGCCTGCGCGGCAGTTGCCTGGTGATTCTAAAGCCCGACGATGACGGCCTCTTTGAGCGCGGGGCGCAGGTGCGCAAGCTGGGCCACCGGCTGGCCTCGACGACCAACCCCAACTTCGATCTAAAAGTGCCCGCCAGCCGGATTGTGGGTGGTTATACCGCCGAAGACGGAGTGCTGATTCCGCGCTGCGATCAGCGGCAGTTGCTCGATCCAGCGCTGCGCCGGACACGCGCTCTGCTGAGTCTGATGACTGCCTCCAAGGCGCTTTCTACGGTCGTGGGTTTTCTCGCCGAGCCAAAACATTCGGGTGGCCCAGGTCCCGCTTTTGGGACCTGGGAATCCACGAACCCAAATCAGCCTTCCCCTGAAAATCACAAACACACTGATCTTCAACCTTGGCTGAGCCTCGCCGAGTTGTGGGCGGTGGGAGAAGCGGCCGCCTCGCTGGGCTTTTCCGCAGTGCGCTCATGCGATGAATTCGACCGCGCCGAAGAGCAAACAAGAACAGCGGCCCTGCTGCCCGCAGCGGCCAAGCTCTTCAGCTCCAGCCGTCTTCCAGAGTTGTTGCGGCAGGTTGCCGCCAGCGAACTATGCGCTTCAGCGGACGGCTTCGGTCTGCGCGAAAAGATCTGCGACGCGCAGGTTGAATCGATGTATATGGGTCCGGAGGCGTTGCAACGGCGTCAGCTCTCAGCAGCGATGATTCATCCCGGCTTTCTCGCCGAGTTGCGTGGTGGAATTGAGGAGTTGGAGGCACCGCAGCGGCCGGGTACAGGCAGCCTTGCGGCAGGAGTGCGGCTCTGGCTTTGGACTCTCGACCAGCTACGCCGCCAAACGGACGCGCGCGGCGCACGGCTTTATGCGGACGCACGTCAGGGCGTGACTTTCGCAATGGCCGATGCTCTGGCAGATATTCTGGCGGCGCGGGCACTGATTGTAGACGTTTTCACGCAACAGAATGATGGCTTTTGCTCTGCTACCGATGCGCGGATTCTGGCCGATCTGTGCACACTTGCGGCGGGACGGGCCGCTGGCAGAGTGGCGCAGACGTGCGTCGGAGTTTACTTCGGCTACGCGGAGCGCTTTCCTATCATCGCCGAAGCCAAAAGCGCCTTTGACGATCTACAACGGAACCTCTGCCACAGCCTGAACGGCACGCGTGACGCTCAGCTTCGACTGGCGCTCTTTCTGTGCGGCGCGAAGGCTTCTCTGTAGGAAACAAGCGTGGACCGGGAGGTCCTCGCTACAGATGGCCAGGAGGTCGGCGCTACAGTTATACGACCGGGCGGCGCTACAGTATTATCTCCCTGGGATGGAAACGCCGTGTGGCTGACCAAATCCAGCCGGTGGGGGACTAAAAACGAAAAAACGATGGGACCAAATGTTGAATGATAATAAAGTCTCATCCTCAACCAACCAGAACGGCAAACTGGCTGCGAATGGAGTCGCCGAGCGCAATGTTAGCAACAAGCGAGGATTACTTCCGGTTAGCCGGTCACCCGCTTAGGACTCGATCCGATCAGAAGTCCGTTATGCCTTTACCCATCCCCATCATCGTCTCTGCCTTGGGTGGTTATCGTGAATCCCGTCCCGTCTCTGCCCCCTTTACTGCGCGGGGGTGATCGAAGATGCCTCTTTGGTTGAAGACTAGGGAGTATCGGCCGCACATATTGAGCAGTTTTGCCCACAATCGCGGACCTTTCTAATAAGTGCTGAATGAGGCCCTGATCTCCTGAAGAGACGATGAACCGGTGAAGGTCACATGGCTACATCTCTGAAGGTAGGACCTCTTCTATGCTGCCGCCCAACATCTTTCACTCGTCACTCGGTCCAGACGGGTCTTCTGACAATGTGCAACAATGCACATCCATCCCCAGCCGATCTGGATTAGGGTTAGGCGATGATGAATCGTTCAGTACTCCGCATTCTTAACCTCGGACCGCCAGTGTGGGATCTCTGTGTTTCCTCCGTCGGGTGCTTCGTGTTCACCAGCGGCCTCTGCTCGTTTGCAATTGGCAAGGAAGGATTGGAGACGGTTGCTTCTATTCGCGCTGCCGGCCCAGCTCGAAAGACATTGGCAGGCATCCCATTCAAATCGGCTGCATAACCTTGGGGTAGTAACCCCAGATCAAAGGAGATCTGAAATGCTCATACTCATCATTGTTCTTGTGTTGGTTTTCGGCTTGGGCGGAGGATACTACGGCTACGGTCGGTGGGGCACGGGCGGAGGTGCAGGCATCGGGTTAGGCACGGTGCTGATGATCTTGCTGGTGTGCTATCTGCTGGGGCTTTTCCGATAGGAAGATCTGCAACGCTTTCGGCCGACAGATCTAACGCAGAGCGCATGGTAACCTGACGGCCGGGGCAGCTTCCAATCGGTCAAACTGCAAAGGCCCGATCGGGCTACCGTGTGCAGTCACTCTGTTAAAGACGCGACCGCCAGGATGAGGTCCATCCTAACCCATGTCACGTTCTCTGAAACGGTCAAAATCGACCGTCTCATGAGGGCAGCGTATTCGTGAGCCTCTTGATCGCTGCCCTGCACTGTTCGTCTGTGTGCCGTTGAACAGTCATTACCGCGTGGCCTCGAACAGGAACCATGCACGCCGCTCCGCCTCGTCAATCCAAACCTCAATCAGACTGGTGGTTGCGTAGTCATTGGCTTTAGTGGTGACCACATGCGCCGCGCGCAAGCTCTCCACAAACGCCTTGTTGTCGGCGTGGAGTTCCCTCAGCATCTCGGTCGGACCCACAAACTCCTCGTCGTTGTCCGCAATCCGTTGCAGCCGGGCAATATGTCCTATGGAGTGGATGGTTATGCCGCCGACCTTGCGAACACGCTCGGCTATGGCGTCGGTAATGCCGAATATCTGGGTCGCATGTTCGTCGAGGAGAAGGTGGTAGTCGCGGAAATGTTGGCCGCTCATGTGCCAGTGAAAGTTCTTGGTCTTGAGGTAGAGGGCAAAGGCGTCGGCAACAAGCGCATTCAGCACGCTTGAGAGATCCTTCACATCTTCGGGTGAATAACCGTCGGGAACGACAAGCCTGGCGGCTTGCGATTCTTTTTCGTGGATTTGTTTAGACTTGGACACAGAGGATCTCCTTTGCAGGCGAGGGCATTGGGACGTCCGGAATGGAGCGTCTGCGCCGGTTCCTCCACCCTGCAAGTGAAAGAAAGGGCATCCTGGATACTCAGCGCATACACGCAAACGCTGGATCAAGGCACGGCAACGGGACCAACTCCCGACCAACTACTTTGAACTCCCAGCCGAATCACGCGCGACGGACGAGCCACACAATCAGCACAATCACGATAATTGTTCCTAACAAACCCAAACCTAACATAGCGCCTCCTGGCGGACATATGGGGTTTCAAGTTACCCATACAGACACGCTAGGCCCGGATTCCGGCAGTCGTCTGAGCAAATGCAGACAATAACACGGATCATCGAAATGGGGCCCATGCGCTCTCCGACTTGTTGTGCCTGGATTACGGGCTTCCAGTTACTTGTCAACTGAAAAGCACAGGTTAACTGTGTACTCCCCTGCGAGCAATTATGACCAGCTATCAGCGATCCTATAGTCCGATACTAGTCAATACAAGGCTCTGCATCGGGCAAGGAAACTTCCCCAGAGAGGGTCTTACCTAGTCGCATACAGTCAAGATGCGAATAACCGCCCATGGACTTTAACGAATCGACAACAATCACCAAACAGAGGAGAGAATCACGATGAAACCGAGCACAGAAGATAAGACAGCAGGCAACCTTCACGAAGTCGAAGGCGCAATCAAGCAGAAGGCCGGCGAGATCACGAAGCACCCCAAGCTGGAAGCTAATGGCATTGCTGAAAAGAACGCAGGAAAAGTTCAACACGCCGTCGGTAAAATTGAAAAGGCTGTTGGAGAGTAAGCGCATCACCATCGAACTCAGAAACGAGAAAGGTCAAGAGAGCATGGCGCAATCAGTGTTGGAACATGTGGGCGTACAGATTGACGCGACAGCGCACAAGGCTTCGCGAGCGGCGTACGTCCTTGCGGATGCCCTCGAGGATGGCGGCGGAGCAGCACGGCGTGTTACAAAACAGGGCAGCCATGCAGCAGCAGAGCTTCTTGCTGAAACAAAAAAGCGAGTACAGCGGCATCCTATTGAAACAGTTGCGGCAGTATTTGCAGCAGGCATTATGGCTGGATCGGCGGTCCGCTGGATGATGAAGCGAAGGCAATGCTAGCCAGGGACAGACAATATGAGTGAAGAGGGGCGAAACATTGGTTCCTCTTCACTCGCCATTTCGAGGTGTCAGCCCGTGCGATTGAAAACTAGGTGTATATTGCCGTGACTGGTGGCCTCGTCGAAAAGCCCGAGAACTAGCCATGGAGCAGTTTCCTTCACTGGTCTACCGGTGAGCCGGGCCGCATCGAAATCGAATCGCACTGGATATGTACCCGTCGCGATAGGGCATCCACTCTATTACCCGCCGAGTGTCGGATCCTGGTTTTTAAACCAGGCGAGTGCGTGCTCAAAATGCTGTAACTCGAAATCTGGCCAATATTCATCCCGGACATAGAAATCCGCATAAATCGATTGCACCGGAAGAAAACCGCTTAATCGGCGTCTTCCTCCCCAGCGCACGATCAAATCCAGACGCGAAACATCACCTGAACGCAGGCCGCCATTTTTAAGACCGGCCAGATCCCACTCCCAGCCATAGTTGACCAGTAGATTCACCTTCATTCCGACACCCTGGCGTTGCCGGAATTCGTTTAACGCCTTGGGGAATTGCTTCGAGGTTTCATCCCCGACGACAAGCAGAGCCGCTCCACGGCGTGCAATCTCGAAAGCAAATGCAACGCAGGCCTCGCTGAATGCCTGTTTCTGAATAGAAGGCCGCTTGGTGTTGTCCTGAGTAAAGCAATAGATGGAAGTTTCCTTGATTCCGCATTCTTTACATTTCTCAAACAGTAGCAACCCCGGGTTGATACCTTGAGCATATCCGGCTTCTTTTGGCAGGCCACGATCCACAGCCCAGCGTCGATTCCC
>Ga0302140_10001262_pt1 | contig 33045 bp, 28 predicted proteins | sample I_Bog_E1_1_FD_202095 | JGI IMG/M metagenome (GOLD analysis project Ga0302140, IMG submission 202095) | Peat permafrost microbial communities from Stordalen Mire near Abisko, Sweden - I_Bog_E1_1 | ecosystem: Environmental > Terrestrial > Soil > Wetlands > Peat | place: Sweden: Abisko, Stordalen... | reverse complement strand
AGATTTGTGGGGATCGTTGCGGAAGGGGAATGAGGACTTGCAGGGGTGTGCTTGGATTGGACGGTGATTTTTGGGAGGAAAAGTCGGGGTTAGACGCTAGTTGACGTCGTTGGCGATGACGACGTTGACGGGGGGATTGCTGGTGAGCTGGCTGTCGACCATGACGACGGTTCGGACTTCGCCGCCGGTGAGGGCGATGGGCGCGGAGGTGTATTTGGGGGTGGCGAGGCCGGTGGGAACGACGACCATGGTGACGGTTTGGGAGGCGAAGGTGGTGTAGGGCGAGGCTGCTCCGGCGGCGAGGTCGGTGATGAGCGGGATGGAGTTAGCGATGGTCACGTCGGCGGGAATCATGTAGACATCGACGGCGCCGGTGCGCGGGGCCTGATTGAGGAAGCGGAAGGTGGAGTGGCCGCTGGGAGCAGGAGTCTGCTGATCGGCGAGGATCGTGACGGTGTAGCTGATGGGCGAGGCGGCGTTATCGGTGAGGAACACGGAATGTTGCTGGCCGGCGAGCAGAGAGCCAGTGGTGGAGAAGAGAGGGGCTCCGCCGTTGGCTGCCGCGATTTGAATGGGGGCAGCTGCGGAGGGAGTGACGGTGCCGTAGTTGGAGATGTATCCCTCGCCGGTGTTGGCGGCGAGAAGCGACTTTTCTACGTAGATATTGACGCCTGGGGCGAGATAAGAAGCGTCGATTACGCGAACCAGGCTGGGCTGGGAGAATCCGGCGACGTTAGTGCAGGAAGAGAGCGCGAGGGACAGAGAGAGAGAGGCTGCGGCGGCTGAGACCAGGCGCAGGGGCGTGAGGGCTGTCAAAGTTCGCCGGTGGGGGGCGATGTTGGTTTGCGGCAAGGGAGCGGTGTCTTTCACGCGGTCAGCGAACTCCTATTGCAAGTGGTAGTAGGAAGTTTATGCCTTTTTGTTGACTTTGGCGGTGTGGGATTTGAGGCGTTTGACGGGGGTGACGGGTTAAATGCTGGCTAGCTTGCGCCGAGGTAGATAAAGCGGGCGAGGAAGAGGGCGGCGAGGGTGTAGAGAAGCCAGTCCTGCTTGCGAAATTTGCCGGTGACTATGTGGAGGATGGCCCAGGAGATGATGCCGAATCCGAGACCGTTGGCGATGGAGTAGGTAAGGGGGATGAGGACGAGGGTGAGGAAGGCGGGGACGGCGACGACGGGCTCGTTCCAGCGGATTTCCGTGATGGTCGCGAGCATGAGGGAGCCGACCAGGATTAGCGCGGGCGCGGTGGCGGCGGGCGGCACGATGCCGATGAACGGGGCTGCACCGATGGCGCAGAGAAAGAGCAGGCCGGTGACGATGGCGGTGACGCCGGTGCGGCCTCCGGCGGCGACACCGGCGGTGGATTCAACGTAGCTGGTGACAGTGGATGTGCCGGTCAGCGATCCGAAAACGGTGGCCGTGGCGTCGGCGAAGAGGATGCGATTGAGGCGCGGAATGGTGTGGTTGGGCAAGATGAGGCCGGCGCGCTTAGTGACAGCAACGAGGGTGCCGAGGTTGTCGAACAGGTCGACAAAGAAGAAGACAAAGATGATTTCGAGCAGGCCTTTGCTGAGGGCGCCGCGGATGTCGAGTTTGAAGGCAGTGCCGGCCAGGGAGCCGAAGCCGCCGACAGCGGGTGTCCAATGAACGAGGCCGAGGGCCCAGGCGAGGCCGGTGATGGTGAGGACGCCGATGAGGATGGCGCCGCGGACCTTTTTGATTTCAAGGGCGACCATAAGCAGCAGGCCGACGAGGGCAAGGGCGGTGGTGGGGCTTTTGATGTTGCCGAGGCCGACGAGAGTGTTGGGATCGCGGACGACCAGGCCGGCGTGCTGAAAGCCGATGAAGGCGATGAAGAGGCCGATGCCGCTGGCCACGGCGGCGTAAAGTTCATGAGGGATGGCGTGGAGGATCATCTGACGGATGCCGGCGCCAGTGAGGGCGAGGAAGATGATGCCGGAGATGAAGACGGCGCCGAGAGCGGTCTGCCAGGGGATGTGCATCTTGATGCAGACGGTGTAAGTGAAGTAGGCATTGAGCCCCATGCCGGGGGCCAGCGCAATTGGGTAGCGGGCGACGATGCCCATCAGGATGGAGCCGAAGGCCGCGGACAGGCAGGTGGCGGCGGTGACGGCAGGCAGAGGGATGCCGGCGTCGGCGAGGATGGCCGGGTTGACCAGGACGATGTACGCCATGGTCAAGAAGGTGGTGATGCCGGCCAGAATTTCAGTTCGCCAATTGGTGCCCAGGCGGGAGAATTCAAAATAGGCTTCGAGGCGTGCGAGCATGAATGTTTCTAGAAGATCACAAGGAGCGGGCAATACAAAGGGATTTGTGGGACGGGGGATGTTGGCGAGGTTGGGGGTGCGAGTGTCGGTAGCTTACCGTAAGGGATTACTCCCGCCAAGTCGGGCGGATGGTGCCGGTCGCCGCTGAGATCTCCAGAACATGCTGGGGTGCCCCCGGTCCCTAGCATTTGGGGACCGGGGATGGAATCACCACACCTCCTAAACTTTTCGGTTGGAGTATTCTCTCGGTGTATGACAGGCCAGTGCATCCGTTATCAGCAAACGGGGGAGTTTCATTTCATCACCTTCAGCAGTTTCCGGCGTCAGCCCTATCTGTCGATGGTTGCGGCGATGGAGCTTTTTGAGGATGCGTTGGAGCGCGTTCGGCAGCGTTATCTCTTCGCAGTCGCTGGTTACGTGGTTATGCCGGAGCACGTGCATCTGTTGGTCAATGAGCCAGGGCGCGGGCGTTTATCCAGAACCGTTCAGGCCCTCAAATTGTCGGTTTCGATGCGCAGCCGCGAAAGACCCTTTTGGCAGGCGCATTATTACGATTTCAACGTCTCATCGCACCAGAAATTCGTGGAGAAGTTGCGCTACATTCATCGTAATCCGGTGAACCACCCCAGCGACGAAGACCTATCGCTGGGGACCCCGGTCAAGCGCGGCCTCGTTACCAAGCCCGAGGAGTGGCTGTGGTCAAGCTATCGCCATTATCAAACGGGCATGCAAAGAACTGTAGAAATCGAATCGCAATGGACGGCCTGCGAAAGAGGCTGGCAACTGCCTAAGTGGATGCGCGTCAGGTAGGTCGATTCCCCCTCCCCGGCCCCCAAAGGCGAGGGACCGGGGGCACCCTCAACTTGATAATGCGACAGATTTACGCAAAAAACTCACAAAATCCTGCCCAGATTTCGCCGCTTTAGTGGCGGAAGTGGCGGATGCCGGTGAAGACCATGGCGATGCCAAGGCGGTCGGCGGCGGCGATGACGTCTTGGTCTTTGACAGAACCGCCGGGTTGGATGACGGCGGTGGCTCCGGCTGCGGCTACGGCTTCTAGGCCGTCGGGGAAGGGGAAGAAGGCGTCGGAGGCGGCGACGGTTCCCTCAAGCGGCAAGACAGCCTTTTGCGCGCCGAATTTGGCGGCGTCGACGCGGCTCATCTGGCCGGCTCCGACGCCGATGGTCTGGCCGTCACGCGCGTAGACGATGGCGTTCGATTTGACGTGCTTGCATACGCGCCAGGCGAAGATGAGGCTGCGGAGTTCGTCGGGTGTGGGCGGACGGCGGGTTACGACTTTGAGCTCGGACTCGTTGATGCGGCCGGTGTCTGCGTCTTGCAGGAGGAGGCCGCCGGAGACGTGCTTGACGACGGGTTTGGGCGGGGCTGGCTTGATTTCTACGAGGCGGAGATTCTTTTTGGAGGCGAAGCGGGCGCGGGCCTCAGGAGTGAAGGAGGGTGCGGCGATGGCTTCAACGAAGAGCTTGGCGATTTCTTCCGCGGCCTCACCGTCGACGGTGTGATTGATGCCGATGACGCCGCCGAAAGCAGAGATGGGATCGCAGGCGAGGGCTTTTTGGTAGGCCTCGAGAACGGTTGCGCCGGTGGCCGCACCGCAGGGATTGGTGTGCTTGACGATGGCGACGGCCGGCGGGTCGTTGGGGTTGGGCGCTAGTTCCTGGGCCAGTTCCCAGCAGGCGTCGAGATCGACGAGATTGTTGAAGCTGAGTTCTTTGCCTTGAAGCTGGGTTGCGCCGGCGACGCCGAGGGCAGATCCATCAGAGTAGAGCGCGGCACTCTGATGGGGGTTTTCACCGTAACGAAGGGACTGGGCCAGGGGAAGATTGATGCGCAGGGTGGCAGGAAACGAGGAAGCGTCAAAGGGCGCGGGCCGGTCCGGCGAAGGCACCGAAGGAATCTGGTCGAGAGTGTTGGCGATGGCGGTGTCGTAGGCTGCGGTAGTGGAGAAGGCCTGCTTGGCGAGACGCCAGCGGGATTCGCGGGTGAGAGAGCCGCTGTTGGACTGCAACTCCTGGGTGAGCGCGGGGTAGTCGGAGACGCGGGTGACGATGGCTACATCTTCGAAATTCTTGGCTGCGGAGCGCACCATGGAAGGACCGCCGATGTCGATGTTTTCGATCAGGTGACCGAAGGCGACGCCGGGCTGCGCAGCGGTTTTCTCGAAGGCATAGAGGTTGACCACCACCATGTCGATGGGCTGGATCTGGTGGGCGGCGACGGCGGCTTCGTGTTCGGCGTTGCCGCGAATGTAGAGCAGGCCACCGTGGACCTTGGGATGAAGGGTTTTGACGCGGCCGTCGAGCATTTCAGGGAAGCCGGTGAGGTCGCTGATGTCCTTGACGGTGAGGCCGGCTTCGCGCAGGGCGCGGGCGGTGCCGCCGGTTGAGACGAGCTCAACGTTGAAGCTTGCCAATACGCGGGCAAAGTCGACCAGCCCGGTTTTATCTGTGACGCTTAGCAACGCACGCCGAATTTGCTTTTCCCCGCTCACCGTTTGCTCCTTGTGTGTGGCCGCAGCCAAACAACAGAGTACATCTATTGGTTGGGGCATGTGGGATGGGGCAAAGCTGGAGATGCGGAAATCAATTAGAGTGGAACTATGGGGAGTAATTCGCCAGTGCCTGAGATATTGCCGCCGGATGCGGGTTATAACGCGCCGCAAGAGGCTCCGCGACGTGCACGGCGGTCGTGGGCTGCTTCGCCGGCGACTTATACGCTGCTGGGCGTGAATTGCGCGGTGTTTGTGGCGATGACGCTCAGGGGTGTCAATCCCATGAGCCCCAATACGATGCAGTTGATGAGCTGGGGCGCGGATCATGCGGGTGCGGTGCTGCTGGGCGGGGAGTGGTGGCGGATTGTCACGGCGATGTTTGTACACGTGGGGCTGCTGCACCTGGCCACCAATATGTGGTGCTTGTGGAACCTGGGATTGCTGGCGGAGCCGCTGATGGGTTCGCTGGGACTGCTGTCGGTTTATGTGCTGACCGGGGCGGCGGGAAACCTGCTGTCGACGATGGTGAACTTTGTTTGGCCGATGCGCGATGGCGGCTCGATTGCGTTTCCGGTGGGCGCGGGGGCTTCGGGCGCGGTGTTTGGGATTGCCGGGGCGCTGATTGTGCTCTTGAAATCGCAGCGGCTGCCGGTGCCGCCGGTGGAGTTGAAAAAGCTGCGGCGATCGGTGATTTATTTTGCGGCGATCAACTTGGTGATTGGCGGGTCGATCAGTTTTGGGACCAGCGTGATTGGGTCGGGGATACGCATTGACAACATGGCGCACCTGGGCGGATTTACGTGCGGGCTGTTGTTTGCTGCGCCGATGGTGCCACGGTTGGGATCGGCGAGACCGCTGTTTCAGTCGAGGTTGCGGATCGCGGTGGGGATGGTTGTGGGCTTGCTGGTGTTGTTTGGATTTTTTCTTGCGCAGTTGCCGGGGTAGGCCTTTCGCTTCGGGGATTGATTGTATTGGTGGGTTGAGATTTGTACTCTCCCCGGTCCCAAAGGAGGGGCTTGGGGTATCCGGGGTTGCGGTGGGCGTTGCCGATCAATTAAGCGGCTAGCGTTTACTGAGCCAACTTTCGGATAATCTCTGGTCGAGTCGCACCGTGCAGTAGTCTGGTTCAACCGGGATGGTTTTTCCTGAGACAATTCTCCATTGGTGGATCTTTTCGCTTCCCGGGGGATAGACGATCTTTCCTATTGGCCCGTGATAAGACAGGCCGCCCGGATGTGCGGCAGTCAACTCATACTCATATTCCGATAACTGGGGCAGCCGAGAGAATTTATAGATCCGTGCACCATGGAGTAGGAAGTCACGGGGCAGTCCGAGATCTCTCTCAATTTCCGACGATGTTTTTCCGATGAGATATCTTCCGAGCGTAATGTATCCACCAAGACGAAAATCAAGCGGATTCTGCGCAGGACATACTTTCACAGGTCGGTTAGGACCGGTTGCAGTCCAAACTTCGCGCTTCATTGAATCGTCAATTTCCAACTCCCAATCGGCCCGTCGTGTCATACAGACTCCTCCTGCAGGAATTAAATAACACAAGTCCAAACTTGGCAGTCAAGACTAATTTTTCTTCGGAGAATTCGCCGTGGACCGGATCTGTGCAAGAATCTACGGTGTAAGCGGGCTTATTGATTTTAGTTAGCTTCAACTCTCACTTTCCCGTGATGGAGGTAGTCCATGGAACGCCGCGAATTTTTGAAGCAAGCCGCAATTACTGCAGCAACCGTTGCATCCACGAGCCAACTGCAGGCGCTCGATACGAAGCCGAAGACGCCGACGAATCTGATTGCGAAACGCACGCTGGGTAAGACGGGCGAGAAACTTTCGATTATCGGATTTGGCGGAATTGTGGTGATGAACGAAGAGGCAGGGCAGGCTTCAAACATTGTGGCCGAGGCTGTGGATCGGGGCGTTAACTATTTCGACGTTGCGCCGAGTTATGGCAATGCGCAGGAGCGGCTGGGAGCGGCGTTGGAGCCGTATCGGAAGAATTGTTTTTTGGCGTGCAAGACGGAAGGCCGCATGAAGGACGATTCGCGGAAGCAGCTTGAGGAGTCGCTGCGGCTGCTGAAGACGGATCACGTGGATCTCTACCAGTTTCACGCGCTGACGAAAATGGCGGATCTGGACAAGGTGCTGGGGCCAGGCGGCGCGATCGAGACGATGGAAGCGGCAAAGAAGGAAGGCAAGATTCGCTACATTGGGTTCTCGGTGCATTCGGCGGAGACGGCGCTGGCGGCGATGGATCGGTATAACTTCGACACGGTGTTGTTTCCGGTGAACTGGGTCTTGTTTACGCAGGCTGGGTTTGGGCCGCAGATTTTGAAGCGGGCGCAAGAAAAGAACATGGGCATACTGGCGCTGAAGGGAATGGCGAAGACGGTTTGGACGGCGGAGCAGAAGGCGAGTCATCCGCAGCCGAAGTGCTGGTATCAGCCGGCGTCGTTTCCCGATGAGGCTTCACTGGGTTTGAGGTGGACGCTGGGGCATCCGGTGACGGCGGCGATTCCGCCGGGGGATGAGCGCTACTTCAGGCTGGCGATGGATGTGGCGCAGAATTTCAAGCCGCTGGAGGCGCATGAGGAGCAGGCGCTCTTGAGCGGCGGGCATGGGGTTGAGCCGATTTTCCATCTGGGGAATGACGTGTAGGGAAGACGAAAAACAAGCAGCGCTTGGAGAGCTTATGCGATCCCACCCTTCGCAAAGCGCGCGAAGGATGGGGCACCCAATTCTCCGTCGGAGACGCCGGAGTTAGCGGGCGGCGACTGGCGAGGTGGTGGTCGCGAATTTCTTGATCATGGCCAGTAGCAGCTTGCGGTCGCTGTCGTTGAGGTTGGTGGAGTAGCGACGGATCTGCGTAAGAAAGCGCAATTCTTCGTCGGACAGCTTCTGGGTGCTGAATTGAGTACCGAGCTCATCGGCGAAAAATTGGGAGATGGGCAGGTCGAGCGCGACGGCGATCTTTGACAGCGTGTCGAGAGATGGAATGGTGTGGCCGTTTTCGACCCGCGAGAGGTAGCAGCGGAGCAAGCCGGTCTTCTTTTCAATGTCGCCTTGGGAGAGCCCTCTCTGGAGGCGATAAGAGCGAATCGTAGTACCGATCTTCATCACAGATGAGTTCCTGTTCCTCCGCAACCGGGGTGGGCGGGTGCGTCTGTCAATTACGTAAATGTTAACCTAAGAGTTAACACGCTGAGAAGCGGAAAGCAAGCGGATTTCCTACGTCTTTTGGGTTATTGGGGTGACACGGGCGTGTCGTTTGAGGTACCCCGATGTAGCAAATGGCGCACGGGGCACGGTCGTTCAGTTTTTGAGTCTGACACGAAAACAGCGACATAGCTATCCCACCCATTTCCGCAAAATGCGCGGAAATGGATGGGGCACCTTCACATTTTTTAGTTGCCGGATCGAAGGGATCAGTGCTCGAGATTGGCGGCGAGGAAGCGGTCGATACGCGCGAGAGCGTCGTCGGCGTCGCCGGGGCGGTAGCCGGTTTTGTTGTTGGGATTCTCAAAGGCGTGGCCGGCGTCGGGGTAGATTTTGGCGTCGACGGGCTTGCCGAGCGATTGCATTGAGGACTCGAACGCGTGGACGGCTTCGGGCGGGATGCCTTGATCTTTGCCGCCGAAGTTACCGAGAACCGCCGCGTGAATTTTGGTGAGGTCAGCCTTGTCGGTGGCCAGCGCGCCGTAGTTGATGGCGACGGCCTTGAGCGAGGGAGCGGCGATGGCTAGTTGAAGAGCGTAGCCGCCTCCCATGCACCAGCCGACGGCGCCGATGCGGTCGCTCCGAACATCTTTGCGGCTGGCGAGATAAGTGAAGGCGGCGTTGAGATCGCGGACGCCTTGATCTTGAGGCAGTCCGCGCATTAGTTCATGAGCGGTCTCGGGATTGTCGGCGACTTTGCCGCGATAGAGGTCGACAGCCAAGGCAACGTAACCCTTGGCGGCGTAACCGGCGGCTTCCTGCTTGATCCAATCGTTGAGACCCCACCACTCGTGAATGACGATGAGGGCAGGATGGGGACCGGAGCTGTTGGGCAGATAGAGAAGGGCGTGGGCCGTGGAATCGCCGCTGGGGAACGTGACAGCCTGCTGGCCGTGGGCGTTTACGGCGAGGAACCCAAGCATGAGGGGAAGCGAGCAAACGGAGAACCGAAGGGCTTTCATCGGAGACCTCTAGGAGACGTTGACGAAACGCGGAGGCAAGAAAGACGCCGCGGGTTAAAGATATTTCACGAGATAGGCAAGGCCCTCGACAGGGTTGTCATTGTAGGGGTCGCAGGGAACGAAACCGAGATCGAGATAGAGGCGATGGGCGGCGGGCATGACGGCTGGAGCCGTGTCGAGGTAGACGGCTTGGCGTTGAGCGGCGGCGGCGCGATCGAGAACGGCCTGGGTGAGAGCGCGACCGAGGCCGAGGCCACGCGCGACGGGGCGAACCCAGAGACGCTTGAGTTCCCAGGCATCGGGGGAAACGGTGACGGGGAGCGAGCGAAAGGCAACGAAGCCAAGGGGATCGGCGTTGCGGCTGGCTAAGAGGCAACCGCCGCCTTGTTCGTGATAGCTGAGGGGCAGTCGTTCGGCTTCTTTTTCGAGGGCATCGAAACAGAAGCGTGCGGCGCCGGGTTGGGCGATGACGAAATGGCCGTATTCAAGCAGGAGTTCGCGGGCGGCGATGAGGGTGCCGGGCGGAGCTGCGGAGGAGATTTCTTCTAGTTCAAAAAGCTTGGTGGCGGGAGCGCGCGGGGGCATGAGTGAAGTTTACGACGAGAGGGGATTCACAGGCGCATAGTAAACCTTAGGCGCGCGGGGACCGTCTGTTTGAGTACGGGCAAGAAATGGCGGGTAGGGTGGATGGGGCAAAACGTGCGGATGTGGCTGGTGGCGGTGGGACTGCTTGTGGCTGGCGGCGTGGGCAGCTGGACACAGGCACCTGCCACGGTTCCCGCACAGGGCGGCGGGCAGGCTGGAAGCGTGGTCGCGCCGGTTAACGGAACTCCATCGACTTCGTCGCAGGCGACTGCGCCAACCGTGGCGGGCGGAACGCTGCATGGCGTGGTGAAGAGCGGCACCGTTGCGCTGCCAGGCGTGACGGTCACGGCGCAGAATACGCTGACCGGCAAGCGATACACGACTACCTCTGACATTACGGGCGCGTGGTCGATGAACATTCCACAGAATGGGCGGTATGTGATTCGAACGCAGTTTGCGGCGTTTGCGGTGGGCTCGCAGGAAGCGCTGCTGAATGCAAGCAATCACGACCAGACGGTGAACTTTGCGCTGATACTGGCGTCGCGGGCGGCGGAGCAGGAACAACGGCAAGGAGACCAGACGGCGCAGGTGCAGCAGGCGATTCGCCAGCTTACCGGGAGTGGTGCGCAGAGTTTGAGCTTGTTGAGTACGTTGACCGGGGAAAGCGAGGCTGGGGGCGCAACGAGTGGGAACACGGGGAATGCGGGAGCGGCGCTGCCTTCGATTGCGGGGAATTCAGATTTTAGCGGCGAATCGGTGGCGATCTCGGGGCAGTCCGGACAGGTGAGTCCGCTGGCTGGTGTGGACATGGATCGGCTGCGCGACGCGTTTGAGACGATGCGGGCGCAGAACGGGGGGCAGGGGCCTGGTGGACCGGGCGGACTTGGCGGAAGCAGCTTTTTCTCGGGGTTGGGCGGCGGCGGGATGATGGGCGGGCCGGGTGGCGGACCGGGTGGATTTGGAGGCGGGGCAGGTGGGTTTGGTGGAGGATTTGGTGGTGGCGGAGGGCGAGGGAACTTTCGCGGGTTTAATCCCGGACAGCCGCATGGTGCGGTCTATTGGATGGGCAGCAATTCGGCATTGAATGCGGAGCCGTTCAGTTTGCGGGGCGAGCCGGAGAATCAGCCTGCTTCGGGATCGAATCGATTTGGAATTACATTCATGAGCGCGCCTTATATACCGGGGCTAACGAAGCCGAGCGGCAAGGACACGATGTTTTTATCATTGTCGGGAGTGCGGAACTCAAGTCCGGTAGATGAGTATGCCACGGTGCCTACCGATACGGAGCGAGCGGGAGTGATTCCAGGAGTCGCGACGACGATTACGCCGGTGGCGCAGGCGGTGGCGTTATTGAAGTACATACCGGAGGCGAATTTGCCGGGCGACACGCAGAACTATCATCTGCTCACAACGCAGCAATCGAACACGACGCAGGCGGGCGTGCGTTATATGCGGAGCCTGGGCGCGAATTCTTCACTTGGAGGATTTGGGCGAGGCGGCGGTGGCGGAGGACGAAGAGCGCAGCAGAGCCAGGGGCTGAGGCAGAGCATCAATTTCAATTACAACTGGAGTCATACGGCGAGCGACAATGTGAATGTTTTTCCGGAACTGGGCGGGAAGACGGCGTCGGATTCAGATGCGGTGCAGGCTGGCTACACGGTTGGTTATCACAAGTTCACGAATATCTTCAATACAACGTGGAATCGAGTTGATAGTCACGCGACCAACTTCTTTACCGATGGTGCCGATGTCGCAACGCAGCTTGGGATACTCGGACCGGCTGGCGATGCGCTCAACGCGAGCGCGCTTAATTATGGATTGCCCAATGTTACTTTGAGCAGTTATACGGGGCTAACTCAGCAACAGCCGAACCTATCCATCTCGCAGACGATTGGACTGTCGGAAACGCTGAGTTGGATTCACGGAAAGCATAACTTGCGGTTTGGCGGCGATTACAAACGAGTACATCGCGATTTTCTAGGCGGATCGAATTCGACGGGTAGTTTTTACTTCACGGGATACTATACGGGTTCTTCGCTGGGTGATTTTTTGTTGGGCGAGCCGCAGGAGACTTCAATTGATTCGGCTGAATCGAAGAGTTACCTGCGCGACAACGCGTATGACCTTTACGCGATGGATGATTGGCGAGTGCGGTCAAACCTGACGCTCAACTATGGCGTTCGTTACGAGTTTTTCGCGCCGTATACGGAGAAGTACGGACATCTGGCGATGTTGGATACGAATCCTTCCGGCGGGTTCACGAGCCTGGCCGAAGTGCAGTCTGGCAGTGTCGGAGCAGTGAGTGGGAAGCTGCCTGAGTCGCTGGTTTATCCATTCCGGATAGGTTTTGCGCCGCGCCTGGGCATGGCACTGCGGTTGCCGAAGAACACGGTGATTCGCGCCGGGTACGGCATGAATTACACCAATAGCCAGTATGCAACGTTTGCGACAACGATGGCGCATCAGCCTCCTTTTGCCAATGAGCAGACCAATGAAGTGACAACTACTTGTGGAGCGGTGGCTGCAGATTGTCTTTCGCTGGCCAACGGATTTCCTGCGCCGGCAACGATGGGAAACTATGCGCTCGATCCACATTACAGACTGCCGTATGTGCAGGTGTGGAACGTGGATGTGCAGAAGACGCTGCCGTGGGGCGTGGTGATGAACGCGGGTTATAACGGCGCGAAGGGAAATAACCTGGACATCGCGATTGCGCCCAGGGCGGTGCCGGGAAGTACGGCGACTGACCCTGCGAATGTGCTGTTTAATTATGAGGAATCGCGGGCGTTTTCGCGGTTCAATGCAGGGACCCTGAGAGTGAACAAGCGGCTGTCGAGTGGGATCGCATTGGGCGTGAATTATCAGTATTCACACTCGATCGATGACGCAGGGTCGGTGGGCGGAACATCAACGGTGGTGGCGCAGAACTGGCAGGACATATTAGCGGAAGAATCGAATTCAAGCTTCGATATGCGGCACAAAGCATCGGGAACTTATTTGTATGAACTTCCGTTTGGCAAAGACAAGTTCTGGTTTACGGCGGGTACTGCGTCGCATATTCTGGAAGGATTTTCGGTGTCGGGTTCATTCTCGTTTGCGACGGGCTCGCAGCTGACACCAAGTTACCAAGCGAGCGTGGAAGATGTGGCGCGGGGAACGGCGGGGACGCAGCGGCCGAACCGAGTGCCCGGAGTATCGATTGGTGCCGGGGGCGGATCGTTGAAGAAGTGGTTTAATACAGCGGCTTTCACGGCGCCCGCAGCGGGACAACTTTACGGTACGGCGTCGCGCAATTCGATAACTGGTCCAGGGACAATTCAGAACAATATGTCGCTTTCAAAGACGATGCAACTTGGCGATACGCGCAGCATGGAATTTCGTGCGACGGCCAATAATGTGTTCAACACGGTGCAGTATTCAGGGGTAGATACGACGATCTATTCCGGTGTTAGTGCAGGCCTCGCGACACCGTTTGGACAAGTAACTTCAGCGGCATCACCGATGCGGTCGTTTCAGTTTACGTCGCGGTTCAGATTTTAGTGAGCAGTCAGTTGGAAAGGCATGGAAGGGATTTGATTTCACGTTGCGCAGAACGGATGGTTGCGATTGTGGCGGCTGTGGCGCTCGCGTTGCCGGGAGCGACATCGGTGCGCGCGCAGGAAGCGCCGAGAGTCAACGCGCCGGCCCAAGGTTCGCAGCAGGGTAGTTTTACTCTCAAGGTCAATGCTGAGCTGGTTCTCACCAACGTAGTGGCGCGCGATGCGAAGACGGGCGAGATGGTGCGCGGTCTGAAGCAGAGCGATTTCTCCGTTTATGAAAATGGCAAGCAGCAGCAGATTGCGAGTTTCGACTTTCAGAGCGTGGATATGGCGACGCCTCTGAATGAGGCTACGGTCAATGGGTTAGCGTCGGGTGGTGCGGTGAGTGGCAACAAGGCCGCAGTTGTGGCGCGGCCTGAGGAGTTGCGCAATCATCGGCTGATTGTCATGTTCTTTGACTTGACGTCGATGCAGCCGGAGGATCTGGATCGAAGTGTGGAGGCGGCCAAGGATTTTCTGAAGAAGAAGATGCAGGCGGCAGATTTGATCGCGCTGGTATCGCTTGGCGACACGCTCAAGGTGGACCAGGATTTCACCGCGGATAAGAATGCACTTATTAATGAAGTCGGCGTCTATAACGGGACTGAGGGGCAAGGATATACGCAAGGCAGTAATGCCAACTCGAACCAGGTAGAAGATACGACGGGTTACACGCCGGACGAGAGCGAATATAACGACATCAATACAGATCGCGAATTGTTTGCTCTGCGTGCCGTATCGAAGTCGCTGGAGAAGATCAGCGAGAAGAAATCACTGCTGTATTTTTCAGGCGGGATTTCGCGCGACGGCATTGAGAATCAGGCTTCACTACGAGCTGCAATCAATGCGGCAGTGAGGGCCAACTTGGCGATTTACAGCGTAGATACGCGGGGATTGCAGGCGATTTCACCTTTAGGCGATGCTTCGACGGGAAGCTTGCGGGGAAATAGTGCTTTTAGCGGAGCGGCGCTGACGAACAACATGAATGCGAATTTTGCGTCGCAGGAAGTGATGGGGACGCTGAGTTCTGATACGGGCGGAAAGGCATTCTTCGATTCGAATGATTTCGCGCCGGCGTTTGAGCGGGTACAGCGCGATACATCAGCGTATTATGCGATTGGATTTCACTCGACGAATCCGGCGCGCGATGGACGGTATAGGAAGCTGACCATCAAGATCAATCGGCCGGGGGTGAAGGTCGAATACCGGCCTGGATACTATGCGCCGGCGGATTTCAAACACTCGGGAAAAGAAGATCGCGAGCGAGACCTCGAAGAACAGTTGACGAGCGATCTGCCTGCGACGGATATGGCAGTCTATCTGGACGCGATGTATTTCAAGTTGGACGAGAACCGATTTTATGTACCGGTGTCGTTGATTGTGCCCGGATCCCAGATACCTTTCGTTAAGGGCGGGGACAAGGACAAGGCCACGCTCGACATTATTGGTGAAGTGATCGATGAGGTGAAGCGCCCGATCGGGCACGCGCGCGAGACGGTGAAGCTGAACCTGGATCCTTCATTGCAAGCGAGACAGAAAAACATTCAGTACACTACGAATTTCAATTTGCCGCCGGGCAAGTATCACTTGAAGTTTGTGGTGCGGGAGAATCAGACGGGACGGATGGGTTCGTTCGAAGCGGACATTACGCTGCCGGAGATGAAGAAGATTCCGCTCAAGATGAGTTCGATCGTATTGGCCTCAGCGCGTCAGCCGAGCAAGCAGCAGAGCCCGCTGGTGCGGGGTGGCGAGGAGTATGTGCCGAACATCAGCCACGTGTTCAGGCAGGATCAGCATCTTTACTTGTTGTATGAAGTGTATGGGCCGGCGCGGGAAAAGACGGCCGAAAATCAACCTAAAGGAACGAAGCCCGGCATCAACTTGCTGAGCAGCCTTGAACTCATTCAAGGTTCAACGAAGGTATATGAGACGCCGATGGTGCAGGCCAAGGCGATCAATGTCGAAGGGCGCGACGCGGTGTCGATTGAGCTCGATGTGCCGCTGGCGGGATTGAAGCCTGGTCCGTATCTTTGCCAGTTGAACGTGATTGACGATGCGGGTGGGAGCTTCGCATTTCCGCGATTTGCGGTGTTGGTGCGCGAACCTGCCCCTGCTCAGCCGGTTGCTTCGGGTGGGAGTGTAGGTTCATCCGCGCCTTGATTCTTGTCGGCTGGGGCGTTGCCGAAAGGGCAGTGACGGCAGCCTGAGCCGCAGCAATAGCCGCGTTTCAAATGATAAGCCGCGGTGAAAACCATAAAGTCGCCTTCGAAGTAGTAGTCTTCGGGATTGAGCGAGGGAGTCGATGGCGGATTGCTGCCTGGTTGTTCTCGATCCATGAGTCAATTGTCTCGCGCTAACCTTGTTGTACCTTGGGCGGCGACACGAGAATGGGCACAATGGTGGAAACTGCCATGATGCCGGCGATGATGTGAAGGCCGCTTGAATAGGAGCCGCTCGAATGAAGGGTGTGAGCAATCAGCAGCGGACCGAAGGCGCTGGCGGCTCCCCACGCCGTCAGCATAAGTCCATAGATGGGGCCAACGTTTTTGGCGCCGAAGTAGTCGGCAGCGAAGGCGGGCATGGTACCAAAACCTCCGCCATAGCACATGAGGATGACGAACGATACGAAGGTGAGAATAGCAGCGGACGTGATCGAGGGAAGTATCCAAAACAGGGCGAATTGGAGGAGAAACATTACCGCGAAAGTCCATCGGCGAGTAATGGTGTCAGAGATCCAGGCCCAGACGACGCGTCCGGCTGCGTTGCCTATGCTGACGACGCCGACCATTCCTGCGGCAACGGCCACGGTGACGGAAGCAATTTTTTGGAACATGGGCGACTCTTGCGAGATGAGGGAGATTCCGGCGGAGGTATTAAGAAAAAGCAGTAGCCATAGGGCCCACCATTGCCATGATTTCAAAGCGGCGGCCAGGGTGTAGTCCTTGGTAGCGCGCTGCGCAGTTTGAGAGGCGCTGGGAGTCCAGCCGGCGGGTTTCCATCCATCGGGAGGGTTGAGCATGAAGAGGCCCGTGGCCATGGTGACGATGAGATAACCGATTCCAAGGTAGGCGAAGGTTTGCAGCACTCCTACTGTTTGAATAAGCCGGTTGGCGACGGGTGCGGTGACGAGGGCCCCAGCGCCGAAGCCCCCAACCGCTACACCTGTGATAAGTCCGCGGCGGTCTGGAAACCATTTGACTAAGACGGCGACGGGGACGATGTAACTGAACCCAAGTCCGATGCCGCCAATGACTCCATAACTGAGATAGAGCCAGAGTAAGTTGTTGGCTGAGAAACTGGCGAGGAAGACGCCGAGGCCGTACAGAAATCCGCCCGTGAGAGCGACCACGCGGGGACCTTTCTTGTTGAGCCATAGGCCGCCGAAGAAGGCAGCGATACCGACGACGCAGATGCAGATGGTGAAGGTGAGGGTAACCTGCGCGATGGACCAGCCGAATTGTTTTGAAAGGGGATTGCGGAAGACGCTCCACGCATAAACCGCGCCGAGCGCCATCTGCATCAAAAAACCTGCTGCCGCAATTCCCCAGCGATTCTTGATTGCCATAGAGAGATCCTCCGACCTATCGGTTTCGACAAATCCGCATGGTTAGATGTCGGTAGGCAGGCAGCGGAAACCTGCTGAATAAACCACGAAACGTCTGCCGCGCAAAAAACCAATGAGTGTGAGGCCTAATTCGCGGGCGAGCTTGACGGCGAGGCTGGATGGTGCGGAGACTGAAGCCAGGATCGGGATGCCGCCGGCCAAAGCTTTCTGCACGATTTCGAACCCACCGCGGCCGCTCACCAACATAACATGCCGGGCCAAGGGGAGGCATCTCTGCATCAAAGCCCAGCCAATGATTTTATCCACGGCATTGTGGCGACCGATGTCTTCGCGCAGGGCGAGTAACAGGCCGTTTGAGTCAAACAGAGCGGCAGCGTGAAGACCGCCGGTGCGACTGAAGACTGCTTGCTCAGCGCGTAGAGTTTCAGGCAACGAGCAGATGCGGTCAGGGTCGAATCGAAAGTCGCGATCGGGAGACCTCAAGCCACGGTTGCGAATGGCGTCAATAGAAGCCTTGCCGCAGATGCCGCAACTGGAGGCGGCGAAGAAATTTCTGCTGAGATTGGTGGAATCGAAGGAGGAGTCTTGAAGTTCAACTTCGACAACATTGCTCTTGATGCCGTTTTGAGGCCGTACCGCATGAATATTGGCGATTTGATCGGGAGATTCGATGATTCCCTCGGTCAGTAGAAAGCCGCTGGCGAGCTCGAGATCGTGCCCGGGCGTGCGCATGGTGACGGTCAGAGGTCTTCCTGCGAGGCGAATTTCGAGTGGTTCTTCGGCGGCTAGAGAGTCCTGAAGCGAGCGAACATTGCCGTCTTCCCACTCCGTCACTTGCGTCAGCTCGACGCTTCGTTCGGGTGCACGCATGATAACTCCTGACAGTTAAGACTTGAGGCTGGCGCCCACTTCAAGATATGCCAGCGGGAAACGCCACGATCCCTACCGCATCAGATGCAGTTGTGATGCGGATAGGCACTTCGATAGCATCTAACTGGGAAATGTTGTGGGTTTCATGTGAGCTGCCGGAAGAATTGGCGGTAACAAAGTGCGAGAAGGACACTCGAATGAAATTGCGTGTTAAAGGGAATTCGCTGCGTCTCAGAGTATCGCCGTCGGAGGTGACGCGGTTAATTGAGGACGGACGGATCGAGGAAACGATCTACTTTGGCGAGAAGGACGATTCGAAATTGACTTATTCATTGGAGCACAGCCCACGCTTATTGGGGATCAGCATGGAGTATCGCTTGCACGAGGTCGCTGTGGTTGTCGCGACGGAGGAAGCGAATCGCTGGGCCGGCAGCGAACAGGTTGGGATCTATGGCGAGACTGGCGCAATCCATCGCGTGGAATTATCGGTCGAGAAGGATTTTGCTTGTCTGGATCGAGATGAAGAAGAGAACGCGGACACGTTCCCGAATCCCAAACAAGGTGCCGCGTGTTGAGTTGGGTCGCAGATAGTGCGCACATGATTCACCTAGAGTGGCGGCTTTGCGGCGACGGCAGGGTCACGGCCGTGAGTATCGATACTATTTACAATGAAGTAGTGAAGCGGTTTAGGCGCGCACACGGAAGAAATAACCCATCATGATTGAGGCTGACGTAGTTGTCGTCGGGGCCGGCCCGGCTGGAATTGCGGCCGCTACAACTGCGGCTCATAAGGGTTGCAGTGTTGTTGTGGTCGATGACAACGCTAGCGCCGGCGGGCAGATTTGGCGCGATGCGGTCTCGTCAGCAAACGGTAAGAGTGATTCGAAAAAAGCACGTGCGTTTGCGGAGTTTCATCAGTCAGGCGCGCGGTTGCTGGCGGGACGAAAGGTGTTCGATGCACCTCAACCGCGAGTCTTAAGGACCATTGCCGAGGGCTCCGCAGGACCGGGAGAAAGCCTTGCGTGGAGACGAATGATTATTGCAACGGGCGCACGGGAGCGGTTCCTACCGTTTCCCGGATGGACACTGCCCGGTGTGGTTGGTGCGGGCGGGTTGCAGGCGTTGGCGAGGAGCGGATTCCCGGTCAAGGGGAAGCGCATTGTGGTGGCAGGGACAGGGCCTCTGCTGCTGGCAGTCGCATTTCATTTGCAGCAGAAGGGCGCAAAGATCGTCACGATTGCAGAGCAGGCACAGGTGGCGAGATTGATGGGGCTGGCGATTAAGCTTTGGTCGCATCCTGCGAAGGGCTTGCAAGGCATAGGGTATCGCGCGGCGCTTGGTCGCGTTGGTTATCGGACGGGATGCTGGGTTGCGAGTGCGGTAGGCGCGGAAAAGGTCAACTCTGTTCAGTTGACCGACGGGAAGCGAACGTGGACGGAGAGTTGCGACCTATTAGCTTGTGGCTTTCATCTTGTTCCGAATACGGAGTTAGCGTTGTTGCTTGGTTGTAAGTTGGATGGCGATAATGTGCACGTGGATGGAGATCAGAAGACATCGGTGAGCGACGTATATTGTGCGGGGGAACCAACCGGCATAGCGGGACTGGACGCGGCATTGGCGCAAGGTCAGATCGCTGGATTGTCGGCTGCCGGCGAAGAACGGATTCCGCCGGGATTGCGCGCAAGACGAGATCGAGAGGGAGACTTCGGCCGGGCTATGGATCGTGCATTCGCGCTAAGGCCTGAGTTGTTCTCGTTGGCTGCGAACGACACGATTGTTTGCCGTTGCGAAGATGTGCGCTATGCGGAACTAGCGGGTTGGCGATCATGGACCGAAGCGAAGTTGCAAACGCGTTGCGGAATGGGAGCGTGCCAGGGACGGGTCTGCGGCCCGGCTGTCGAAGCGCTCTTTGGATGGAAAAACTTATCTATCCGTCCTCCACTTTATCCTGTTCTTACGTCAGCCCTATGTGATCACGATGAAATTCGAGTTATCCAGGAGAGCTTATGAAATGGTTTGGCGTTATGCCTGCAATGACTACCCCGTTCGATATCGACCTTGAAGTTGACTACTCATTTCTGGCCCGACATGCCCAGTGGTTATTGGAGAACGGATGCAATGGCTTGGTGATGCTGGGATCGCTGGGTGAGGGTGCGACGCTTGAGCATAACGAAAAGATTGAGATTTTAAAGACTGCCGTCAAGGCGTCGGAGAGTCATGGAACGCCGGTGGTGGCGGCGATTTCATCACTGTCGACAAAGACGGCCGTCGGCCTGGCGAAGGAAGCTGAGGATGCAGGATGCAGCGGACTGATGGTGTTGCCGCCGTACGTTTATGCGTCGGATTGGCGAGAGATGAAGAACCATGTTTCATCAATCATTGGAGCAACGAAGCTGCCTTGCATGCTTTACAACAACCCTGTTGCTTATACGACCGATTTTCTTCCCGCGCAGATTGCCCAGTTAGCAGGCGAGCATCCCAACTTGGCGGCGGTGAAAGAATCGAGCGCGGATGTGCGCCGGGTGATGGCCATTCGCGAGGTGCTGGGCGATAGGTTGACGATTTTTGTTGGTGTCGATGACGCAGTAGTTGAGGGAGTGGCGGCTGGGGCGACGGGATGGATTGCGGGGCTTGTCAATGCGTTCCCTGCGGAGTCTGTACATTTGTTTAACCTGGCTCGCGAGGGAAAGCGCGAAGAATTATTTGAGCTATATCGCTGGTTTTTGCCGCTGCTGAGGATGGATACGGTGCTCAAGTTTGTGCAGCTTATCAAGTGGGTGCAGGGTGCAACAGGAACAGGATCGGCGAGAGTGCGCCCGCCCAGGCTTGAATTGCACGGGGTCGAATTGAGCGAGGCGCAGGCTGTTTTGAAAAAAGCACTGGATGATCTGCCTGCGGTGCGCTCCACGCCGTTCGGATCGCTGCAGGAAGCATGACCGCCGCACTATTTAGTGTTTGTCAGGATAGGAGATTTCATCGAGAAAGCGCCAGCGCGGCAACCAATCTCAAGTAAGTGGTTCTTGATTGAAGATGGCGCGCAGGAAAACGATGGGCATTTCATTTTCGCGGAGAACTGCGTCATTGAAAGCGCGGTCGGTCATCTTGCCGCTGTCACCATTTCATGAGATAGGCACACTGGTAAAGAGGAGGGTAGTTGCCGTTGACCGAACGCCCGACCTCGGCCACGGCATTATCGCGTTCATGACCGACTTCGCTGACGAGATAGTCAACAGCTTCGGCAGGTGTCATTTTGCCGAGATGAAAACTGAGTGAGAAGACGACGCGCGCACAGCGATGCATGCGCCAAAAGAGCGCGGCGACACGCTGTTCCGGAGTTTTGTGAAATCCATGATCCCAGAAGGTTATCTCCCAGTAGAGTGCATTGCCTTCGATCCAAAAGCCGGCATCGAATAGACCGCGATACGGGCGATAGCGGGCCAGGGAGAACTCCTGAATCCGATGACCGGGTATAAGTTCATGAAACACGGTTGCGCGTGAAAAATAGATGTTGTTGCCGCGCATACTCATCAGGCGCTGGTCGTACTCCATGGTGTCGGTGGGATAGCTTACCGTGATTCTGTCGCCAGAGACACAGCCGTCGGGTGGATGTGATTGGAGACCATCCGTTTTATCAAAACAGCGGCGGAGAGTGGCTGTGTTTCCGTCTGGCGTTGCAATGTTCGGGACATGATATACAGAATGGTACACATAAAGTTGGCGTGCAGCGCAGATCGTTTGTCGCGGCCACAGCAAGTAAGGAGCAACACCCGATGAGCGACTATATAGCAATCATGGCGAACGGCGAAGCGCTTGAAGTGGAGCGAGGAGTGACCGTAGCAGCTGCAATGATGGGGGCGGGGATGATGACGCGACGCTCGGTGAGCGGGGAGCCGCGTCAGCCGCTTTGCGGCATGGGAATCTGCTATGAATGCCGTGTCGAGATTGATGGAGTCGCATACCAGCGAAGTTGCCAAATTGCTTGTCGGCAAGGAATGAAGATTGTTACAGGTCGCTAAGTGGCCACGAGGGCGCGTGAAGAAAGCGCACGGGCAGGTACGGATCGATGGGGATGTGTGAAGGAGTGCCGGTGATCTGATCGGCAATCAACTCGCCGGTGGCAAGGGATGTGGTGATTCCCAGGCCTTCATGGCCGGTGGCGAGCAGGAGGGAATCATTATTCGAAGCAGGGCCTATCAATGGAAGCTTGTCGGGAGTTGCGGCGCGAAATCCAGTCCAGACGCGAATGGCGCTGAGAGTAGTTATTCCAGGTAGGTAGAGCGCGGCTCGGGCCAGCATGGCGCTGAGTATGGATTGATCGACTTGCTTGTACTCGGCCCCGAATTGGCGCGATGAACCAATCAACAACTGACCGGTGTGTCGAGGTTGTACGTTGAAAGCAACCGAGTCGCCTCCAACGCTGTGGGCACTCTTCAAATAGCCCAGTTCGACGAGTTGATGTTTCACGAAGCCGGGATAACGGTCGGTGATGACGAGGTGCCCTTTGCGCTTGCGAATCGGCAGGGTTGGATCCAGGTGAATGGAGTTGGCACCGAACGCGTTGACGATGTGGCGAGCGCGAATTTCAGTAGAATCTTCAAGAAGTAGCGACTGGCCAACGATAGACTTTACCGCAGATCCGACTAATAGCTGTGTGCCGAGACTCTGGGCTTTTGCAACCAACTCCATTGCGACGCGGGGCGGGTAAACAATCGAGTCTTCTGAAACAAGCAATGCTCCTGCAAGGCCTGAAGCGAGATTGGGTTCGAGGTCAGAGAGTTCAGTTGCGGTTAACAGCCGGCAGGGAACTGAACGTGCGGAATACCATGCCTGCTTGCGTTCGGCGGCTTCCATCTCTTCGCGATCGGCGGCGATCCACAAGGTTCCGCGTTGCTCAAACTCGGCCGATGGAGATAAGTGCGGAGCAAGCGATTGCCAAAGTTGCTGAGAGTATCGGGTCAGGGCAAATTGCGCTTCGGAGTCGTCCATGACGACGATGTGGCCCATGCCGGCTGCGGTAGCTCCACTGCCCACAACATCGCGCTCGATAAGTATGACTTCAAGGCCGCGTTGTGCGCATGAGAAGGCACAGGCAGCGCCGACGATACCTCCTCCGGCGATGGCTACATCGAACTCTCCGCTGACATTCATTCCATCGTGTCCGAGGCTGATGGTATGCCGGTGCGGAAGGGGTCTTCGGGCTGGAAGATTAGCGTAGCTTCGGCGGTTACGTGGGCTGTGCCAGTGATGTAGGGAATGATGCGATCACCATCGCGCTCGATATGGCCTTTGAAGACTGTGCCGAGGATGCCCTCTTGCCTCCACTGCTGACCTGGTTCCAATTTGCCGTCGGCAACCAGGCATGCCATCTTTGCGCTGGTACCGGTACCACATGGCGAGCGATCGTAAGCATTGCCTGGACAAAGTACAAAGTTGCGCGCGCTGTTTGTGGGGTCGTGAGGTGGCGTGTAGAGCTCGATGTGATCGATCTCCTCGCCATTTGCACCTGTGATGCCGCTCGATCTGAGCGCCTGTCGAATTCTCCAAGTGAATGAAGTTAGTTCCTCGACGTGATCGAGTAGAAGTTTATATGGATGATCTCCCACGAGGAAGAACCAGTTACCGCCCCACGCGACGTCGCCGTGCACGAGGCCGAAGCCGGGTACTTCAACAGGAACATGCGTGCGATAACGATACGCGTCGATGTTACGGATCGTTACTTCGCCATTTTGAAGCAGAGAGACTTCGACATCTCCAACGGGTGTTTCGAAGCGATGATTGCCAATGCCTATCTTTCCCAGGTAGCGGAGTGTGGCGGCGACACCGATCGTACCATGTCCGCACATGCCCAGATAGCCAGCGTTATTGAAGAAGATGATGCCGGCGGCGGCTGATGGATCGACGGGTTCGAGTAGATAGGCTCCCACTAGAACATCGGAACCTCGAGGTTCACAGAGGATGGCGCGTCTGTAGATGTCATGGTCGGCGCGCAACCGTTTGAGGCGTTGAGCGAGCGAGTCTGAGCCCAGGGATGGCCCTCCAGAGAGCACGCACCGGGTTGGTTCGCCGGCGGTATGGGAGTCGAGGATGTCGATGCGATCAGATAGGTGGAGAGTATTGGTCATGGTGTGCGGGTCAACAGGGATATGTTGATTCACAGTTTACTCTGCGGCTGTGGGTTGAGGGGTATTTCCTCGATAGAGGGAGTTGAGTCGATTGAAAAACGCTGGATCTACGAAGGATTTCGTTGACAGCTACGAAGCTCTTCGTATAACGTGTGAAACATTATGACGAAGACCACCAAGGCGCTGCCTCGACCAACGGAATCGGAGCTGGAACTGCTCAGGATTCTATGGGAGAAGCAGCCAGCTACCGTACGCGAAATTTACGATGCGCTCAATGTGGAACGAGCTTCTGGATATACGACGGTGCTGAAGCTCTTGCAGATTATGACTACGAAGGGATTGGTGGTGCGCGACGAGGCCAATCGTGCGCACGTCTATCGGGCAGCGATCAGCCAGGACGACATGCAGAGCAAGATTCTTAGAGACTTGAGTGTTCGCTTGTTCAGCGGATCGGCGGCGCAACTCGCCTTGCACGCATTGGCGATGGAGCCTGCCAGCGTGGGCGAACTTGATGAGATACGGGCATTGATCGAACGCAAGCGAACCAACAGAAGCTGAGATGAATACCGGAAAGGATCTGTCATGACACATACTCTCCAAGCTATTGCGTGGACACTCATCCACTTCTCCTGGCAAGCCACGGCTATCGCGATTGTGTATAGGCTCGCGAGCCTGGCGAACGCTCGTCGGTCAAGCCAATCGCGTTACCTGGCAGCACTTTTTGCAATGCTGCTCATGATGTCAACATCGGTGGTGACGTTCGCATGGGAGTTGGATGCAGCGGCGACAACAAACACATTGTCGAACATGGCCACTGAGGCGACGGGCTTCATCGCAAATTCCGATCTTCCGCATACCATGGAGCCCGGGATCATCGGGTCGCACTACGAGGCGCGAACGATTTCGTTGACCAGCCTATTGCCATGGATTGATGGTCTGTGGGTTCTTGGAGTGACGGTGCTGGCGTTGCGCAGCCTGGGTGGTTGGATGATGCTCCAACGTCTTCGCACGTCGGCGAGTACAGATGTTCCCGCAGATATGGAAGCAACTTTCGAGCGCATTTGCGTCGCGCTAGGATTACGTCGAACCGTCATGCTGCGCGTGTCAAGCGCCCTTGCGGGCCCCGTGACAGTGGGTGCATTGCGGGCGATGGTTCTGTTGCCGCTTTCGGCTGTAACATCACTTGGTCCCGATGAACTCGAAGTGGTGTTGGCACACGAACTGGCGCACGTGCGGCGCGCCGATTTTTTCTGGAACCTTGTTCAGACGTTGGCTGAGACGCTGTTTTTCTTCCATCCGGCGGTATGGTGGATTGGCGGCAGAATTCGGCATGAGCGCGAACTGTGCTGTGACGACCTGGCATTGACGGTGTGTCCGAATCCGGTGGTGTATGCAAGCGCTCTATTCAGGCTTGAACAGCATCGTTCGCGGCACTGGCGTATGGCGATGGCGCTCGATGGGCATCAGTCCTCACAAACGCTGCGCATGCGCATTGCGCGAATTTTAGGTGAACCTATTTCTTCGAACGCAGGCCGGAGAATGCAGCCCTTTTCACTGGCTGCGGCGGTCGCGGCACTTATTGTTCTATTACTCCCGGCGCCACAGGTTCTTGCGGGTCTTCGCCCAGTGCATCAGGTGGTTGATGTGCGAGCGGCGATTACCAAATCGTTGAAGACGGCTGTTACGGCTGTGCCTTCGGCGGCTGTGGGTCAAAATCCCGCTGCCGCGACGCCGGTACCTAATCCCAATCCTCAAGCTGTTGCGCCTGAGACTGCTCCCGCAGTACAAGAGCCCGAAGCGGAGCTGCGATCGAGCGATAAATCGGAAGACAACGCTTCATCCAAAGGAAGCTACATCGACCGAATGAAGGCCGCAGGCTACGATGTGGATCTGGATAAGTTCATTGCGATGAAGATTCAGAATGTGACGCCGGAGTATGCGCGTGCAATGTCGCAGATCGGCTTCGGGAAACTCAGTGCGGACGACCTAATTGCGTGCAAAATTCAAGGTGTTTCGCCGGAATATATTGCTGAACTAAAGCAAAAGGGTTTGGCAGTCGAGAGTGTTCGGAATGCAATCTCATTTCGCATCTTTCAAGTGACACCGGAGTTTGTTGCGGGCATGAAGGCTGCAGGATTCGATGGCTTGGGCTCCGAACAGTTGCTGGCGATGCGTGTGCAGGGTGTCACACCTGAATATGCTCGAAGCATCAAGCAGCAATTCCCAGGAGCGACGGCCGAGGACTTGGTGAAGACGCGAATATTCCACATTGACGCGGACTTCATCGCTTCCGCAAAGAAGCACGGATTTGGGAACCTGCCGCTGGAGAAGCTAGTGCAACTGCGCATCTCAGGATTGTTGGACGATGAGTCAAAATAGCGCGCGGTAACTTTTCGAAAAGCAAATCTGCTTGCCACTGCATATATGCTCACTGCGAGCGAACGCGCTATGCCGCGCCTGGAGAGCCACGCGTTCTTTTCAGCCTGGGAACGGAGTCTATATGAAATCGAATGCGAGATTCGCAACGTTTGCAATGGTGTTGGTTGCTGCTATATCGCTTCATGCTGCGGCCCCGCTGCGTGCTCGCTGCACGATCGGACCGAGTGAAACCGCGGGAAGACTCAGGCTCAGCATTGAAGATGGTGACTGCAAGCCCGAGCAACATTGTGGCTCGAATTTCAGCAATGATTCATTTAGTCAATTCAAGGGAGTTTCACTATCGGATCTGTCGCATGATGGTGCGCAGCTCACTGCAACGCTGACAGCGGAAGCGGGAACGTTTACCTGCAGCGGCCTGGTGCATGAAGGTGTGTTGACCGGCAGTTCATTATTCATTCCCGACGAAGCTTTTGTAGATCGTATGAAGCAGATGGGCTTTCCCAGTGTCGATTCAGAGAAGCTGCAGGCCTATGCGTTTATAGGTGTCGAGAGCGGATATGTGCGTTCGCTGCAACAGACCGGGATTAAGGGGATTACCGTGGACAATTTAATTGCGCTGCGCATTTTCAGGGTAGATCCAACGTACATCCATAGCATTATCAGCCTTGGATACGAATTGCCGGATGCCGACAGACTTATCGGACTGCGCGTGCAAGGAGTCGATGCGGCCGAAGTACGCGAAATCCGTTTGCTTGGCTATCAGCCTTCATTGGATGAACTCCTCCAGATACGGATTTTTCATGTTACCCCGGACTTCATTCGCCGCATGGAAGCCAGGGGACTCAAGAATCTAACAATTGCCAAACTCGTTCAAATCAGAATTTTTAACCTGGCGGATTAAACACGCATTGGTCATGGAGTGGGGCTTGGTCTTGTGCGAGCGGTTGTTAGGAGTCTGCGCTCAAGATTTGATATGCGCGGCGCGAGATCTGATTTGGTCGTCAACGACGCTGAGTGCCGCAGAGAGACTAGGCGCCATCCGCGGACGGCGCCATCGAGGCCACTCTGCTTGCTGGCGCAAAAGAGTGAGAAAGATAGTACTGGGACGATGCCGACTTTCAGACCTGCGCAGATCGAACGTATGAGTGGAATCGCGACAGGAGAAGCTGAAAATGCACGACCGAGACAGGGTGGAAGGAACTACTTCGCGAGCGCCGCTCGGTCAGCTTGTTTCTTTTGCCGCTTGATCTTCGCCCAGCGTTTGCGCTGCGCAACCGCAATGGCTTCACGCGCGTCGGCACTGAGTGAACGCTTCACCTGCTTATTCGCGGACGGCTGCTTGGCGGACTTAGGTGCTGCTCCATCCGCAGTCGCCAGAGACTTAACATGGGTCAGCAACGCAATTGCTGCATCGATTTGCTTTACGAATCGACCTGTTGCTTTGGGTACAACCAATTCCTTGCTCATAGTTCTAAGATCTCCTCGCCGGACTGTTACACTCTTCCGGATTCTCATACTTAGAATACCAGCATTTGGGAGAACGCTGGTTGTCGAGCATGGAAGTTTGTCGGGCCACGGAGAAGATTTAGAGTATGTACCTTAAGCAAGTCGGGATGATGAGTGGAGATCATCGACATAGAGAGAAAGTGCGCAGAGCTTACATTATTGAATCTCAAATGCGGTCAGATACAAAACGCAAATAATGCAGTGAGACCAACGCCGAGCATTTCTACTGTTCTTGAAAACCTTAATGGCATGTTCTTGGATATCGAATGTGCACCAGCATCGATAAGAGTTTTGCCATATATCTTAAGGTGGGAAGAATCGCTATGTGATAAATTCGTCCTGTCATGCGTAAATCCTTTGCACGGTTCGCTGTAGCGCTTATGCTCTTGCTCGCAGCAGTGCCAGGCTTGGCCCAGGCTGGCGCAGGCACGACTACCAGCCATGAAGAAAAAGGCGGCGTCTCTTTAAGGAGCCAAAAGCCTGTTCAGGCTGCGAGTCCTGTTCCCAGTTCACAAGGCACAACCAGTAATAGCCCTAGTTCCCAGTGTGCGGATGGTCCTTGCAAATTTCCAGAGGCGCACATAAGCGTGATCGATCCACCGGTCGTGGCTGCGCCTATTTGGTCACGGCACGATCGCATTTTGTGGGGCGCCGAACTGGTGCTGGCGCTACTTGGATATGTCGGAATCGTCGTTGCCGTAGGTACTCTGAAAACAATAAAAAGGCAGATAGACTCGATAGAGAAGATCGGCCAGGCGGTCATCGAAAGCGCCAATGCGGCGACGCTGATCGGTCGCACAATGATTAGTTCGCAAAGGCCTTGGATCTTGATGAGTGTGGAGCGATCGAAAGAAGCGCCCGAAACCTTTAATATCTCGGCGACTAACTGTGGCCGCACGCCCGCCGAGATCATCGATTGTCCAGATCGAGTGAATGTTGTGCTGAACGATAAGCAACTGCCCACAAACCGCGGAAACGCGATCAAAGGTTTCGGATTACTGTCGGTCCCGATCATGCTGCTTCCCGGTGAGTCGACGATCATACAACGATTTGGCAGAGATGATTTGAAATGGGTATGCAAGTCCGAAGAGAGCCGGAAAAAAGTGGAACGAAAGGAAGAGACGATCTTTATATACGGAAGTGTGATCTATCGAGAGCCCGCTGTGTCAGACTTCGAGCAAGTGCACAGGACGGACTGGTGTTGCAGGTATGTGCATGGTGAGACGTCAAGCAGTCTCTTGATTGACGGGCCTCCCGACTATAACAAGCACCTTTAGCTTGTCACGAGAACACTGCGCGCTTTCGAGTCGCCGTGCTGCCGATTCGATGCCAAGGCGTCGCGATGGACACATTACATCGCTTCAACTTCCGGGAATTGCAAATCAGCGCCGGACTCATCATCGCCAAGTCGCAGGAGCCTGTGCAGGTAGGCTCTCGAAATATGAAGGCTGCGGGCCGCCAAAGTCTTATTGCCATCGTTTTGACGGACGGCTGCCAGGGCAAGCCTGATCTTGTAGTTCGTAAGATGCTTTTCGAACGATCCCTCCGGAAGATATGTGCCGATATCGACAACATTCTCATTTCGTCCGCGGATTTTAGCGGGCAAGTCGTCGGGGTAGATGTTGTCTCCCTGGCAGAGAATGAGGGTGCTCTGGATGACGTGTTCCAACTCGCGAACATTTCCCGGCCATGGGTAGGTCTGGAGCAAAGCGAGTGCCTGCGGATCGATGCTGGTTGCGGGCAGGTTATACATCCGGGAGTAGAACTGCAAGAAATGTGAGGCGAGGCGCGGGATATCTTCGTGATGATCGCGAAGCGCGGGCGCATTCACTCGAACCACATTGATTCTGTAGTAGAGATCTTGCCTGAACGTTCCTTGCGCGACCATTTCGTCGAGATTGCGATGAGTAGCGAAGATTACGCGCGCACGCAAGGGGATGAGGCGGTTGCTTCCCAGGCGGCTGAACTCGCGCTGCTGAAGCACGCGCAGAAGTTTGACTTGGGCCTGCAGAGATAGATCACCGATTTCGTCAAGGAACAGGGTACCGCAGCCGGCTTCTTCGAGATAGCCTTGGCGAGTTCCCACAGTGCCGGTGAACGCGCCCTTTTCGTGCCCGAATAACTCTGCCTCAATCAAAGTCTCGGGGATTGCGCCACAGGAGACGGCCACAAAGGGTTGATTGGGACGAGCGCCGAGATTGTGAATCGCACGGGCGATCAGTTCTTTGCCCGTGCCGCTTTCGCCAGTAACAAAGACGGCCACATTGAGGTCGGCGACGACATGAACGAGGCGATAGATCTCTTGCATCAGCGGACTGGAACCGATCATTCCATCGCATGTATCGGTCTCTGCAGCGTGATGTGTAATGCGGCGACGTGGCTGGAGAGGCAGGTTGTTCTGAACCGAAGCCAAAGTAGTCTTCAAGTCGAGGATGGATCCGGCGGTGCGGAAATAACCTTTGGCGCCGATTCGAACGAGTTCAACGGCAGTGGTCTCGACGCCGTCGTCAGCCACGATGATCACGAAGGCGCGAGACGCAATAAGGCGCCGTGAGCATTCGATGCGCTCGTGCAGCGAACTGGTACCCGGACTGAGATGGAGGATGAACGCATCACACTTTGCGTCCCCGAGTAATTGGGTAATTCCGGCTTGCGTCGGCTCTAAGAGCACTTCGAAGTCTTTACCAAGGGTATTCGCTATTCTTCGCTGCAGCTCGAGGTCTTCCGAATATAGTGCAATCCGTACCATGACTCTCCTATTTCCGTATGCGTGCCAAACAATAAAGCAACGGAGATCTAACTAAAGTGCGGTGACGCAATCTTCAGCGGCGCACGAATCCATCAACGCAAAAGTTTGCGCGTTACACGGCTCTTGGGTTAAGAAGCATAGCCCAAATGAGGGGAGTAGGTGAGTTCCATTATTTAGGGTTGGCAGAGGCGTGTCAATCGATTTGCCGCTTCAACGGTGACCTTAACTGACTAACGTAATAACTCTTTTGGGGTATGTTGATTCTTGCGATTGATGGATTTCTATTTTGAAACTATGTATACGCTTTGCTGCGCAACAGGAGCATCACTGTAAACAGTCGTACACGCACGGATCGGGAAGTCGAGCTAAGGTCGTTGAAAACTCGGGTCTTGTTGAGCTTCCTTGTTTGGCCTGCGAATTGCTTTGTTATTCCCGAATAGGTTTGGAAGGATTCTCAGGATGCAGTCAATTGCCTGGTGGCCAACGGTCGTTGTCCTTGCCATCGCGACATTCACGGATATTCGCAGCCGCCGGATTCCAAACTGGCTGGTGCTTCCGTTTCTCTGCGTAGGCGTGGGGATGTCGTATTGGTTTGGTGGTTGGCATGGGGTCGGGCAGAGTTTCAGCGGTGTGGCCCTGGGTGCTTCGATCTACGGAGTTCTGTGCTGGATGGGTGGAATGGGCATGGGCGACTTGAAGCTGGTTGCAGCGATCGGCGCCTGGGTAGGCCCGAGCCAACTGTTAACTGCCTTGATACTTACCGGAATAGTTGGCGCCCTTATGGCTCTTTCGTGGGCTGCCGTTGGAGGGTTCCTGGGGGATATGTTTGGAAACGTGGCAGGCTTGATGCTCCACATTAAGGAGCGGGGAGTGCGTCCTCACCCGACATTGGTGATTAGCAATGCCAAGACTCACAGGATGCCGTATGCTCCAGCGATCGCAATCGGAACACTAGTCTCCTTCCTTGCACATTAGTGGCGGAAAGTCTAAATGCGTAATTAGGAATTAGTTGGACTATCGGATTAATTAACGAGAAGTAACGTAACTGTCAGGAAATGGCGATCTCATGAACTCTAACTTTAGCGCACATCTAGATGCACCGAATGTCGAGCCGTTAGGAACTGACGGACTCTCGATTGCCGTGATTGGTCCAGATAACCTGCTTCGCTCGGCGGCGGCCAGGGCGCTGGCAGGATGCCATAAAGGTGAGGTGCGAGAATTCTCTTCCTATCCGCCGTGCCTCGGGGATCTACCGCAATTGCTCGACCAGCATCACGATATCGTGATGATTGAATTGGACAGCAATCCAGATTATGCGCTCGACCTGGTAGAGGGTATCTGCGCCAGCGGAATGTCGACCGTGATGGTCTACTCGAAAGACGCCGATCCTGACGTGACCGATCCTGACTTGTTGATGCGCTGCATGCGTGCGGGCGCTCGCGAGTTTCTCAGCATGCCATTTGGCGATAAGTCAATGTCCGAGGCGCTGGTTCGTGCTGCTGCGCGCCGGCCCACGACGCGCGCAGACAAAGAAACGGGAGGCCGGCTGCTGGTTTTTTGCGGAGCCAAAGGCGGCGCCGGCGTAACCGCGATCGCGTGCAACTTTGCCATTGCCTTGAGTATGGAATCTTCAGAGAGCACGCTGCTGATCGATCTGGATCTTCCCATGGGCGATGCGGCTCTCAACCTTGGAATTGTTGCCGATTACTCAACCGTCGATGCGCTGCAGAATGCAAACCGGCTGGATTCCAGTTTTCTCTCCAAGCTTATCGTCAAGCACAGTTCGGGTATATCGGTACTAGCCTCTCCTGGAAATGTCTCCGCATATCAGCCTTCGAATGAAGCGATCGACAAGCTGTTGACCATTGCCCGACAGGACTTCAAGAACGTAGTTGTAGATGTGGGATCGAGACTCGATTCGACCACGAGCATGGCTCCCTTAAGCGATGCGACCATGTTTTACCTGGTGACGCAGACCGGAATTCCCGAACTACGCAATGCCAATCGTTTGATCTCGCAGTATTTCAGCTCTGAAAGCGCAAAGCTCGAAATCGTGCTCAATCGATATGAGTCGCGTGGAACGAAAATCTCCGACGAAAACGTGAGGAAGGCTCTTACCCGGGCTGCCAAGTGGAGAATCCCCAATGATTATGCATCTATTCGACGGATGCAGGATAATGCGGCTCCGGTAGCACTGACCGACTCGTATATTTCGCGGCAGATCGGGCAGATGGCGAGATTTGTTTGCGGACTTCCGGAAATCCCTGAGAAAAAGAGAGGTTTCAGCCTGAAAGGGTTGGGATTGGGATTGTCGACGAAGGGCTCTCCCGCTGAAGAATCCGCGGATGTTCTCCAATTACAGTTAGTGACAGGGCAAAGTAAGCCGTCCAGCGCGCGCCTTTTGGAAGACGAATTTGAACAGCCCTCTTTGGTGACCGCGTCGAGCGAGAAGTCGGCGGAGATCGTTCCATACAAAGAGATCGAAAAGGAGGCGGAGCCAGGTCCCCTGTACGGCGACACAGGCGAGAAGATAGCCTTTGAACTTGAAGATATCGATGACTCGACATATGAAGAAGTGAACGAAGAGCTGCCAAAAGTCGAATGGTATACGCCCACTGCGATCACTTGCGGCACTGGACTTAGCGATACTCAACTAAGAGCCACAGCTTCGGTTCCCGGTACTTTTACGTACACTCCACCGGAA
>Ga0302140_10001261_pt1 | contig 33072 bp, 25 predicted proteins | sample I_Bog_E1_1_FD_202095 | JGI IMG/M metagenome (GOLD analysis project Ga0302140, IMG submission 202095) | Peat permafrost microbial communities from Stordalen Mire near Abisko, Sweden - I_Bog_E1_1 | ecosystem: Environmental > Terrestrial > Soil > Wetlands > Peat | place: Sweden: Abisko, Stordalen... | reverse complement strand
AGCGCGTGATATGTTCCGGTGCCACCATCCTGTACCTGAATGACTGAGCCGAAATCGGGATAGGTAGTACGGGCATCATCTGCGGTGAACTGGCCTGGATTCTGTTCGACGGTGGTTGCAACGTGATAGGAGAAGCTGCCCACATAACCGAGATGAAGAGCTAGATTTTTGCTGAACTGTTGATCTACTGATAGATTCCAACTCTCCGTTAGCCCGATCTTGAAATTCTTGGCGAACACCGCGGGAATTGAAATCGGAGTGGTGAATTCTACGTTCGATGCAGGCAGCTGTGAAGGAGAAGCGAATGGAGGAAATGGGCTCGTTCCACCTGTTGCAGAGAAGCCACTCCAAGGATTGTCAAATGCGATTGGAGTCGACGTTGAGCCATTCAAACTATAGCTCGGAGCAAATGGCGCTGCATCCCACACATGGTTGTAGAATGCGTCTTCAAGCGGCGTTGTGAACATGCCGAATCCGGAGCGAATGACGGTGTTTGGATGAGCCTGCCATACGACACCGACACGCGGTTCGAAGTATCCGTAAGTCGTCGGCATTAGTCCGTCTGAGATCCCCTTGTCCCCTGGGAATACCAAGCCTTCGGGCGCATTTGGATAGCGAGTGCTCTGTTGTCCAGGCACGAAGGCCGCGCCTCGACCGTTCTTTACCGCGAGTGGAAAATTGGGATCCCAGCGCAGACCTGCGGTTAAAGTCACGTTGGCGGATGGTTTGAATTGATCCTGTAGATAAAACCCTGTCATCCAACCAGATTCGCTGCCACTTTCGCCAGCGCCCTGACTGAAACTAGACACGTATCCCAAGAGAAAGTCTGATAGTGGAAATCCTGTGTACTGTCCGTTGAAGCTGACTGCGGGGTTTTGACTACCACCATACAACTCGTATCCATAGCGATGCATGATATCCGCACCCGCTGTAATCGTGTGGCGTCCAAGAACCTTGGTTACTGTGTCGGTGAACCACCAGTAGCGCCGACGAGTATCATTTGGACTTCCGTTGAAAGCATTGAAGCCCAGGCCTCCTCCGTAGAGAACATTCCCATCAAAAGCGGAGAGGCCGGAGATGTAGCAGGAACCTGCGGGATCGCTAACGTTGATGAAGCTGGAGAGACAAATGGGACTGCCGCTTGCATCCTTCTCTACTGTGCCAGTTGTGAAGTTCAGTTCTGCCCAGGAAAGGGTTGCGCTATTGAGCAGTGAGGAGGAAATGGTCCAGGTATGTCCACCGACAAGGTTCAGGTAGGTGCCATTTTGGCCGTTGACTCCTGCGAGGATATTTCCAGGAGTCGTGGCGCCAGGCTGGTTGTAGTTATATAAGAAACTGCGCAAAAAGAGCCGCTGACTCGCGTTGAGATTGTAGTCCAAACGAGAGGTGTTTTCGTTGTATGTAAGCGTCTGAGCAGGGTTCACAAAGTTCGTGAGACCGCTCGCTGCAGCCTGGCCCACCGGCAAAGATTTCGCAAGAGCTAGAGCTCCCGCACTGAACAGGCTAGTATCCACCTGGTTTGGTTTGCCATTGACGGTATGGAAGACTCCGGCGAGTGGGCCTGTTAAATCGCTCGATGGAACAGCGCTGAAGTCTCCGCTGAGCATCGCTTCAGTTGGTGTATTGGTCGAATTTGTACCCGCTGCGTAACTCGATCGAGTTCCCTGATAGTTCGTAAAGAAGAAGAGCTTGTCATGCAGTATCGGCCCTCCAACATAACCGCCAAATTGATTTCGCTTGAGCTGATCGACATTGCCTGAGAACCAATTTGCAGCGTTTAGATCATTGTTGCGAATAAATTCAAACAGGCCACCATGAAACTTGTTTGTTCCGGACTTGGTCTGGATACTGACCACGGCGCTGGGAGCGAATCCATAGCGGGCGTCGAAGTTATTTGAGATGACTCGAAATTCCTGGGTTGCGTCCGCATTCGGAAAGGGCGCAGCCAACAGCGCGAAGGTGTCCATGTTGGAAACTCCGTCGAGCAGATACCAGGTACTTCCCTGTCGGCCGCCACCAGCCGAAGCACCGGACTCAGTAGGGAAAGAATTGTTGCCCGGCAATGTTGATGCCTGGCTAAAGAGTTCGTTGGTGACGCCCGCTGAAAGATTGACCAGGCTCGAAGGATCCCGACCGTTCAAAGGCAAATCCTTGATCTCGTCTTCATTGATTACCTGACTGATGTCCGCAGTACTGGCGTTAATCAGTTCTGCACCTGCCTCAACTGTTGCGGTCTCACTGGCCCCGCCAATCTTCAGGGTGATATTCAACGTCGCGCTTTGCCCGATTGTGAGAGTGATTCCTGTCTGGACGATCGAAGCAAATCCTGTTGCTGAAGTGGCTACTTTGTAAGATCCCGGTTGCAGTGCCGGAACCGCATAAGCTCCATGTTCATCTGTGACGGTGCTACTGATCTGGTTTGTACCGAGGTTAGTGACTACGATTTTGGCTTGCGCAACAGTCGCGCCAGTTGGATCTACGACGCTTCCCGCAAGTCGCGCCCCAGTAACTTGAGCCTGGGTGATACAGCATAGGCATAATGCGATTAGAGCGGTTAGGAATACAGTGCGAATCATTTTGTTCACAGGATGCTCCTTTGTGAGTGTTGAAAACTGGCCTCAAAAACTAGAACACTTAACAATCATGCGACGTTCATTTCAGTGGGAACGAGAGCCAAGTGACGAAGTGGCAGTCATCGTTCACATTTGAATCTGGTTGAGACAACATTTAAAGATGACCTGCGCCTCTTGCGCTACGACAAACGCCTGCACTCGTCTAGAAGACTTCTTGCCTCTTCGACGAGATCGGTTACGGTGAGTGGACGGCTCGGGCTATATGGCGAGGAGAGCCATGTCTGTTGCCAAATATCAAGCGAAAACGGTCGACCTGAGTGTTGAGCTTTGAAATAAGCCGACCAGCGCGCGGCATAGTAATCCCTGGTTAACCCGGACCATGCACGCGAGGCATAATCTGAAAGTTCTGGCCACCCCCATGTCGTGATTAGACGGCGGCCATTTTCGTCGTAATATGCTGCTTCATCATCTGACTTCGCCCAGGAACGAGCAGCCTTTGTCCAGGATTCAAGACGGCGATCAGGACGTAGATTCAACAACGCGTCCATGCGGTTCATCCATTGGATCGCGTGTTGCGCGTAGACTTGCGCTTGATCAGTCTGGTCTCCTCCATGTGCGTCAGCTGCCCGTACCAGCATTTTGTCCACTGAACCGCCTGCGGCCTGTACTACAAATTCGATGAGGTCGTTGCGGTAAAGGACGTTCGTCGATAACGTATTTGCGCATGATAGAAAGAGCTCGACTGCCTCTATAAAAGCAGGTCCAGAATCGACTGACGCAGCCTCTGGATGCGCACTGGGCTCTCCTTGCCAAGCTTGCTTCGTCATCCAGATATGAGAACTGTATGCACTTTGTAGTAAAAGCTTCCAAGCCTGCTGCATGGTTTCGGGGCAGGCTCCATAACGAGATTGACAATAGGCGGGAATCCAGCTTGTGAGATCGATTGGCTCTTTTTGCCAACCTGCGTCTGTCATCAATTCGTATACGACTTCGTTGTTCTCAATTCCTTCGGGACACATGCCCCAGCCGACTAGATTTCCGCGCTCCTCGCTGTGTAATACCGCCGATGGTTCAGTGGCCATCAAAGCGAGATTGCCTTTGATGTTGTTGTTGCCGCCGAAAGTGTGAGCCATCCCGTTGATCCACTGTTTCCCGAAGAAGGCCTTCTGTACCTTCCACTGTCCGGGCGCATATTTGCCCTTTAGCCTGGGAGTGAGATCATTCGCGTAGTCGATAATCAACATGCGGTCATTGGGAACACCGCGCAGTAGTGCCTGCACTGACGCGTTGTCCCAGAAATCAGATGCGTAGACGAACAGCCATCCCTGCATGACCCAGGTTCCGTTGGGATCGCCTGCTTGAATACCTTCATAGACTGTCCGGCCGAATCGCTCCAGATCTTCGTAGCGGTTTGCTTCGCTCACCGGTACTGCCAGTTCGTTGAAAGTGTCAGCCAAGTAGTATTCAACTTCGCCGTACTCTGCTTTGTATTCCTCGATGAACCGCTTTCCGATTTCACGGTATAGTGCATTTTCGCCTGGATGAAGAATGAAGGTGCGGGTACTTCGCGGGATTGTTTTGAATTCTTCCGCGAGCCAAAGCAAGGTAAAAGTCTCTGCCTTTGGATGAAGGCGCTTGAAACCCTGAGGAACAAAGCCCGCGAAAGCTGGCGCTACAGGTTTCATACCCAGCTCGCGCATGCGGTCTAGAATCTTTATCTGGAGAGCAGATTTCTGCTCAATCCAGTTTTGAGGTAAAGGACCGTCAAAGTTGTTGATGTTCCCCATGCGGTGCCATGGCAGGTGACCTGGGCCGGTAGAGAAATCATCTATCTCCCTCTGCATTAGGCCCATCGATAGCCAAACCCTCTGCCAGATAGCCTCCTGCCCTTCCATCGCAAGTGGCATGGTTATTCCATGCAAGGCCATCCAGTCCAATTCCCGCTCCCAGCGGGCCCAATCCCAAAATGCCATGGTGTAGCCGTAGGTGCATGGATTGAGGTATTGGACAAATTTGTAAGGGCAGACGATACGAGAGTGGGGGCTATCTGGCAGTTTAGCGGGCAGGTCGAGATTGCGCCCTCCCCAGGTAACCATCGAGTTACAGCTCTGGCGCAGGTAAGAGTAGAGTCCCCGGCAAATTGCGACGCCGCTACTTCCGGATACCGAGAGGTTGCCCCCCTTAGCTTCCAACTCATAGACTTCATGTCCCCCCTCAGCCTCAGGGATCCAACTGACGCTCAAGTCGGCTACTCGCTCGCCCAGCAACCTGGTCAATACTGCCTTGGCAGAAGAAACCGCAGTCTCTGATGAGGGCACCCGGTTGCGAGGCTGCATCCTCTGTTTTCGGGAATCGACAGCATGTAATCCTTGACCTGGCGGGGCTACAGGTGTCACGGAAGCAGGGGAATCGATGGCGGCCAGTGCCGTACCAACGCTGATACACGAAGTGCCTAGGAACTTGCGCCTGGTCCACATGGTCGGGCCTCTGATCCCCGCAGTATGGAGTCGGACAAAGTTGAATCCAAGCGCTTTCACCGTCTTAATAACAGATTTCACCGTCAAATCGAATCGGTATCGAGTGTAAGTGGCTGATAAATAGATAGATTATCCATCCGTCTAATTTCTGATGGATTGTAGGGAAAGACTACGTTAAACGGCGATTTAGGACCAAGTCGGGCGGATGGATTAGCGAGGTGCAGCTCAGGTATCACGGATTGGGGTTGGTTCGAGCTCAGGCCAGGGCGTCTACTACTGAATCTTATGGTAGGTCAGGACATGCACTTCCGGGGCATTACCGCCTACGCTGGTTGTTTCTATCAACGCCTCGAAGTATGGCATAGCTTTCTTGTCTCGCCCTATCTGCTGAGCAAAGGCGCCAAACGCTGCCGCGTTGAATGGAAAGTCCGACGCGGACTCGGTACCAGCCATACCCGTACCCTCAAAGAGAAGAGCTTCACCTTCATCCTCAATACCGGGCAAGAACGCAAGAACGCCATAGCTGTGACGGATTCCGTCGACTACTTTGTCATGATAGATGGGTGCCTCTCCATGAGCTGGATGCTTATTGAGAACATATCCTTCCCCGTTCTTCCAGTCGTAATTCACTTCAAAGTTCAAATGATTTGAGAAGAGACTGATCCACGGATTCGCTCCCATGCCTCCAATCAGGATCACGTTACGGCTCTTCAGATCGTCGATTCTTACTACTCGTGCATTTCTGGTTTCAACTACGGCATCCCTTGCCGCAGGCAGACGTCCCAGACGTAACGCAAGGTTCAAGTCCGCAGTACTTGTGTATTGGTGGGCAGCGAGCCATTCGGAGGTCAATATGGACTTCCTGGGATCAGAGCTGCTCTCTTTATCCAGATAGCTTCCGCTGAGGTACTGATCCAATGGAACGGGCTCCTTCGCCTGCTCTTCAAACAGGACGAGGCCGTCATCGGATGGAACAATAACTACCGGACGCCCTTCCTTGAATATTCGCGCCCAAAGAATATCCGATGCGGTACTGGTCTTAGTCCTGAGGATTGTTATGCCGACTGCGGCGGCTACGGCCAGAAGGCTAGCAACTGCAATGAAGAGCAGACGCAGGTTTTTCCTTCCAAATTGGACGATGGGCTTTTTGCCATCCTCTTGGGAAATTGGATTGGGTAGGGCGGCGGTTTCTTCCGGCACTTGAGATGCCAATTCTGCCGGCGGCGCGGAATGATTTGTACTCAACTCGAAAAGCGGGACGTATCCGCCCTTGGGTATTGTGATGATGAGTTTGCTGGAGGGAGCCTCATGTTCAAAGTATTCTTCTAATCGCTGACGAAGCAGCCGGGCCTGTGTTCGAACGATGCTGTCGTCAGAAGAACTGTAGGCGGGTGATCGCGCAAAAACATGAATTCCAATTTGTTGTTCGTTGATTTCCTTGGCGTTCCCGGCGATCGTCTGCGTACAGATATATTTCAGGAACTGTGCGAGACGCGAAGATTTCGCAAAGGTTCGCGACGCGAGTACCAGTTCCAGCAATACGACTCGCTCATCAACAGATTGCGTCGAGGGTGACGTAGCAACCTTGGAGGATGGGGGCCGGTTTGGATTGATCTCTATCACGCTCACTTTGGGGAGATCATAACAAATCCAGCAAGCCGAGACATGGCGATCCTACCGCTCGGTAGAGGACAGCGCGCGCGATCTTTCGATGAAGATCGAGACTAGAGTGACTTGAGGGCGTGCTGATGAAAACTCTTCGGCTCGTAAGAGCATAGTGGATCGCTACCCAAAGGGTCGCCCGTGGCGGCAAAGGCACGGGCACGTGAGCCTCCACACAGAGCACGATACTCGCACACCCCACACTTGCCTCTGAACTGTGACGGGTTGTGAAGAGCATGGAACAGTGTACTTTCACGGTAAGCCTGTACCAGGCTCTCCGTGCGCACATTGCCAACTGAGAGCGGCAAGAATCCCGCAGGACAAATATCGCCCTGGTTTGATATGAACACAATGCCGTGACCGTCGCGTATACCGAACCCTCGATACACTGGTGTCTCTCCAATTGAGGCCGCAGTCCTACCTGCCTCATGCATACGGTCGAGCGCTACTCTACGATACGAGGGCGCCTCTGTAGTGGCAACGGCAAATGAAGAATACTGGCTCAGGTCGTATGCCCAGTTCATGACCTGCTCAGCTACCTCATTTGATACCGGTTGTAGCAGCTTGCCACGGCCCGTCTCGATCAGGAAGAAAAGGCTCCACCGCATTACCTTCAGATCTTTCACAAGTTCGTATATAGCTGGCAGGCCGTCGACGGTTTCACGCGAGATCAGCGTATTCACCTGTATCGGGATCCCGAGCCTCGCTGCTTCCTTAGCCGCGGTAATTGTCCAGTCGAAACACCCCTTCACGCCTCGTACATCTTCATGCAACTCCGCTGTCGGTCCATCCAAGCTTAGCCCAAGGCTGTCGATCCCATGGTCCTGAAGTTTCGCAAGCACCTCTGCAGTCAGATCGGCCGTGGCACTCGGAGTTACCGAAACGGGAATGCCCAGCGACCGTGCTTCATCGATCCGATCATAGAGGTCTACTCGCCGAAGCGGGTCTCCGCCCGTCATCACCATGTGCGGCGGTTTGTCGAATGATGCGATTTGCTGCAGAAGGGCGCTTCCCTCTTCTGCCGTAAGCTCGTTTGGATGTGGCGCGGACATCGCTTCCGCGCGGCAATGCCTGCATGCGAGCCCGCAGGCCTGCGTCATTTCCCAGTACACCAACATTGGATTGAGGGCGAAGTCCATCGCGCCGTGCGCATGCAAATTGGGCCGACTTGATCTTCCCGGAACGAGGGCGCGGATATCGACAACCGACATTTACTTTCTCCTGGCACTGTTAAGCAATTGCCTTCGTACTCTTGCTACTACCTAGATGAAATGCAGGCAACAATACATCACGTATTAGGCTAGGATGCTTGTACCTAGATCAAGACTAGAGACCATATGCAAGAGTCTGCAGTGATGAGTGTCACGAACAATAGTCCGACAACCGGTCTGAACTGCTCGGCGGTGTCGAAATGACTCTTCTTTTGGCCAGTTCATTTTTGTCTCCGGGGCGTTGGTCGCACTCATTCCAGGAGAGCAGATGCCGAACGGCAGTTCAGTCAATGCCTGCGGACTTAATTCCAGAAGGCTGGCACTCTAACTCAACCGGTGACGCCGTCCTATTGGCATGATGCGTAACCGTATATATCAAAATGCGCAGACACCCAAGCACATACTTAGTGCTGAGCAGCAACATCCGCTGTTTTGACGCTTTGCATAAGCTTTAATCCAGGCTTTCCGGCTTGCATCAGTGCACGGCAATCTTTTGCCGGCAGGGGCGGGCTGTAGATGAAGCCCTGAATTTCGTCGCACTTCTTCAAATCAAGGTAGTCTAGTTGCTGAGTAGTTTCGACGCCTTCAGCTATTGTGGCAAATCCTAGGTTTCGCGCGAGATCAATAATACTTGTGACTACTGCTTCCGCAGGGCCCACCAGAGGGATGTCTCTCATGAACGACTGATCGATCTTGATGCGGTCCAAGGGAAACTTCCTCAGATATGAAAGGGACGACCAGCCAGTTCCAAAATCGTCAAGTGAAAGGCGTATCCCCAGCAGCTTGAGTCTCCTCATGATATTGAGAGCAATTTCAGAATCGTCCAGGGTTAGCGTCTCAGTGAGTTCGAGTTCCAGCCATTTGGATTCCAATCCACTAATGCGAAGAGCCTCTTCAACGATACGCACCAGGTCGCCTCGATAAAACTGTTGGGCCGAAACATTCACCGCCATCCATACGGGGGTCAGCCCTTCCCTCTGCCATGCAATATTCTGAGCGCACGCAGTATGCAAGACCCAAGTCCCGATCTCAATCATCATTCCCATCTGCTCTAGCATCGGAATGAACTCCATCGGTCCTATCATGCCTCGCGTGGGATGATTCCAACGCATCAGTGCTTCCACTCCGGTGATAGCTCCTGACTTAGTCGACACCTGGGGTTGGTAATAGAGGACAAACTCTCCGTGGGCGCATGCCTGCCGGAGATCGTTCGCCAGCGAGATACGCCTTTGGGTAGATCGATCAAGCTCAGGTGTAAAGAATCGATAGCTGCCTCGCAGACTAGACTTTGCGGCGTACATAGCCATGTCAGCGACTCGCAGCAGGACCCCAGGATTCTCTCCGTCGTCGGGGTACTTTGCAATGCCGATGCTGCCAGTGACAACTAACTCGTGCCCCTCAATTCGAAATGGTTCGTGTAATGCTACGAGTAGCTTTTGAACGATCTCTTCGATATCCAGGTCGGATGATGCCTCGGGTAGCGCAATGACAAATTCATCACCGCCTATGCGGGCAACGGTGTCACTATCGCGCAAGCTACTTTTCAAACGCTTCGCCAGGGCTTCTAACAGACCGTCACCAATCTGGTGTCCTAGTGAATCATTTATATCTTTGAAGTGATCCAAGTCGAGCATGAGCACGGCTACTCGCTTATTGTTGCGGCAAGCCATTGCAATCGACTGAATGAGGCGATCTTTGAGGAGCGTCCTATTCGGTAGCCCAGTCAGCGCGTCATGCAGCGCCATGTAGGTAATGCGCTCCTCATCCCGGATTCGGTTGGTAATATCGCGGATATTGCATTGCACCATTCTGGCGCCATCGACATCGTAGGCACTGGCTACAAACTCAACGTCCACGAGTGAGGTGTTTTTTGCTGTCAGTCGCCAGTGGTCAAAAGACACGCTATCGCGAGCCTGTAGTGGTGCTAATGTGGTCGCGCATTCTGGAACTGTATCGAAAGGCTGAATGTCGCACAGCTTCCTGCCGAGATAATTATCTCGACTGAAACCTAACATATTGATTACCGAGACATTGACATCCGTAATCAGCCCCGTCTTCAAGTCGAGCAGGAGAATTCCATCCTTAGCGGTCTCGAAAAGTCTGTGGTAACGGATCTCTGAAACTTTCAACTCTTCATTTTGTGATGCAAGCAATTTCTGCGCGGTCCGCAAAGACAAATGAGTATTGATACGAGCCAACAGCTCTTCCACCTGGAACGGCTTGCTGACATAGTCAACAGCACCTGCAGCAAATGCTTTTACTTTGTCACTTGTGTCGGCCAACGCGGTCATGAAGATCACGGGGATATCCTTTGTACTCTCTGTCTTCTTCAATCGGCGACAGGTTTCAAAGCCATCGATGCCTGGCATCATGACATCGAGAAGGATCAGATCGGGAAGCACCAACTGGGCTCTTTGCAGGCCTTCTTCGCCATCCTGTGCAACCAGGACGGTAAAGCCCTTGCCTTCAAGAAAATCGACTGCAACTCCCAGATTTGCCGGTGTGTCGTCTACGATCAAGATTGTGTATGGCTTTACGGTGGAGATGGGCTCATTCATAATTTGCTCACTGTTTGCACCTGTTTCCCAATAGCCTGCTGCTCAACGAGACGCAGCAGGGCCTTTGATTGATATCCGAGGGTCAACTCTATAACCTTGTCGGCAAATGGCTTATATTTCGCATCAAGCGCAATGAACTGACCAGCCTTCTCCCGCACCGCCCTCATGTTTCCCGCCATTGCCGCTTGTCGCAGCAATGTCATCTGCGCATCATCGGGGACAATGAAAGGTTGAACTGCGATGTCGACCGGAGGGGCTATAGTTCGTTTGTCTTCACGTATCCATGTCAAGCCAAGTATCTTCTCCATCTGATCCAGCAGAGAGATGATATCGATGGGTTTCACAAGAAATGCTTTGACTCCCGCCTTGCTGCAATCAGCTCTCTCTTCGTCTGTAACGCCAGCGGAAACGGCGATGACGGGTATCTTGCGCAAATCGTCGATCTGCTGCATCCGGCGCATCGCTTCAAGACCATCCATTACAGGCATACGGATGTCCATCATGATGAGGTCTGGCGACACGGCGCTGGCCACTGACAAAGCATCTAGCCCGTTGGATGCCAGGCTCACATCAAAGCCCAAGCTGATCAGTGCGTCTGCCAACATATGACGGCTCGCATCTGTGTCATCCACAATCAGGACACGTCTGCGCACCCCTTCGTATCCGGTCACTTGCCCTATCAATTGTCTCGCCGCATGTGTGGGGTCAGCCGGTAATGCGGCGATATCGAAGAAGAAGCAGCTTCCGCTGCCCACAGTGCTTTTTACTTGAATATCTCCACCCATCAAGCCCACTAGTTGGCGGCTTATGCTTAGCCCGAGACCGGTGCCACCGAAGCGATGCCTTTCATCACCCACCTGCACGAACGGTCGGAAGATTAACTTCAATTGATCAGCCGTCATGCCGGTGCCAGTATCAAGAACTTCAAAGTGGAGTCGCGCCTTTTCCCCTTGCTGAGTAAGGAGCGTGATCCGGATATCTACTCGTCCTCTATCGGTGAATTTTACCGAGTTTGAAAGAAGGTTCAACAATACCTGGCGAAGACGTTTCTCATCAATTCGTACAGAAGGTGGAACTTCCGGCGCAATGCTGTACCCAAATTCGAGGGCCTTCTCTTCTGTCTTGATCCGGATGATGTCGCAAATCCCTCGCATAAACTCAGACAAATTTACAGAGGTGAGTTGAAGTTCGATCTTACCGGCCTCTATCTTGGAAAGGTCCAGAATATCGGTGATGAGTGTCAGAAGCTGCTCGCCGCTTTGCTCAATCGTCAAGGAAGCGTTTGCCTGCCACGCGTTCAAACTGCGATCTCGCTGGAGTAGCTGTGCGTATCCTAAGATGGCGTTCAAAGGTGTTCTTAACTCGTGGCTCATATTGGCAAGGAATACTGACTTGGCACGGTTCGCTGCGTCCGCGCTGTCGCGTGCAACGGCAAGTTCCGTTGCCTGCGCAGCCAGGTTTGTTTCGCTCTCTCGCAACTCAAACTCAGTTTGAGAGCGACGTTTTTCATGAAGCAGCAGGGTGCCGAGACCCATCGCCGCGAGAACATTGGAGACCATCGCGGGAAGAATCGAGGATGGTACGTCACTCATTCCCTGGGATAATTCCATCACGATCAGTCCCCCCGCCGCTGAAATAATCCCGATAAATGGAAGATGGAAATATTGAAATTTCTTCTCTGCCTTCCCTGGCATATAGAGCAGTGCGTAGCGAAAGCCTAATCCAAGTGCAGCCGATACCAGCAGCGAGACAATAGCTCTGTGATCGAACTGATCCGTGGATACCGATGGCAAGAGTTCAACACCAACAGGGATTGCAGTTGCGCCCACGACGGCCATCCAGCCATCGAGCGGCCCTGCAATCGCCAAGAGAATGGTGGTGCAACCAACAGCTCCACCGCCCTCCAAGTGAATCGGCAATAGAAGAGCCACCGAGGTCGCGATGCCAAAGAGAACTCCAGAAACTATCTTTGGACCTGCCTCGTGTCGGCCGGATATGGATGCAGCCAAGCTTCCGACCGGACCGTAGAGGATAATCGCGCCCGAGAAAATGGCCACATTCAAGAGGAACTCTATCAGCGTGATTTGCCAAAACAGGTCCATCATGAAGTCCTCAGAAGTGGAACGACACCGTACCGAGTATGCGGCGCTCAACCGCAGGCCCGGAGGTTTGGACTTGGGTTGCGTGAGTGAGGTTTTGGCCCGACACTGCCAACGTGAATCTATTTGACACCGTGTAACCTATCCTGCCGTCCAGAGACAAGTAAGCTGGGATGGAGACCAAGCTCCCTCCTTGACCTGAAGCCTGCAATCCGTGCATTTGAGTCTGGTAATGAAGATAACCATCTACCTCCCATTTTTTGCTGGACCAGCCTGCACTTGCTTTTACTAAGTGAACTGGGGTTGTGTGCTGATAATCGACGTATCCAGCGGTATTTTGGACGAACGGAATAAGATGGTCAGTAATCCATTCTGGCCGATAATCTAAAGTCCACCGGTAGTTCTTGAGACGCTCTCCCCGCAGACCAAGTTCGATTCCTCTAGCATCCGAACTACCAACATTTGCAGGTTCTATATAGATTTTGGTTGGAGCGACAATGGCGCCGCCATCTACAGAGATAAGGCTTGCGCTGGCCTGATCGAACGCACTCCCGCGGATCAACATGTGAGTGCGGAACATCAGGTGATCCCAGCCTATCTCGTAATTTGTTAAGACAGATGGATGGAGATAGGGCGAACCGGTTACCTCGTAGTACGGTTGTTCTTGTAGATATGCGCCACTGAGAACCAAGCTGGGAAGCTGGGCTCCGCGGCTTATCATGAGCCGAATGGAATCAGACTTTCTGGCCTTCCAGACAAGTCCGCTGTTGAACGTTAACTCGGTGATTTTACGATTCCAATCGGAGTTACTGAAGGGGTAGTCTGCGGGCACAGGCCCATCGCGACCAAGAGCAAGACGATCGATACGCAATGCGTTTGTTAGTGAAACTGTCGGGGTGATTATCCAATCCCACATCCCACTCAACGCAAAGGCGTTGTAGAAGATGGAGCCTCCAGAGACGGGTGTTGTATTTTCCGTGTTGTACCGATATTCACCAGAAACGCGCACGATGTGATGAGGCCCGATCCCAAAGACATCTTTGGCTTGGGCCACTGTCACTCGATTCCTGGGATAGAACGATTGACCGTATTCACCGGGGCTGCTTGTCACTCCTAGCCAGTTGGTGTAAAGCGTGCCCCCGAGCAGGCCCATGCGGCTCTCAGCCTCGACTTGTGCCTTTAAGGAAAAGATGTGATATTGATTTTCATCGATCTGATACGCTGGAAATACCTCATTTTGCTGCGAGATCGACTCGCTGCCTTCGAAACTCAATTGGACGTTTTCATTGAGGCGGACGACGGCGTCAATATCTCCTCTCTCGCTATATTGCTGCTGTCGTGGTCCAAGATAAGCAGAGAGCGGGATCGGCGTAGAAAAATCGGCGTTGTAGTTGTCTCCGGCTGATATACGCACTCCGACTCTTCTCCCGAGACTAACGGTCGTGACCAGTGAGCCTTCGCCCAGGTCCTGAGTTCCGCCCGTTGCCGAGGCCGTATTCACTTTGTCGTAAAGCGGATTGTAGGTGATGATGTTGATCACACCACCGGCAGCATTGAATCCGAATAAAGCACTGTTTGGACCCTTGATGATTTCAATCTGCCGGATGGCACTCATTTCGACCGGCAAAGTGCTCCACGGTGTGTAACCGTAGTCGTCGGCGTATACCTGGCGGCCATCCAGCAATACGAGTAATCGCGAAGAATAGGCTTGATCATAACCACGAATGCTTACATCGATATCGTCATTGCCCCATTCCAGCGTGTCGATCCCGCCGACATGGCGAAGTACGCCTGGAATATCCTTGGCACCGGAACGACGAATATCTTCTGCCGTAATGATCTCCATCGTTGCTGGCACATCGCTCACTCGTTGCGGCGAACCGTTGACACTGGTTGTCACTGGCTCCTTGAACAGTTGCTCAAGCGCACCATAATCGACAGACTGGCTCCACAGTAAACATGGCGGCCAAACCATGAGCAGGATCGCCAACAACCCCGACACTGTTGCCAATCTCCTGATGCAACTCGAAAATGGAAGATTTCTATTCATCTGCGTTTTACTACCATCATGAAAACCATCGAAAAGCGGGCTCCGATAGCGCTAGCCAAAGAAGTGTTGAGAGAAATCTCAACCTGTTGACCTGAGCGCACCAAGAGAACGCAGCACCGACTGTCCATGCAGACTGGATCAGCAGAGATACTGACAGCGTGGAGCCTTCCTGTCGCCACAAGGACGCGTTCCGGATGCATCGAAACACCAGGCTCCAGAAAAATCACGTCCAATCGCCCTTGAAACCTATCCAGATCATTGAGCGACAGCACAATTGGCTGAAGGATTCTCGAGTTGGGTCCCCGCATTGCACTCATAGCATTCGCGGTTTCAGTAGCAATGGACTTTGATCCTGGGATATCCGATGTATAGATAACCCCGACTACAATCGGACCGTTCGACGGGAGCGATTCAAGAAAGTTAAGCGTCAAGATAGCTGACTGAAGATTCTCGAAGGATGCTGGGGCAAGCGAATACGCGCGTAAATCAAGACTCACGGCTATCAATAACAACAGTATGAGTTTCGATACTGAAAATCCCTTCATACGACCGCACCACCCCATAGGGATTTCACTATAACCATACGATTCGTTTTCGTAGTTGACAGTCGAAGAGGCGATAGCGTGGGCTCATAGTCCTTTTCTCAACGAAAGTGATTCATATGCCTTATCGGGTACCCGACGCTCATTAAAGGAGGAAGACGATTGGCGAAACCGAGGCCTGCGGATTCCCCCGAAGTCAATCGTCAATTGGGTACAAGACAAGTTAGAACACGACAGTTAGAGACTTGACTTGTTCGAAGATATGTCTGCGATTTCTCGCACTGGTGCAGTTATTTTCCAAGCCGGCAAGGAGAAGAGCTAAAATAGTTCCTCAGGTTTTCCGATATCTTGAGGGATGAGGATTAATCTCGTTTCCCCTCAGTTTCAGAAACGTCAGTGTGTTCTCCCCTGCCCGAGTTACTTGACCAAGACTGAAGCAGGCAGCGGGATTAGTCTGATCTATTTTGATCTTTGCCAAGCTATATGAGCTTTCATATCTAATTTCATAAAGATTAGACAGCCATGATGGAAACTATGAGGTTCTATGGGTAGGCAATGAACGCCTCCAGGATACGGGTACAGCTTTCTCTGCGAGCCCTTAGGCCTAACCAAGGCAATCATGGCTAACAACCTTATACGTAAGCCTTCCGCAAATGAGAGTGCTGTTCATCTGCATCGTCAGCAATACTTCCGATTTAAGTACGATATTTCAGAGTTCATCTTGGGAACGTAACCGCTAGTTCAGGATTTCCAGTTGATCATGAAGTGCAATCTGACGATCTCTAATTTGCCCGGAAGACAGTTCCAGCACTGAGTGAATTCTGAAGCTGATGACTGTAGCCCGGAACGGCCGTAACTTTTCCCACATTCTGACTACCTTTAAGTTCTTGTCTAACGCAACGACATCGATAGAGAAGCGCATGCCAAATGTATGGATGCCGGACGAGGGCCTTATGAGAAGCCCGCATCCGGCGTCTAACGTTTTCCTACCTATCAAACCTATCAGGCGAGACAAAAAGGAATCGGCTACGGTTATTCGACTGCCAACCATGTTGGCCTTTGTTGTGTTCCAAAGCATCATTGTGCTACTCACATTAGCAACCAGTGCGCTGAAGGCCAGTCAAGGCTATTTAGGCTGAGTGTGCTTTCTTTCTTCGATAGATCACATATGCGAGCACAACCACGGCCAAGACAGCCGCGACGATTCGGACTACTGTTGTCGTATCCATAGGATGTTTTCTCCTTTCTTTTAAACTCGACTACAAACCTCGTTGTGTAGCGGCTTAGGCTACCCTGCCTCAATCATCAGCGGAAGGCAGGTCTACTTCAATGCCTGCAGGTTTTTCGCGATACTCAGAATCGCCGGTGCAAGCAAAACGATAAAAATGCAAGGAAAGATGAATAGAACCAGAGGAAAGAGGATCTTGATCTTGGTCTTCGCAGCCATCTCCTCTGACCGCTGTCTTCTTTTCATTCGAAGCTCGTCTGCAAATCTACTCAATGCTCTAACGATCGGAGTACCAAAGCGGTCTGCCTGGGAGAGCATGGTGACGAACAACGAAAACTCGGGAACCTGGGTTCGCGTTGCCGCACTCTTCCACGCTTCGAGTCGTGGCTTTCCGGCCAGTTGCTCCAAGTTGATCTGCTTAAATTCCTGATTAATCTCTGGATGGCTGATGATCAATTCCTGACCGACGCGGAGCATTGCCTGATCCAACCCAAGTCCTGCCTCAACACAGATAACGAGAAGATCAAGTGCATCTGGGAGGCCGTTCCTGATCTTTGCTCTTCGCTTCTTGGTTCTTATTCCGAGCCACATATCTGGGATGAGATAAAAAACAGCTCCGAATGAAAGAGCCCAAAAGATAGTGTTTGTGTGAATGAAAGTTCCCAGGACAATTCCTAGAATAGGTCCGAAAAAGCGACTGGCAAAGTAGAGGTTGACGCTGCGCGTACTCTTCAATCCAGCGCCGGATAGACGTTGCTTCAACTTGTCATCTTCTACGAGTCCAAAGCGGCTTCTGAATCCTTTTGCAATTGATAGGACAGAGTCCTTTATGCGCTCCTTGCTGCTGATCCTTCTTTGGTCGGGACGAGTGCTCTGCACCATATCGAGGATTCGGCGGGCACCTAGCGAAGGAGCCAAAAGTACAGGTGCCAAGAGAAGCGCTAGCACTAGAAAGACTGTTAACGTGAGCGTGATGTAGAGAAGGATGGCCATCTCGCGCTAGACCTCGATTCCGTTCACAATGCGATGAATGATATAAGTTCCGACTGAGAGCATTCCGATGCTGATATAGATCATCTTGCGACCGATTGGCTCAGTCAGCAAAATACTCGAATATCCTGGGTTCACGAGGTTGATAAGGACAAACATTACGACGGGGAGTGCACTGAGAATCCATCCCGTGAGTCTTCCTTGTGCGGTCTGAACGCGAATCTCTCCTTGAATCCGAAGCCTATCTCGAATCACAAAGACGGTGCGATCAAGAATCTCTGCGAGGTTTCCGCCAGTGTCTTTCTGAACCAGAATCGCAGTTACTAGAACACGTAAATCCAGCGAGGGAAAGCGATCCAAGAGTTGCAACAATGCGTCGCGTAAGGGAAGGCCTAGATTCTGCTGTCTAAAAATCTCTTTGAACTCGGTTCCCGCCGGTTCTTGTGCATTCTCGGAAACCATTTCAATTGATCCAGACATGGAATAACCAGCGCGCAGCGCTCGCGCAAGCATATCGATGGTATCTGCAAGCACTGCATTGAAGGAATTGATCCTCCTGGAACGCTTGAAGGATATGATCCAGTAGGGCAAAAGACAGCTTGCTATCGCAGCTCCACTATCAACCAGCGCTACTGGAACGAAGAACCAAGTAACAGCGTATACAACAATCGCCAGCCCCAGGCTACTTAGAATAACCGCGCTAACGGAAGTACTGCTGTTGGCCTGCATAATCCTCAAACTGAGGTTCCTTACTGGCTTGAATTGCAGAAGTATCTCATCGAGCAGGCCTAAGGTTCCTGCTCTCTTTGTCGCAAGCAGGAATTGTTGCGAGCCGACTGCGAGAGTGATTCCGTCGCCCATGGATGCATGAATCAGGTCCATCCGCTTATCAATCGTCTTGTCCATCGCTGAGCGACGCGTCATGGAGATGATTAGTACAAAGGTAATTGACAGCATTGCTATGAAGCTGAGTATGAGGAGTGCCATGATCTTACCCCCTACACTTCTACCGAGTAATCAAATAGACCCGCCTGCACGGGAATGCCGGCGGCTATGAGTTTCTCGTTGAATTTTGGAACGATGCCTGTCGCGCGAAAGCGACCTTTGACTTTACCTTTTGGGCCAAGACCCTCCTTCTCAAAAACGAAAATGTCTTGCATGCTAATTACATCGCTGAACGCACCGGTAAGTTCGGTGATGAAGGTTATACGACGTGAACCATCGCTCATGCGAGCAATTTGTACTATCAGATGTACAGCTGACGCAATCTGTGCACGTATGGCTTCATCCGGAAGACGCACATCACTCATCATGGTCATTGTTTCCATACGAGACAAGGCATCCCGCGGTGTGTTCGCGTGGACTGTGGTAAGTGATCCGTCATGGCCAGTGTTCATGGCCTGTAGCATATCAAGGCATTCTTCTCCGCGAACCTCGCCGAGGATGATTCTGTCAGGGCGCATGCGCAGAGCGTTCATCACGAGTTCGCGTTGTCGTACAGCTCCCTTTCCTTCTACATTTGGTGGACGGCACTCAAGGCGTACAACATGGTCTTGTTTTAGTTGCAGCTCTGCTGAATCCTCAATGGTGATAATGCGCTCTTCAGGGGAAATGAATCCAGAGAGCACATTCAGCAAGGTGGTTTTACCTGCTCCCGTTCCCCCTGAGACGATGATATTGAGACGTGCTTCAATACAGCCCTTAAGCATCTCCATCATGGGTCTTGTGCATGCCTTGTTCCGTAAGAGATCTTCTGCTTCGAGGGGCTTTGCTCCAAACTTCCTTATAGATAGAATTGGACCATCCACTGCGAGTGGGGGAATGATGACATTGACTCTTGAGCCATCTTTCAGGCGGGCATCGACCATCGGTGAAGATTCATCCACCCGGCGACCTACTGCAGACACTATCTTGTCGATGATTTGCATAAGGTGCTGATTATCCTGAAACACAATGTTTGTCTTCTCGAGCAGGCCGCGGCGCTCTACATAGACAGAGTTGAAGGTATTCACCAAGATATCGTTAACGGTTGGATCCTGTAGGAGAGGCTCTAACGGACCGAGCCCAAATACTTCGTCTAGAACCTCCTGCGCCAGCCGATCTCGCTCCGTGGATGAGAGCGGTATATTTTGTTCATCAATCATCTGGAGAATCACTACAAGAAGCTGTTGTTGCGATGCACGGTCTTCGTGCATCTTGCTGATCTTCTCCAGATCTAACCGTTTGATGAGTTCCTGATGAACTGCAGACTTTATCTCTTGCTGTACCTTCTCGGCGACAGGTCTCGTCAGCCTCACGATGGGAGGAACAATTCGAACACCGTCACTGAGAATCAAATTAGCCATGATGGAACCCCTCTATGATGGTGTGGCCCACCTCAGTGGTCACCAAAGGTCGAACCACTTCTTGGGTTGCGCCGGAGTTGCAGCAGTTTTCGTTCCTGCAAGTTGGGCTGCCCACTTCATCATTTGCTTGGAAAACTCGGTTTTTGCATCTGACGTCACTGGGTTTCCGGTATTGATTGCCTTGACCAACGCAGCGTAGTCGTTGGGTATCTTGAATGCAATTGGAAGTCGAATCGCTTTTTCAATCTGCTCGAGGGTTACGGCTTCGCTGGATGAATAGCGATTGATGACCACCTGCAGCTTCTCCGTCGCGTGCTCGTTTTGAATGAGTCCATCTACATAACGGGACAAGTCACGTATAGCGCCAATGTCGGGAGTTGCGATGAGATAAACCCAGTTCGATAAATCAATGATGGCTAGATTGATATCGTCGAAAGATGCTTCGCAATCGATGAGAACGAAGTCATATTGAGTGCCGAGAAACTCAAGTGTCTGCTGGACGGATTCGGTGTCAGTGTTTTTTTCGCCACCGTAGACATCGGGCGAGGATAGAACATCCAACCCGCTCGGGTGGGTAACGATGAATCCACGGAGTAGTTCCTGATCGAGACGACTGACGTTCGAGACGAGGTCATGAAAGGCGTGATGGGTTCCATCCAGCCCCAGATAAAGAGCGATGTGACCCAACTGATCGTGGTTGTCGATGAGGAGGACCGTCTTCTTGAAGTCCTTGACCAGGAACATTGCCAGGTGCACTGCGAGGGCAGTCGTGCCAACTCCGCCCTTCGCGCCGAAGAAGGATAGGATTTTACCAGCATCAACGGAATGAGCAACGATGGCCGACCAGCGGTGTTCGAGTCGCGTCAGCGTGTCTTTAAACTCGCCCTCGTTAAACGGCTTTCCGAGAAACTCACTGCATCCAGCGCGCATAGCTTGCAACAGCAGGTCGGGATCGGTTGCGGAAGATATAGCTACGATGGCGATCTTATGGAAGAAGCTACTACGCAGAAACTCGGAAGTACGAAGAGCGAGTGCGTGGTCCTGATCAAAATCAACAACCGCGATGCATGCCTGGGCATCGATGGTCTTTTGATTGAAGTAGGGCCGTTTGTCAGGAGAAAAGTAGCTCTCAAAATCAACTTGGACGAGGGACCATTGCATCTCTGCAGCCGTCGTACGGATAATCGCTACGGTCTCTTTATCAACCTTAATGGTGAGCAGGGCAACCTGGAAGCCTTCGGGATGTTCAATTGACGGGTTCATGGCCGCACGCCCGTTGGAGGTGAAGGAGGATTTACTGGCTTATTCTTTGGGATTGAATTATCGAAGTTCGATGGGTCAAGCATCGGCTGAGGAAATACAGGTAGGACTGGTGATGTCATATCTGTTATTGGATCGAGGATCGTTGGAGTGACGAGTACCACCAGTTCGACTGTTGAAAGATTCGTACTCTTTGACCGAAATAGCTTCCCAAGGACAGGTATATCTCCGATCCCAGGCATCTTGTTGTAGAGATCGATAGTCCGATGATCAAGAAGCCCGGAGATGGCGAAGGTCTGTCCATCTCGCAGTTCTACTTGAGTTTCTGCATGGCGCGTAGATATTGCAGGAATCGTATAGCCGGAGATGGTAACAGCGTTCGAGAAGTCGAGGGCACTCACTTCAGGCGCTACTTTGAGTTTGATAGTCCCATCGGCATTGACTATCGGCGTAAAATCCAGTTTGACCCCGTAGGGGCGAAATTGGATTGTGATGGAGGAAAGGCCTCCTGATGAAGCTTGAACAACTGGGTAGGGAAATTCGCCGCCCGAAAGAAATGACGCCTTCTCTCCACTTATCGTCGTGATCGTGGGTTCTGCGAGTATCTGGGCTAATTGCTTGTTCTGCAGATCTTGAAGAATCAACCCGATATTCAGGCTAGAACTGTAGTAGAGCAGGTTCAAGGGATTCGTAACAGTGAGAGATGGAGGGGTTGAGGTACCTGTTGTCGCGGTCTGTGTCGTAATACCCACGCCCGGAAACTGTCCTGTTTGAATTGCACTTGTGTTCTTTCCTTGACTCAGGAAGTTGATACCAAAGGTCTCAAGTTTAGTGCGATCGATCTCAACTATTTGTACCTTTAGCCTCACCTGCCGCAAATGAGGTGGTAACACCAGGACTGAATTTACGATCGTCTTTCCATATTGAGTAGCCAGCTTTACGGCCGCCTCGGACGAAGTGATGTCGGACGCAGTGCCCGAGAGGGTGATGCGATCTTGCTGGGTGTTGACATGTATGTTGTCGTTTGGCAGTGCATTGTGAATTTCGTTTTGAAGATTTGCAATATCGGTGTCTGAATAAACAAGGTAGACCTGAGACTGACCCGATTCATCCCATAGGATGAGGCTAGCCACGCCGGGAGTTTTCGCCGTGATTACAATCTGAGTCGGGCTTGATGCGAAGGAGTCCAACACAAGCGGGTCGCTCACATACACGCGCTTTAACCGTGTCAACGTTTTGATGAAGGTTGAATGTCCAACGAGTAGATGCAAAGGATGGCTTTGATCTTCTAGCTGGCTGGACATGGCCTCCACACTCGGTGGAGGATGAAATGACTGCGCAGAGCCAGCTGAAGTTGTAGTTTGTTCCGGCGGCGTTTGTCTGGCAGCGTGTCCTGCTCCAGTGGCAAGGAAGCTGAACAAAAGGCCCAGTAAAGTACGACCTCCGCTCATCGATGCATACCTTACCAAATTCATCATGTGGACCTCATTTGAAGAACTGCGTGACTCTCTTGTCGCCGAGATACGTCTCTACTTCGTATGGCTTCAAGGTGGATGGCGTGACATTTCGTTTTGTTGAAGTTGTTTCAGAACTGGTGGATGCGGAAACTGCTCCGGCGAGTTGACTCAGGCCAACTGGTGTTGTAACGGCCTGCGCTCTATCACCTCCATTTCTCAGAACAAAATACATACCACCAAGACTTGCGGCGAGTGCGATCTTCTCTGCGTCTTCTGGTTTGAGTAAAAGGGTCACTACATTCACGGTGATCGGCTTTCCTGCAGGATCGGGGTGTATCTGTTGTCCTGCTGCAAGGACGACTACATCCTGCAGCACGGTTGCAGTGCGCGGTTCAGGAGAAGTATCAGAGCGATAGGTCATCAGTACATCTACGTGTGTTCCAGGTAACAGGAATCCTGCCACGCCAACAATATCGTCGGAACGGACAGCAATGGCTCGCATTCCGGTGGGTATCTTCGCTGTAAGCCCGGCTTGAGAGCCTACAGCGGCCAGCTGCCGGTCATTGATGAATTCGCCCTTGGACAAGGGATAAATTACAACTCTTCCGACCAGGTCGCCCGGCTTACTGAATCCCTCAGCGAGTGGAGTGGGCGCATACCACTCCACCAATTTAAGGCTCTCCAGCTTTAGAGTTTCGCCGGCTTCGAGTGCCGTTGCCGCAGCAACGTAGTACTTCGATTGAGGAGTATTCACCCGAGCAGCCTTGGCTAAATGCCTGCTCAGAAAATAGGTGAAGAGTCCGGAGACGATTAGCGCTATGACCAAAGCCGCTACCAAGCGCTTTGTCGTCATCGTGTCATCCCTTCACAAGCAGAAGACAAAGGGTCAACGCACTTCCTGTGCCGATCGCGAGAGCATAGGGCATTCGCAGAGAGTACGGATTGGCAAGGTTCAACGAAGGATGTTGAGAGACGCCTTGAGTACTATGATGGGCAACGAGCGAGATTACATTGTGAACTGTTTCTTTCAGACGGCGACGGCGCATAGCGAAAGCAAGAGCCATCACCCCGCCGGAAAGAGATGTCCAGAATAAGAGCGGTCCAACCAACGACAATCCCGAGATGCACCCAAGGGCTGTGATTAGCTTGACGTCGCCTGCCCCCATTCCACCAACGAGATAGAACAGGAGAAAAATGAGACCACACAGAAGTCCTGCTGCTGCAGCTGAAAGCAACTGACGCCAGCCGCCGAGCATAAGATGTAGAACCAATCCAAACACGATCGCTGGCAACGTAAGGAAGTTGGGTATTCGATGACTGCTTACATCGTATACGGCACCCGCTCCTGCGCAGACGAGAGAGGAACCAGCGTATGTGACCCCGGTGGTCAAAGTTATCAATTAACACTTCCAATCCCGGATCGTGCCAATCTCGTGATTGACGAATTTCTGATGGGAATACGAGCCAATCCATTTCCGTTTTCTGGGTCAAATCACGCTAACGATTTTGTTTCCCATTCCGGAGAACGCGAGGGTGAGGGTTGCAGCGAATCCCTTCATTGTGGCGAGACCGACCAATGTTAGAAAGGCCAAGATGAATCCGTATTCGACAAGATCCTGGCCCGATTCATCTTTCAAAAACTTCGAAAGGTTTTGTGTGAAGCGGTTCATTCGCTCGTCCAAAGTAGACATCCAGCAAAGCTGCATCTATCCGATCGCGCTCAATCCAGAGCAAGCATAGCAATCTGTGAAGAGCGAGCTTGCCGAGCGGTCTATATTGCGTTGGTCAGTTTGGTTCCCACACCAGTCAGCGCGGTTCCGATACTGGTGGCAAGCGTGGTCATGGCAGCGACCGCGCCCAAAGCAATAATCGCAGCCACAAGTGCGTACTCAATCAAATCCTGACCGGATTCCTCGTGAAGTAAGCTAGAGAATACGTGCATAACCTTATTCATATTGTCTCCTTGATAGCGCTGCTGCTAGTGAAACTGTTGATACTGCAGCTACGAACCTTAAAACCTGATAGCTGAATATTGCGCCTATTCGATTGTGGTGTCAATCAATTGAGAGATAGTTATCGCATGTAAGTCCAGTAAACCCGGTGCATATTCGCGAACTAAGTGCTCATCGGCCTAAGTGGAGTTCGATTAGATAGATACCGTTACGGTAGATAGTGAGCAGAAGAGACCGAAGCATCAGTTCACTTAAGATGTTCAGAAAATATAAATTCGCGTATCGAGGTTCGCCTCGATATTTTGCGAGAAACGCTCTGCGTACGCTGTGATCGAGATGTGGTCGCGGAAATTGCAATGGCCTTCTAATCGCAGTATGTTCCGTTCTCTAGAGACTGATCCGGGCATTGTCCGTGTTAAGGCGAAGTCGTGTTTATAAATATTCTGGAATTCCTGCTGCGCTTATTTTCGACTCCAGTAGCATGCTGTACCAATTCATCAAGTATTCTCTAACGAGCAATATTGACCTACAAGAACGGATCGTCTTCATAAACAATCACTTTGGGTAGAGTTGCGTTAGCATTATTCCAGTAGAGGATAACTGCGAGTAACTCGTCAGGAATAGGTCTGACTATGTGCAGGTCTCATGGACTGTTATCCAGGCTTCGAACGATATCATCCCGGAGTGACTCAGCATCTACTGACGGTCAAAGCTTAATTGAAGTAGCTCTTATGCTCCCTATCTTTACTATTCTCATCTGCTACGCAGTAGACTTTGGGTATTTCTTCATGGTTGCTGCATCGCTAACTTCTGCCGCACGCAACTCGGTCGAGTACGCAGTACAGGGGACGTCCTCTCCATCTCAGAGCGCTCAACCCAGCGCGGCGGCTATCTCTACTCTGGCGATAGCAGGTATCGGCTTGTCAGGTGCGTCGACCACAACGGTTTCTGTTCGTGTATGTTCAAGCGTTGTGGGCATCACAATGCCTGCTAATACTGCTCAATGTACAACCCCGAGTTCGGGTGCGGGGGCTATCACTGGTACTCCTCCTCTAGACCCTGAGTCCCCTACGTTTCAGTTAAACCGCGTGGATGTAGCATTCACGGTATCTCCAGTAATTCCTATACCGGTTGCTGTGTTTCCAACTCAGACATTTCATCGCATGGTTGAGATGAGGTCCATACAGTGAGCGCTGCGAACTGGCCGTACTTCGCAGGGGCATCGGATGCGAAGACGCGTCTGAAGCTCACGCGAAGATTTGACCGCCAGCTATTGAGTTCTGAAAGTGGCCAGGCAATGCTGGAAATGGTTGTGTCACTGACGGTGTTAATGTCACTGGTCTTCTGGCTGCTGGAATTATGTATGTTCAGCTATACGTGTAGTGTGCTTAACAACGCTGTGCGGGAGGGTGTGCGTTACGCAATTGTGCATGGTGCGGACAGTACGCTCTGCAGCGGGCCAGACACCACGTGTGGGGATCATGCGCCTTATGCCAACGTCCAGGGAGTAGTACGTTCTTCTGCTTCGTCTTCCTTGCATAATCTATCGGCTATGACGATTGGTGTGAGCTACTCGAACGCTACTGCGGCGGCCGGTAATCCTGTCGCGGTCACAGTCATATACACCTACGTTCCCTATGTGAATCTTCCCGGTTTGCAGAACAGGGTCAGCTTTACCTCTCAGGGACAGATTCTGTATTGACTCGGAGGGTTGTGGCTAGATCGAGAGCACGTGAAATCAGGGCAACGCCACGGGAAGTGAGACCTGGGGAATCGGGCCAGGCTTCGGTGCTGATGATTTTGGTTCTCGGCACCTTCCTGTTGGCGTCCGTTGGTTTTGCCGTGGATATGGGGAGTATGTGGTTTCATCGGCAGGCGGCACAAACGTCTGCGGACGCTGCTTGCGTATCAGGAGCCATGGATATGCTCTATATCAAAACGGGAAGGATACTCACGAGTCCCGGCTTCACCGTCGGGACTGCAGGAGATTGCAGTTCTTCTTCGACTGCATCCCTATGCCGGTACGCAGCCTTCAATGGCTACGTTGCGAGTACATCCGCCAGTACATGGGGCTCGAGTACAGCTTCTGGAGCTGTAGCAGTTAATTGGACATTTCCCGCTTCAGTTGCGGGTGCGAAAGCATCGCCTGGGATCATTTATCCGTATCTCCAAGTAGTAGTTCGTGAGAAAGCGGCCACTTGGTTCTTCGGGTTGCTCGGCATAAAGTCTATGACCGTTGGGGCCTCCTGCACTTGCGGACTGCCACCAGGCGCCGGCGCACCGCCGATAGTGATACTAAATCCCACTATCGCTTCAGCACTTGCGTTCACAGGAGGAGTTCATGTTGTGATCACTGGAGGTCCGACAACCAGCGTCGTCGTAGACTCATCCTCTGCGGCTGCAGTTTCATGTAGCGGGGGCAACGGTTATTCCATTGATACAAGTACAGCTGGTCCATCAGGAAATGGCGGCCAACTCGCTATCGTCGGAGGACCCACGAGCAATCCATATTGCGGCGCAGTGAAAACCTTGAACGACCCTGCGAATACTTTATGGAAGAGCGGTGCAGGAGTAATTGGAGATCCATACAGTGGCGTACCAGCGCCAAGCCAGCCTATTGCGCCGCAGCTCTTGACGTCAAGCGCAGTAGGCGATCTCACTGGATGTATTCAAAACGCGGTCAGTTCGGCTTCGAACGGCTGCGCTCGTAAAGATGCGACGTACGGTCTGATTACAGGTATCTGGGTCGGTGCGGGAACAGATAGCTGTCCGAATACAGCACCAACCAGCGGGCAGCACTATATGGGGATGGATCCAGGGCCGCCTTATCAGAGCTACTCCGGTAGCTGCCTTGAGTTCACTCCTGGCTACTATCCCAACGGAATCAATGTAACTAGTCTCGCGGGATATGCGAATGATGTTTCGATATTTCAACCAGGAGTATATTTTCTTAACGGCAACCTCACCGTATCGGGCTCGTCAACAATAAGAAATGTATGGTTGGGAACGCAACCATCTACAACTGGAGTGATGTTCTATTTCTTGACTGGCGGACCCATCTTCTCTGGAGGTACAGGAGCCGCGAATTCCCTTATCAGTTCGGTACCATCGTATTATCTCAATTGCTCGAGTTCGGTTACGCCGAGCGGTATGCCTACATCGCTCTCTGGGAACGTATTGGCATCTCAGTGTACGGAGGGAGGAACTTATGTGGCGTCCCCCAGTACGGATTCCTATTCGGGAACAGGCCTTCGAGGACTATTGTTCTTCACCGACCATTCTGATACGTACAACAACACTCTAATGGATGCGGGTTCATCACTGAATTTCACCGGCGCACTCTATTTTCACAGTACCAGCTATAACGATTCCGTCACGCTGAGTGGCGCGGGGAATTCGACTACGTACGATATCGGCAACATTGTTGTTGACCAGTTGACACTCAACGCGGCCGGAACAATCCAGATGGGATTGACCGGAGTATCTCTCCCCGGAGCGCCAACTGTCGGTATCTTTCAGTAACACTGCCCACTCGATAGAGTCGGCGTTCTTCAGTATCAAGCAAGAAGTGAGAACAGATTGCGATTTACCGGACCAAACAGAGGACGAACGAGCCGACGAGCGATGATGTATTCGCTACTCTACCGTCAGCTACGCGTACGGTCAGAGGTGCTTTGGTATATGCTCTGGTCGACTCTGTTGGTTATTTCTGCGGGTAATGCATTATTTCCGTATCCAGTGTTTTCGTCCAACCCTGGGGTGATCTTTAGCTATTCGCTTGCTGCCGTGGCGGGCATTCAACTGATGTATGGCAACCAGTTGCGTAGTCAGAGACACGTTGGACTAGGGGCAGTACTGCTTCTAACGTTTGGGGTAGCTCAGTTTGGATGGTGGCTGCGAACGTTTGTAACGCTATCGAAGGATTCTTTGTCTGCCTACCGTGGGGCTGACTTCAGCGCATACTATCTCGCAGCTAAGATCCTAAAAACGCCGAGCGCGGAAGGACTCTACACCCTCCCCTTGTATGCTGACGGGCGCATGAATTTTCTTGTTCGCGCACCGGTCCATTCTGCACTCACTTCGGCTGCCTTGGAATTCCACGTTCCTGTAGCGGCTACTTATATCTATCCTCCGTTTCTTGCGGTTTTGATGCAGCCCATGACACGTCTCTCTTTTGCATCAGCTTATTTCGTTTGGGATATCTTAACCATCGCTCTAGTCATAGGAGGGGTTTTACTTGCGATTCGTGTTGCTGGCGGGCAGATGGACCGCAAACTGGGACTTCTAGTGGGTGTCGGGCTCTTCTCTTATTTTCCGCTGTATCAGTGCCTATACGAGGGACAGGTGAGTGGTTTGATTCTATTTCTAACTACCCTGGGAGTGTGGCTGCTTTCACGAAATTATTCGTCGCTGTCAGCACTCAGCTTTGCGGTGGCAACGATGATCAAGCTCACACCAATTCTGGCTGTACCGGTACTCATCATCCATCGAAAATGGAAATGGCTTACCGCATATGGAGCATGGATGGGGGCTTTGCTTGCTTTGTCGATCTGGCAAGCAGGCTGGCCCCTACATCAACAGTTCTGGACTGAAGTTTTGCCACGATTGTCCTGCGGAGCACCTGTAGACCAAAATATCTCCCTTGTGGCGTACGTGCAGAAATTATTTCTAGGGTATGTACCCGTTGCACCGGGCGCTCCACTTTCACTACCCAAGTATGCCTGCGGTCTCTCTCGACTCATCGCAATCGTGGTATATGTGATGATGCTCTTCCGATTTTATTGCAAGCGTAACGACAAAGATGTTGTGCGGGACTTGGTTCTCATGGCCATGCTCATGCTTGTCGTATCTCCAATTACCTGGACACATTATGGACTGATCGCGTTGCTGCCGTTTGTATATCTATGGTGTAGGGTTCCGCAAAAAGGCAATCGGGTCTTGCTGCTACTCTTCATTGCAATTGGAAGTAACGTAATTGGCTATGCCCTGTTAATAGCAGTCGATCCTGCATTGCAATTGATTCTCGCGGGGATCGTTCCTTGTCTGATGATTGCAGTTGTCTATAGCGGTGAGATATCAACGAGATGGCACCGATCATCAACTTCTCCTGATACCTTTCTCTAGACATTTGCAAGTCGTCGTAATGTGCATGATGGACTACTCAGCGCAAACCTGTCGCAACGATGCTATGGCGGGGCTGGCTTTGATAGGGTCGGAACAGAACGAGCGGCAGGAGACCTCAAAACCTCTACAAAACTTCGGGATTTTAGGCAGCAAGATCGACCGCGCGAAAATTCAGAGTTTTCTAGTTTGGAGAAGTAATGGAAGAATTTGGCTCCAGAATTGAAACCCCTAGCGCTGTAAGTAAATCAATTTGTGGTGCCCGGAGGGGGACTTGAACCCCCATGCCCTTGCGAGCTACGGATTTTAAGTCCGCTGTGTCTGCCGATTTCACCATCCGGGCTCATATATTTACATTAACTTACACGGTTTACCGTTCGTTTTCTTGAGGTTGTGTGAGGTCAGTTTGGGCAAAGAATGGACAAAGTTGCGCTAGTCACTTTCCCCTCTTACTGAGAATATACTAACGTGCGTGGAATACGCGTTCGCAGATGGCTCGGTCGACTGGTTTTGAGGCAGATCCAGGTTCGCGCTGCCAGATATCGAAACGACTCACCTGCTGGCTGCTAATATCGGTCTCTTAGACCAGCCTGGCGCACATCTCGTACGCCGGCAAAATGCGAAGCAATTGCACTGGCGGCCTTTCCGCTGGTGCCAAATATTCAGTATTGCCAATTGAGGTAAAGTTTGAAGTTTCCGAGCTCGTCATTTGCTGCGATCGAGGGATACTGACTCTCGCATAAGACGTGTAATCTTTGGCCTGCAAGAACACAAATGTGACTCCTTCGGCGTTGCAGTTTTAGGCGGGCCGAGCCGTTCCGAGGCGACTGTGGAGGCTCAAGTTCTTCGCTATCCCTTTGTTCGATATAGCCATTGGCTGTGTTATTGCGCCCTATGCAAGGATGTCCGCGGATGATTTGGTTCATTTATTACACCCTCGGGACGTATCCCCTTTACATACCCGGCGATCACTTCACTGAGGTACTTCACAGTTCCCTTCAGCATGATATCCGTCGACCCTGCAATATGAGGAGTCACAACAATGCGGGAGTTCAGAAGCAAGGGATTGGCTGCCTTCACAGGCTCATCCTTCACAACATCCAACCCAGCCCCGTAAAGATGACCATTCGTCACAGCCTCGAGAAGCGCAGACTCGTCGACCAGTATCCCCCGTGACACATTGACCAGGACGGCACCTTGTTTCATCGCAGCGAGGGCGCTCTTATCGATTATGTTTTCGTTTTCTTTGGTCCCCGGAATCGCAAGAACGACGTAGTCCGCACTTGCGAGCGCAAGGTGCAACTCGTCGCTCCTGTGTACCTTTACATCGCTTGGCGCATGTTCGGGATTTTCGTCCACGCCGACCAGCACCATCCCAAATCCCCGGAGACGCTCAACCAACAAATCACCAATCCCCCCGAGTCCCACAATGCAAACTGTTTTACCGTACAGCGCTACGTTCCTTTCTGGCTTCTCTGGACGATCACGAGCGCTATCTCTTGTGAACGCGAATGCTTCAAGCAACCTTCGAGATGCCGCCAACATGAGCAGTACTGCGAACTCTGCCACAGACTCTCCATTGCCGGTTTTTGTCGTCGGAGCAGAAGCTACCCAGATCCCGGCCTTTGTCGCGGCTTCCACATCGACTCCGTCGTATCCAGCAGAGGCCGTCTGCAGGAGACCCAACCGTGTTTGCCCTTCCCATTCGGGTGCACCCACCTTACCGGTAGCAAGAAGCACATCAAGGTCGAATGCTGGAGCCTTCTCGCCCGGCAGCCAATCAAAAAACTCATGTTGCATATTTCTTGCCTTCATTTGCCTCAACATCTCAATTGCAAACGAGTCCTGTTTGCCCAGATAGCCGATCTTCACAACTCACCTCACCGTTTCTAGATGCCATCGGTGCGTACGCACTTCTCTTGTTTTCCGCAATTCCGTTTTACTTCTCGACACCGGCTTCAGCAACACAATTAGGTTCGAGGTCGGGTGGCAGACTGTAGTCAATATTGGGTCTGATCGTCAGCTCAGGTCGAGCGATTTCATATCAATGACAAAGCGATAGCGGACATCGCTGTGGATCATCCTCTCATAGGCCTTGTTAATCTCTTGGATCGGAATGATCTCGACATCTGCCTGCAGTTTGTGGGCCGCACAGAAGTCGATCACCTCCTGTGTCTCTTCGATACCGCCGATAAGCGAGCCTCCTACAGAACGGCGCATTCCCGCGACCTGACGATTATCGATGCCAGGCGTAATTGGGGCAAGTACGCCGACATTGATCAGAAGGCCGTCAGTCTTCAGCAACTCTACATACGGATTGATGTCGAACGATTGCGGAATCGTTGTCAGAATGAAATCGAAGCTGCGAGCCATACGCTTGTAGGCATCTTCATCGTCCTCGAGCACGGCCTCGTCTGCGCCTAGATGCGAGGCATCAGCGAGCTTCGCTGGTGTCGAAGTAAACATCACGACGCGTGCTCCCTGCGCTTTTGCCAATTTCACAGCCATATGCCCCAGGCCGCCAATGCCCACTACCCCTACCCGCTGTCCAGGAACGACCTTCCAATGTCGCATGGGCGAGAATGTGGTGATCCCGGCACAGAGCAGAGGAGCAGTCGCTTTCAGATCCATCCCCGCCGGGATGTGTATGACGAAACTCTCCGTAATGACCACGGTGTTGGAGTAGCCTCCGAAGGTGTTAACGCCTGTACCCTTCTCTGGACTGTTGTAGGTAAAGGTTGCACCGTTGAGACAGTATTGCTCAAGCCCGGCTTTGCAATTGACACAGTCCCGGCAGGAATCAACCATGCAACCTACACCGCCGATATCGCCAACTTTGAAACTAGTGACATCGGCTCCTACTGCCTTTACACGGCCGACGATTTCATGCCCAGGCATACACGGGTAGGATGAGCTATGCCACTCGTCGCGTACCGTGTGCAGGTCGGAATGACAGACGCCGGCATAGAGAATCTCCAGTTGCACGTCGTCGGGACGCAACCCACGACGCTGAAAGTTGAACTTGCGCAACGGCTCAGCTGCGCTGAGCGCCGCATAGCCCACGGCGGGAATGCCATTCGGTTCAGCGAGGGGTGGAGCAAGATGCTCGGGACGCGCACTCGCGGCCTGTGCTTGAGATTTGGCGACGATCAGCGAACCAGTAGCAGCTAAGACCACTCCCGCTGAAAGAGTGCGCGTGAGCATCTGTCTTCTGCTGCTATGAGCGGAATTGCTGGGACCAGAAGTCTCTTCTTTCGCAATGTTGTGCATTACCGGTTGTCCCCTTAAGGCACAGTACAAAACGCGGTTGTAGTTCAAGTGCGTGTGCTCGAAGAAAGCCGAGCGCGAAAGTCTTATCTTCTAATTCACATCTCGTACCTGCGGTTCTATTAGCTGAGAACATAGCCTTATCAGCCGCAAATAGCAGGTCACTTTAGCTCAGCGTGGAAGTAAGGATGTTCTCGTGCCATAGGGTTGATTTCAGGCGACCTATGGCTCCCGAGAACAGCCATGAGCAATTCAACACAGAAGCAAAGATCTCTAAGTA
>Ga0302140_10001258_pt1 | contig 33099 bp, 22 predicted proteins | sample I_Bog_E1_1_FD_202095 | JGI IMG/M metagenome (GOLD analysis project Ga0302140, IMG submission 202095) | Peat permafrost microbial communities from Stordalen Mire near Abisko, Sweden - I_Bog_E1_1 | ecosystem: Environmental > Terrestrial > Soil > Wetlands > Peat | place: Sweden: Abisko, Stordalen... | reverse complement strand
TTCTCCGCGACAGATCGCCGTATGCGCACCTTGCTCGCTTCCATGTCTCCATCGTTTCAACGCGACGAACGCATGTCGAGGGTGGGAACACAAGACGCTTACGTCTTGATGGCTGTTGCGCCAAATTCTATTTTGTCCGCTCAGGGAAGACAGCGTCGGCTGTATTCTCAGCCCAGGCCCCCCTCACGGAAGGCCTCTGCCAGGGCTTAGCTTTCATCGAAACCGTCGATGATGCGAACGTTGGAAATGGATCGAAGGCGGCCGAATCGCAGGCAATCAAAAGAGCTCAATGGCGGGCCGGCTGTGATCTTCAATGTCTTCGCCGCCGGCCACATGAAGATGAGTGACGGTTTGGCTGGCCATTCTGTATCTGCTTTTATGTACCTCCAGCATCTCCTTGAATGAATGGTCGAACTTCCCTTGCCAGACGAAATCGAACGCCCATTCAGACAAGTGCTGCATATGGTCGCGCATCTCCAGCAGCCCTTCCTGCACATGCTCCATTCTCTGGCGCATTACGTCCTGAAACTGGATGTGCCCGAGCGCCTGTGTCAGGCGGTTGACGTTCTCCGCGTAGTTCGCATCCACATCGGTAATGACATCGAGAAGCAGTTGGCTGTTGCCGGCGAACTCCGACTGCATCTCGCCCAGGTCGGCCACCAGTTGCCCCATCGCGCTGCTTGCCTCGTGCTCTTTCAGCGATTCCCTGGCCGCGGCCATCTCCTCGTCAACCTTCCTGCAGGTTGCGTTGATTTTTTTGGAGATGTCGGAGGCGGCCTGGGTAGAGAGCACGGCCAGTTTTCGCACCTCGAAGGCCACCACGGCAAAGCCGCGGCCTGCACTGCCCGCCCGCGCCGCCTCGATCTCAGCATTCAGGGCCAGAAGGTTGGTCTGCTGGGCGATGGATGTGATGACTTTAATCAGCGGCGTCAATTCGCCGACCTCGTGCGAGAGCCCTTGAATGCGCTCGAAGTTGTTTCTGAAGTCGTCAGTCTGCGCCTCCAGCTGCATATCGATGGCGGCGATGATCTGTCTGTTGTTCTCCACGCGAAGATGCGTGCTTTCCGTCAACTCCTTGCCACTCTTGATGGATTGGGCGATATGTTCTCTCTGCTGATTGGCCTTCGCATTTAACAGGCCGATCTGCTCGATCACCTCGACGACCTCGCGCTCGGAATCGGCCAGCGAATCGCCGATCTGATCGTGCATCACGTCGAGGTAGGGCCGGGAGTCTTTCAATTCGTTTCCCATTGCGAAGCGCCGTCTCTCCACACTTGCCAGTTGGGCTTTGCTAAAAGTCCCCACAACCCCGAGCTCGGCGACACCCTTGCGGGCCTGAAGCCAGTTCACCCATTCGACGATCAGCGTGGGAAAGACGATGAACAGCAGCAGAAGCCCGGCGATCGGGTTCCTGTAGGGAATGAACACGGGGTCCAGCAAATAGGACAGGGAAAGATAGAAGAGCAGGTTGCAGATGAGAGCGAGCCCTGTCTGCAAGAGCAGCCGGAGGCGCACCTTGCTCAGGCGTCGTCTGGAACCGGATGCGGCCTCATCTTCCTCAACCCCCTTGCGGGCTGCCGGCGCGATGGTTATTCTCTCCAGTCTTCGATAGGCCGCAGACGCCATGCCCTTACGCTCCAGGCAACACCTTTTTGATGACTTTGATCAGATCGTCGCCCGATACCGGTTTCACGATCCAGCCGGTGGCGCCGGCGCGCTTGCCCTCGTCGCGCTTGGCGGTGTCGCTCTCCGTGGTCAGGGTGAGGATCGGGATGAACTTCAACCCCGGCATCGCGCGGACCTTGCCGATCAGCTCAAGCCCGCCCATGACCGGCATGTTGATGTCGGTGAGGATCAGATTGGGCCTGAGTCCGGCATTCAACTTGTCCAGCGCCGCCTGGCCGTTGCCGGCGGTCTCCACCTCAAGCCCGTTCATGGTCAGAGTCGTCTTGAGGCTCATCACCATGGTGACTGAATCGTCTACGACGAGGACCTTCATTGCCATCGAGGCTTCCTCACGGTGCGGGTTGCTCTTGATTCACCGGCCTGGAGCGCTGCTCAGCTCATACCGCCTCTGAATTGGAGGGACAGCCCGTTCATCGGCGGCATCTCGCGGAAGATGAGCCTCAGCCGCGGGATCGCGCGCATGGCTCTTTTGCTCCGTCAGTGGACGCCGTGCGAGGCCAGCCAAGACGCATATTCCTGATCTTCGGTCTTCATGTGCTTGGTGAACCAATCCCGCACAAAGTAGAGCAGAGGAGTGTATACGGTCGCGTCGCCCTTCGCATGGCGGGAGATAAACTCCGCAGCCAGCTCGGTCATTTCCCGGTGCTTGGCGCGGTGCTCGGCCAGGCCAGGGAAGTTGGTCGACTCCATCAACCTTTCCTCTGCTGAGAAATGCTCTTTTGCCAGGGATACGATCGGGCTTATCAGCCGCCCGGCAACCTCCTGCGCCTTCCCTTTCATCGATGCTGCATGAAGCTCGTTGAGAAGACTCATCAGGGCTTTGTGCTGATTGTCCAGGGCTTCTACACCGACTGAGTATTTGCTGCTCCAGGTCATTAGGGCCATCAAGCACCTCCGTTTAGTCTTGTCCGGCAATGGGTTTATCGGACAGATTGCAAAAAGGGCGAGTGGACGGTGCTGAGCGCGAAGAGTTTTACGGGGAGAGTTCGCTGTTTCCCTGATTGGGATATGAGATTCATTTTTGGGAAATGAAAAAGCGTCTCTCAACATCGCCGTTCGAACGATGGTCTCGATCGATAACTCCGTCGATAGAGTTACCAGAGGATCTCTCACAAAAGCGGCGCAGAAAGCCATTAGAAATAGCCAATGCAACTCTGCGCAAAGATAACTCAGGAATTGCTCGATGCCTGCCAATGAGCTGGAGTTACACCCAGGCATGCTGACATTGACCCGCTTGGGCGGGGGGAGAAGATGAACGCAAACGCAAGCGCTAATTGAAACATGGATTGACTCGTGCCGGTTCTGTCATTCCTAACCTGTTGAGAATCCGCTCACAGATGAATGATTCCTGTGTGCCTGGCAGCTTCTCTATTCTCGCCGAGGAGCGAGGTAAGAGACGGGATGCGAGCCGTTGAAGGGACGGGCGCGTAAAAGGAGCGTGGTGTGATGGTCACTCTGGAACAGAACGATGGGATGAGCACGATTCGTCTGGAGGGCCCGATCGATATTGCCTCGGCCGGGGAGTTGAAGGCGTTGCTGATCGAGGCGCTTCAGACGGGCAGGGCGGTGCGAGTCGCTCTCGAGGAGACGGCCGATCTGGATGTGACCGCGATGCAGTTGCTCTACGCGGCTCGGCGCGCCGCGAAAGCGTCGGGGGTGACGATTGAGTTCCAGGGGCAGGCGCGGGAGCGGATATCGGCGGCTCTTGCCAATGCGGGCCTGGAAAAGTTTGTCGCAGATGTTGAAGCCAACCAGTTAGCGGAGTAGGCCGTTGTCAAAAGCACTCAATGCAGACCAGTTCAAGCTCAGCTTCCGGGAAGAGGGCCGCGAGATTCTCGTCGAGCTGGAGGCCGCCCTGCTCGAGCTGAACGAGGACCGAGGCAACCTGGAGCTGGTGGGCCGGGTCTTTCGCGCCTTGCACACGCTCAAGGGCTCGGGGGCGATGTTCGGCTTTGAGGATCTGGCCACCTTTACGCACAACCTGGAGAACGCCTTCGACGAAGTGCGCAATGGACGGCTTGAGGTTGGCTCCGAGCTTGTCGATTTGACGCTTTCTGCTCTCGATCAGATTCGGGCGATGCTTGAAGAGGGCGTAGCCGGAGCCCCGCTGGCCGACCCCGCAGCCTGCGCGGCGATCCTGGTCAAGGTGCGGCATCTGACCGGCAAACGGGAGGGCAAACAGACCCCAAGCAAAGCCTCGTCGGACGATGCCGGCGCCGGGACTGACTCTGGGACTGACTCCGGGGCTGTCTCCGGGATGGGGATCGGGGCTGGGGTGGACGGCCTGCGCGAGTGGGCGATCCACCTTGCTCCCGGAGCGGATTTCATGCTGAACGGCGCCAATCCGCTCTTGCTCTTGCAGGAGTTGCGGCAACTGGGAGGCCTTTCGGTCCGTGCCAGCATGGCCGCACTTCCGCCGTTGAGCGAACTGGACCCGGAGCGCTGCTATGTAAATTGGGAGATGGTGCTGGCCACCGCGGCCGAGCGCGAAGCGATTCGCGATGTCTTCATCTTTGTCGAGGACTGTTGCGAACTGACGATCGAGCCAGCCGCGAAGCTCGCATCGGGCGCGGATTTGATCGCGGAGCCGGCGGCTGCCGGTGCAGCCGGGCGGACGGCCGGGGCGCTCGATGATCCGCGCGCTATCTCCGGCGGCCGCCGCACCTACGACGCGCCCGGCAACGCATCCAGCCTGCGCGTTCCCGCAGCCAAGCTCGACCAGTTTGTGGATCTGGTGGGCGAGCTGGTGACGGTGCAGGCCCGGTTGAGCGAGATTGCCGCACAGCAGGACGATCCCGAGGTCGTGGCGGTCTCGGAAGAGATCGAGCGGCTGACCTCATCGCTGCGCGAGAACTCGATGAACATCCGCATGATGCCCATCCGGGCGACCTTTGAGAAGTTTCGCCGCTTGGTGCACGATCTGGCGCGCGACCTGGGCAAGAGTGTCGAGTTGACCATCGAGGGCGCGGATACGGAGCTGGACAAGACGGTGATCGATCAGTTGAGCGATCCGCTGATGCACCTGATCCGCAACAGCATGGACCACGGCATCGAGCCGCCGGAACTTCGCGCGGGCCGCGGCAAGCGCACCCAAGCGACGATTCATCTCTCGGCCAGTCACTCCGGCGCGAGCGTGCTTGTCACGGTCTCCGACGACGGCGGGGGCATCGACGGCGAAGCGGTGCGCAGGCGCGCCGTCGAGAAGGGGCTGGTGGCCGCTGGCGCGCAGCTTACCGAGGCCGAGACATTTGCGCTGATCTTCCAGCCGGGATTCTCAACCGCCCAGACGGTGACTGATGTCTCCGGCCGCGGGGTGGGCATGGATGTGGTCCGGCAGCGGGTCGACAGCCTCAGGGGATCGATCGACGTAGCCAGCAAGCGCGGCGAGGGTACCAGTGTTTCGCTGCGCCTGCCGCTGACCCTGGCGATCATCGACGGCTTGCTGGTGAGTATCGGCGGCGCCTACTTTGTGCTGCCGCTGGCAAGCACGCAGGAGTGCATCGAGCTTACGCGAGGAGACGTGGCGGCAGCCAATGGCAAGCATCTGGCCAATGTGCGCGGCGAGCTGATTCCCTATATTCGCCTGCGCGAACACTTCAATATAGCGGCTGAACGCCCTGAGATCGAGCAGATCATGGTGGTCGAGACCGAGCAGGGGCGCTACGGATTTGTGGTCGACAGGGTGCTGGGCGACTGTCAGACGGTGATTAAGAATCTGGGCCGCTTCTTCCGGTATGTGCAGGTGGTCTCCGGCGCAACGATTCTAGGCAACGGCACAGTTGCGTTGATCCTCGATCCGGAGCGGTTGGCGCAGGATGCTGTTCGGGGCATCGCGCACAGCGTGCGCGGGCGTCCGAGTGGCGCGGTGGTCAAGGCTGGGGGGCGGGAAAAGACGGCTGCGCCGTAAAGAGCAACGTAAGCATCGTCGGTGCTGGCAAGTGAGCCAGCGCCCATCCATCAACGATTTAACCAGCTGAGTTTCGCGCTCTCTCCCGTTCCCGATCGCACGGCGAACGGGGAGAAGAAGAGAGATTCCAGCGAAAGGAAGGGGCGAATTTCATGCCGACTGCATTGGTAAGTGAAGGCCGGAAGCTGCATGGCGCGGGCTCCGGAGACGGGGGCAATGGTCACGACGGGAACGGACATGGAGTCCGCGAGCGTGTGAGTCCCAAGGCGCATCGGGCTGAAGAAGAAGACTCGATGCTGGTGTTGCAGGAGATCATGCGCCTGGTGGACGCGTCCAAGGAGGGGCGTCTTTCCGAGCGCGGCAAGGCAACGCTGTTCAACGGCGTGCATCGCGAGATGCTTCAGGGTGTCAACGAGATGCTGGACGCGATTCTGCTGCCCATTGGCGAGGGGAATCGCGTTCTGGCGCAAATTTCGGCCGGCAAGGTCGACGAGCTGATTACCGCAACCTACAAGGGCGACCACGAGAAGATGAAGCTCGCGGTCAACAACGTGGCCCTGGTCGCGAACAAACTGCAGAAGGAACTGCTTCATCTGGTAGAAGCCTCGAAGGAAGGAATGCTTTCAGAGCGCGGCAAACCGGAGCAGTTCCAGGGCGCCTATGCCGAGATGATTCGCGGCATCAACACCATGCTGGATGCGATACTGCTGCCCATCGGCGAAGGAAACCGGATTCTGGCGCAGATCTCGGGCGGCAAGATCGACGAGCTGATTGCCGCGACCTACAAGGGCGACCACGAGAAGATGAAGCTCGCGGTCAACAACGTGGCGATCGTCACGCAGGGGCTGCAAAAAGAAATGGCGCGGCTGATCGAGGCTTCAAAAGAAGGACAGCTCTCGGATCGCGGCAAGCCGGAGCAGTTCCAGGGCGCGTACGCGGAGATCGTGCGCGGCGTCAACATCATGCTCGATGCGATTCTGCTGCCGATTGGCGAGGGCAACCGTATCCTGGCGCAGATTTCCGCCGGCAAGATCGACGAGCTGATTGCCCAGACCTACAAAGGTGACCACGAAAAGATGAAGGTCGCGGTCAACAACGTGGCGATCGTCACGCAGGGGCTGCAAAGAGAATTGGCGCGGCTGATAGAGGCTTCCAAAGAGGGTCAGCTCTCGGACCGCGGCAAGCCGGAGAACTTCCAGGGCGCATATGCCGAGATTGTGCGTGGCGTCAACGCAATGTTGGACGCGATCCTTATACCCATCGGTGAGGGTAATCGAATTCTGGCGCAGATTTCGGCCGGCAAGATCGACGAGTTGATTTCGCAGACCTACAAGGGCGATCACGAAAAGATGAAGTTGGCGATCAACAACGTCGCACAGGTTCTGGTGACCTTGCAGAACATGATGACGCGGCTGACGGAATCCGCAACGCAAGGGAAACTGGTTGAACGCGGGCAACCGGATATGGTGAGGGGCGCATATGCCGACATCGTTCGCGGCGTAAACGCCATTCTCGATGCCGTGATCGGCCCGCTCAACGTCTCGGCGAAGTATGTGGAGCAGATCAGCAAGGGCGATATTCCTCCGCAGATCACCGACACTTATCAAGGCGACTTCAATCTCATCAAGAACAACCTGAACACCCTGATCGCCGCAATGAATGAGATCACCTCGGCGGCTGAAGAGATCTCAAACGGCAATCTGACGGTGGACATCCGCGAGCGCTCGCCACAGGACAAGCTGATGCAGGCGCTCGCCGCGATGGTCAGCGGTTTGACGCGGACGGTCTCCGACATCCGGGGAATTGCCGGAGAGGTTGCGGCTGCGAGCCAGTCGATCTCGACGGCCTCGGTGCAGGTCTCCAAGGGCGCCAGCGCGCAGGCGGCGGCGGCCGAGGAGGCATCGTCGTCGATGGAGCAGATGGTCAGCAACATCAAACAAAACGCCGACAACGCGCAGCAGACCGACAAGATCGCCAACAAGAGCGCCAAGGACGCTCAGGAGAGCGGCAAGTCGGTCCTGGAGGCGGTGTCCGCGATGAAGGAGATCGCCAACAAGATCTCGATCATTGAGGAGATTGCCCGCCAGACCAACCTGCTGGCGTTGAACGCGGCGATCGAAGCGGCACGCGCCGGCGAGCATGGCAAGGGCTTCGCGGTGGTGGCGGCCGAGGTGAGGAAGCTGGCCGAGCGCAGCCAGAAGGCGGCGGCGGAGATCAACCAGCTCTCCTCGACGACGCTGAGGGTCTCGGAGAAATCGGGCGAGATGCTGGACAAACTGGTGCCCGACATCCAGCGCACGGCGGAGCTGGTGCAGGAGATCTCGGCGGCCAGCAAGGAGCAGGATACCGGCGCCGAGCAGATCAACAAGGCGCTGCAACAACTGGAGAAGGTGATTCAGCAGAATGCCTCCGCCAGCGAGGAGATGGCTTCGACGACCGAGGAACTGACCGGACAATCCGATCAGCTGGTCAGCGCGCTGGGCTTCTTCCACACCGGGGATGAAGGCGGAGGACGCAAAGGCGGTGGCGTAAAGGCCGCGAGATCTTTGCAGTCTTCGGCTCATGGGCCGAGGCCGACTGTTCATGCCTCATCCGGCGTGAAGGCGGGCGGAGTGAATCTCCGGCTCAAAGACAAACACGATGAGCTGGACGGAGAGTTCGAGCGTTACTAGGTGCTGGCCTGTGTCTGCCGCACGGCCAAATGCCCGTGCGGCAGGCAACGAGTCTTTTTCAGTGAGAGAGGAGTCGGAGTATGAGCGTTAGCGAAATCACGGAGACTAGGCAGTACCTCACCTTCAAGCTTGGCAACGAGATCTTCGCCACCGATGTGGCGAAGGTAAGAGAGGTGCTCGACCTGACCACCATTACGCAGATTCCCCGCACGCCGGATTTCATGGCCGGAGTGATTAACCTGCGGGGCAGCGTTGTCCCGGTCGTCGATCTCAGGCTGTGCTTTGAGATGTCGAAGACCGAGAGCACGCGCAATACCTGCATCGTTGTGGTCGAGGTATTGCTCGACAATGAACCGACCGTCATCGGCGCATTGACCGATTCGGTGGAGGAGGTGATCGACCTCGAGCCGGAGCAGATTCAGCCGGCGCCGAGGATCGGCACCCAGATACGGACGGACTTTATCAAGGGGATGGGAAAGCGCGACACACAGTTCATCATGATTCTGGACATCGACCGCGTCTTCTCAGCCGAGGAGCTTGCGCTGGTCCGGGGACAGGAAACCGCCAAGCAAGTTGTGGAAAAGCTGCCGGCTGACAAACAGGTTGTTGACAGGCAGCTTGCGGGAGCAGCCGCGTAAAGGGGGGAATGGGGCGGTGACCATCCGCCCCGTTCACAGGATGATCACACACGAGGAATCAATCTCCGAAAGAGATTATGCGCGGCTCTGCAAGCTGATCTACGCAGAGGCGGGGATAGCTCTGGGCGCGGAAAAGAAGACCATGCTCGAAGGGCGGGTCAAGCGGCGTTTGAAAGCTCTCAGCCTTCAGACGTATGGCGAGTACTGCGACTACCTCTTCGGTCATGACGGGCTCCACAATGGGCAAAAGGACGAGATCGTTCATCTGATCGACGTGGTGACGACCAACAAGACCGACTTCTTTCGCGAGCCGGGGCACTTTGATTTTCTGGTTGAGAGGGCGCTGCCTGAGCTGACCGAGCGCCTTGCCGGCAGGCAGTTCACGATCTGGAGCGCGGGCTGTTCCTCGGGCGAGGAGCCATACACGATGGCCATCGTGCTCAGCGAGTATGCGCTGGCTCATCCCGGTTTTCGCTTCCGCATTTTGGCCACGGATATCTCCAACATCGTGCTGGCCAAAGCGGAAATGGGCGTTTACACAAACGAGGTTGTGGCGCCAGTGGCGCCTGCGCTTCGGCGCAAGTACTTCATGCGCAGCCGCGAACCAGGCTCGGAGAAGCAGCGGGTGGTACCGGAATTGAGGCGGCTGATCGAGTTTCGCCGCCTCAACTTCATGGATGCCGATTACTGCGTCGCGGAGAAGGCCGATGCAATCTTCTGCCGCAACGTGATCATCTACTTCGACCGGCCAACGCAGGAACGCATTCTCCGCAAGCTTGCGCACTGTTTGACTCCTGACGGGTACATTTTTGTGGGCCATGCAGAGACCCTGCACGACATGAATCTGCCGCTTGTGCCGGTGGCCCCGGCTCTCTACAGGAGGGTCAATGGCCGAGGCTGACCCAGTGGCGAATGAGGGGTTGCCCGAAGTCTACCTGCAGCCGGGAGAATCGCGTCTGCTCAGCGAGCCGGCGATACTGCGTACGCTGCTCGGCTCTTGTGTGGGGATCGCCTTCAGGGTTCCGCGGCTGGGCTTGAGCGCGCTCTGCCATCCCATGCTGCCGCTTTATCCGGCGAGGCCGCCTGTGCCATTGAGCCGCGCGGCCGGGTGCCGTTACGTGGATTTCGCAATTCGGGATATGGCCCGGCAACTCGACGCGCTCGGCGCAAGGCGGGAAGAGGTCGAGGTGAAGCTCTTCGGGGGCGGGGATGTGCTGTTGATGGTCAATGAATCAGCGCGGCCTACGGTGGGTCGACTGAACATCGAGATGGCGATGAAGGTGCTGGCGGAGGAAGGGTTTGCCATCATGGCCTCCTCTTTGGGAGGCAAGCGCGGCATCAACATTCACTTCAATACGAAGACCGGGGAGGTGCTGCTCCAGCGCCACACTTGAATCATGGCTTGCACACCCAGGATGGGCGAGTTCATCGCAGCAGGGCAGAAGAGGCTTTCCCGCGAAAGGATGCATCGAGGCACGGCATATGAATGCAAAGACAATCCGCGTTCTGATAGTGGACGACTCCGCCGTGGTCCGGCAGACACTCCGCCAGGTTCTTGAGTCCGACCCGGAGATCGAGGTGATCGCTACTGCCGGCGATCCCTTTGTGGCAGCCGACAGGATTGCCGAGCAGGTGCCGGATGTGATCACGCTGGATATCGAGATGCCGAGGATGGATGGGTTGACCTTTCTCAAAAAACTGATGAGCCAGCATCCGATTCCGGTAGTGATCTGTTCGAGCCTGGCCGACGAGGGCGCGCAGAGTACCTTCAGAGCGCTTGAGTATGGCGCGGTAGAGATCATCACCAAGCCGAAGATGGGCACCAAGCAGTTCATCGAAGACTCGCAAATTGAAATCTGCAATGCGGTGAAGGCCGCAGCGGCGTCGCGGCCGCATTCTCCCAGGCCCAGCCAGATGGTCGAGCCCAAGCACAATGCCGATTGCATTCTCTCGCCGGCGACCCACGCCATGGCTGAGACGACTGAAAAAGTGGTGGTGATCGGCGCATCTACAGGTGGAACAGAGGCGTTGAAGACCGTGCTCGAGGCGCTGCCCGCCGATACCCCCGGCATTGTGATTGTGCAGCATATGCCGGAGCTGTTTACGCGCGCCTTCGCGCAGCGGCTCGACGGGCTCTGCGCCATCACCGTCAAAGAGGCGGAGACCAACGACACGGTCATTCGCGGACGGGCGCTGATTGCGCCGGGAAATCATCATATGCTGCTCAAGCGCAGCGGGGCGCGCTATTACGTGGAGATCAAGGATGGGCCGCTGGTCTGCCGGCATCGCCCCTCGGTCGATGTGCTGTTCCGATCCGCCGCACGCTATGCGGGACGGAATGCAGTGGGTGTCATCCTGACCGGAATGGGCGACGACGGAGCCCGCGGGATGCTGGAAATGAAGCAGGCAGGCGCGGCGACGATCGCCCAGGACGAGGCCACCTGCGTGGTCTTTGGAATGCCCAAAGAGGCGATCAAGTTGGGCGGCGTAGACAAGGTGCTGCCGTTGCAAGCTGTGGCCAGAGCGATTCTTTAACCGGTTTATCGAGCGGCTGCTTGCAGTGTCACGCGTTACGAAGCCGAGGACGAAAAACCCTTTCGCCGTTCGGCCAGTTCATCGGCGATCTTCTGGTTCAGCTGGCGCGAGATCGGATAGAAAAGCAGGCAGAGCGCCACGGCCAGGAAGGTTACGCCTGCATAGACCGAAGCAATCATTCGGATGCCGTCAAGAGCGTACGCGGATTGAACCGTGGTGCTCGAGTCGTAACCGTAGAGGCCGAGCAGCCAACTGGCGATCGCGCCGCCCAGAGCGACGCCGACCCACAAGGCGAAGACCACGGCGGAGATCACTGTTCCTGTGGCGCGGCGCCCCGTCTTCCATTCGCCGAAGTCGGCCACGTCAGCCATCATCGACCAAAGCACAGGCCCGGAACAGCCGAAGGCAAACTGGCGTGCCGCCTCCAGCGCGATGATCGGCGCGGTGGCCTTGGGTGAGAAAAAGTACAGGGCAATGCAGCAAAGTCCGGTCAGCAGCATGCTAACAAAGAAGAGCGCCCGCTTGCCCATCTTCTTGACCAGCGCCGTCGAACAGGTGACGCCGACCAGCAGCGCGGCCAATCCGAAGCCGTTGAACCAACTGAAAATGATCCGATTGCCGGCCAGGTTCTCAAAGTAGGGCAGCATCACATTGCCGCGGATCAGCAGCGCCGTGAAATAGAAGACAGTGGCCAGAAAGAGCATGACCCAGGGGCGGTTGCGGATCAGGTCGCTGAGATCGCGCTTAACCGATTTCTCCTGGCGGGCATCAGGCTGAATCCTCTCTTTGGAGACGGCGAAGGCGATCAGGAACAGAACAATGGAGAGGCCAAGGAAGCTGCCCATCGTTAACTGATAACCCTTGGCACTGTTGCCGCCGCCCAGGACCTTGACCATGGGAACCGCAAGAGCGCCCACGATGAACCCGGCGGAGTTGGCGAAGAACTGGCGGTAGGAGGTGATGGAGTTGCGCTCGTCGGGATCGTCGGTCATCACCCCGGTCAGCGAGGCGTAGGGCACATTGTTGGCGGCGTAGATCAACCGCAGCAACAGGTAGGTGCACCATGCGTAGAGCAGCTTTCCGTAGGGGCTGAAGTTCGGCGTCGTGAAGGTGAGAATGCCGATGATGCCGAAGGGGAAAGAGGTCCATAGCAGCCAGGGACGGAAGCGCCCCCAGCGCGTGTTCGTGCGGTCGGCGATTACCCCCATCACCGGATTGAAGACGGCCGAGCCGAGTCCGACGACCAGAAACATCAGGCTCGCCTGCGTGGGCTTCAACCCGTAGGTTTTGATGTAAAAGTCCACCTGCAGGGCCATGAGGGCCTGAAAGACAAAGTTGGCTGCGAGGTCACCGAGGCCGTATCCGAATTTCTCACCGAATGAGAGTTTCACGCTCGTACTGCTCATCGATTTCCACTCACTTTCGCTTCAGGTCGAGGATCATCAACGCTTGTTTTAATTGGTTCAGTGCCGCAGCACATGTCAACGCAACGGCGCTGCCAGTAAGCTGCGAAACCCCGATGCGCCTATTCTGTTACCTTCAGGATCAACTTGGTCAGATCGGCATCCCGCGAAGAGCTGCCTACCATAATCTCGAAGTCTCCCGGTTCCACCACAAACTTCATATTCACGTCGAAGAAGGATAGCGACGCCGGCGCAATGTCGAATGCAACCGTTGTGCTCTCGCCGGGCTCAAGCCGCACCTTGCGGAAACCCTTAAGTTCCTTGATCGGTCGCGTGACAGAACTGACCAGGTCGCGAATGTAAAGCTGCACGACTTCGGTTCCGGCGCGCTGGCCCGTGTTGGTCACATCGACTAGGACCTGCGTCGAGCCATCGGCCTTAATTCTTTTCTTTGTCAGCCGCGGGTTTTCGATGGAGAAGCTCGTGTAGCTGAGGCCATAACCGAAGGCAAAGAGCGGCGAGACATCGTCGAAGAGGTATCCGCGCCGCGCCGAGGGCTTGTAATTGTAGAAGACCGGCAGATGACCCACTGAGCGAGGCACCGAGATCGGCAGCTTGCCGCCGGGGTTGTAGTCGCCAAAGAGCACATCGGCAACAGCGTGTCCAGTCTCCTGGCCGAGATACCAGCACTCGTAGATTACCGGCACATTCTGGGCGACGTAGTTGATCGAGAGCGGCCTGCCGTTGAAAAGGAAGACGATGACCGGCTTGCCCAGCGCGACCATCGCTTTCACCAGCGCTTCCTGGCGCCCGATCAGGTCGAGGCTGGTGCGATCGCCCATATGGTTGAGCGCCCAGGCCTCGCGCGAGGTCTGCTCGTTGCCGCCGATCGCGAGCACAATGACGTCGGCCTTCTTCGCCACTTTCACTGCTTCGGCAATTGCTTTCCTGTCCTCTTCCGGATCGCTGGCCACCACCGGGTCGATATTCCAACTTCCGCCGATGGTAATCTTGCAACCCTCGCTGTAGAGGACCTTGACTTTCTTGCCGGCCTTGGCCTTGATGCCGTCCAGCACCGTGACGTTTTGCTTCGGCACGCCGCTGTATCCGCCCAGCAGGCCGCGGTCGGCATTGGGGCCAATCACCGCGATCGTCTTGATCTTGCTCAGATCGAGAGGTGCAAGGTTGTTTTCGTTCTTGAGCAGAGTGATGGCTTCATGCGCAGCTGTCAGCGCCAGGGAGCGATGATCGTCGCAGCCGACCATCTTGTCCGCCTCTTCGGGATCGACGTATGGGTCGTCGAACAATCCCATCTCGAATTTCCAGAAGAGCATCGGTGCAACCAGTTCGTCGAGCTGCGATTCCTTCAGCACGCCCTTCTTGACCAGTTCCACCAGATGCAGGTAGCAGTCCGGATCCGGCAGCTCAATGTTGACGCCCGCCTCGACCGCCAACCTGCAGGACTCCTTTTTGTCCTTGGCGACGAAGTGGCCGTGCGTGTCAGGCCGATAACCGAGTTCCCAGATGGCGTAGTAATCCGAGACGACAAATCCCTTGAAGCCCCACTCCTTGCGCAGCACATCCCGCAGCAGCCACTTGCTGGCATGAGAGGGTACGCCATCGATCTCGTTGTAGGAGGCCATCAGCGTGACGGCTCCTGCTTCGCGCAGAGCTTCCTTGAAGGTGTAAAGGAAGGTCTCCTGGAGAACCCGCATCGAGACATTGGACGGGGCGCAATTCATGCCCGACTCCGGCTGTCCGTGTCCCACGAAGTGCTTCAGCGTCGCCAGCACATGCCGCTTATCCCGAAAGTTTTTCTCTCCCTGGAAGCCGCGCACCGCCGCAATGCCCAGCCGCGAAACCAGGTAAGGATCTTCGCCGTAGGTCTCTTCGACTCGGCCCCATCGAGGTTCGCGGGCCACATCGACAACTGGAGTCAGCGCATGATGCGCGCCGCGCAGACGGGCTTCGAGAGCCGTCATCGTGAAGAGCGACTCGACCAGCGCGGGATTGAAGGTTGCGCCCAGGGCAATCGGCTGCGGGAAGCTGGTTCCGCCCGGCGCCGCATGACCGTGCAGGCACTCCTCGTGAAACATCACCGGAATGCCGAGGCGGCTGTTCTCGAGGAAGAATTTCTGGATGTCATTCGTGAGCACGGCCATGCCGCGGGCGTCTTTACCGCCGCCGGCATCGCTCGGCCGTCCAACCTGACCCAGCCCGCGACCGTCGCGAAAGGACTTCTTGGCCTTCTGGAGGTCGAAGTTGCCCTGCGCATCGAGCATTTTTTCGGCCTTCGATAGCCAGACGCACATCATCTGAGCGGCCTTTTCCTCAAGCGACATCCGCGAGAGCAGGTCCTTCACGCGCTTGGCGGAGGGCAGACTGGCATTTTTATAAACGGGAGCGGCCTTGCGGGGGGGCACGGCGACTGCGGACTTCTGCTTTTTCATGCGATCCATTCCTTGGGGTTCTTGCTCGCGGCAATGCACGGCGATTGAGGTTGATGAGAGAGCTTAGCTCGGAGAGAAGGTTTTCGATGGTGACAAACGTCACCGGGCGAACTGTGGAAGCTGGAAATCTCCGGCTCCGGCGAAGGCAGAAGCGAAGAAACGGCGGAGTAATTGTTTTCGAACCAAACAAAATCGACGAAGATACCGATACCACGCCGGAAAATGTCCGCCAACCGATCAGGTAGGACCGCAAATTGTCGACGTGAAGAGCCCACTTGACTCAACTCCTGAACAGGAAGACCAGAATGAAACTCAGGCTCCGCGAGGGTGCGAAACTGCCTGGCTCCCCGGCATCAGCTGCTCTGCTGCCTCAATCAATCTAGATGATCAAAGTGGAAAGGGCAACTGAGAAGAACAATTCCCCTGAAGGCCAAAAAGTACCATGCCGACCTGGGGCGGATGCAAATCGGACTTATCTGGAGATCCTTGCAGACCCGCCTTTGATGATGCGCTCGACCTCGGCCAAGGTGGCCATGCTGGTGTCGCCGGGGGTAGTCATGGCAAGGGCGCCGTGGGCGACGCCGCAGCGGACGGCCCAGTCGATGGGCTTGCCGGCTAAAAGGCCATAGATGAGTCCTGAGGCGAAGCTGTCGCCGCCTCCGACGCGGTCCAGAATGTCGATTTCGCGCTGCGGCACATGGACGATCTTGTCTTCATAGAGCGCAATCGCGCCCCAGGAGTTGCGGCTGGCAGTGTGCGCGGTGCGCAGCGTGCTGGCGATGAGCTTGAGGTTCGGGTAGGCGGCCGCGACCTCGCGCAACATCTCTTCGTAGCCGGCGATGGGCAACTCGTCGAAGTTTTCACTCACGCCTTTGATGGCGACGCCGAGCATGGCGGAGAAGTCTTCTTCGTTGCCCAGGAGCAGATCGACCTTGCGGACCAGCTCGCGGTTGACCTGCTGCGCTTTGGCCTTGCCGCCGATCGACTTCCACAGAGAATCGCGGAAGTTGAGGTCGTAGGAGACGAAAGCGCCGGTGGCGCGAGCGGCGTCCATGGCCACTGCAGCTACCTCCGCGGTTGAAGCGGAGAGCGCGGCGAAGATGCCGCCTGTGTGGAACCACTTCGTGCCGTTCTCGGGCCCGAAGATGGACGGCCAATCGAAATCGCCGGGGTTGACCTGGCTGATTGCGGTGTTGCCACGATCGGAGCAGCCGGCGGCAGCGCGGATGCCGAAGCCCCGCTCGGTGAAGTTGAGGCCATTGTGGACGGTGCGTCCGACGCCGTCATACGGAACCCATTTGACCAGGGAAGGATCGACGCCGCCCTGCAGGATCAGATCTTCAACGAGGCGGCCAACAGGGTTGTCGGCGAGTGCGGTCGCGATGGCGGTGCGCAAGCCAAAACAGCGGCGCAGTCCGCGGGCTACGTTGTATTCGCCGCCGCCCTCCCAGAGCTGGAACTGGCGTGCGGTGTGGATGCGGCCCTCGCCGGGATCGAGGCGGAGCATGACTTCGCCGAGGCTCAGGCAGTCCCAGCGTCGAGGGGAGTCGGGAATCGGAATCGTATTCATTCGTTACAGATACTTTACCGCATCTTTGCGGGTCGGTCTTGACGGCAGGGCGAGCGGGCTTGCTGTCTTGGATGATAATGTCTTTGGTTGGGCCTCGGTCGTCAACCTGGCTTCCAAGCCAGCGTCTATCAGACCGAGACGGCAGTGAGAGATCGTTCGGCAAGGGGAATTTGTTCATGAGGCGAACTTTATTCGACTTGAGCGGCAGTGTCGCCGTGGTGACAGGCGGAACGACCGGGCTGGGGCACGCGATTGCCCTGGGTCTGGCGGAGGCCGGGGCGGAGGTGGTGGCCAGCTCAAGGCGGTTGCAGCAGGTGGAGGAAGCGGCCGCGGAGATCGTGGCGCTGGGGCGTCGTTCGCTGTGCGTGACCAGCGACGTGCTTGACCGGGTCTCTGTGCAAGGCCTGCACGACGCGGTTATGGAGGAATTCGGAAAGGTGGATATTCTGGTGAACGCGGCCGGAATTACGCACAAGGGGTCTACCCTTGAAGTGGACGAGGCCGACTGGCGGCAGGTAATGGAGACCAACCTGACGGGGACCCTGCGGGCCTGCCAGATCTTCGGCACGAGCATGGTGCGGGCGGGGTACGGGCGCATCGTCAATATCGCGTCGCTCTCTTCGTTCGTGAGTTTTCATGAGGTGGCGGCTTACTCGGCCAGCAAGGCGGCGGTGGCATCGCTCACCCGGTCGCTGGCCGTCGAATTGGCGAGGAAGGGCGTGAATGTGAACGCCATCGCGCCGGGAATTTTTTCTACGCCGATGAATGCTTCGCTGGTCGACGGCACGCCGCGCGGGAAAGAATTGCTTCTGCGAACGCCAATGGGCCGGTTTGGCGAAGCGCGGGAGGTTGCGGGGGCGTCGATCTTTCTGGCCTCGGCGGCAGCTTCGTTTGTCACCGGCCAGGTGATCGCCGTCGATGGCGGCTTCCTGGCCAGCGGTGTAAATCAGTAAACAGAGATCAGCAGGATTGTGGAGCACTTGACGCGATGAAGATCACCAATGCGTATGTGAACATTACTTCGCCGGGAAGAAACTTTGTCACGCTGAAGATTGAGACCGATGAGGGCATCTACGGCCTTGGCGACGGAACGCTGAACGGACGCGAGTTATCGGTGGCGAGTTATCTCACCGACCACGTGATTCCCTGCATCATCGGCCGCGATCCCTTTCAGAGCGAAGATATCTGGCAGTATCTCTATCGCGGCCCTTACTGGCGGCGGGGACCGGTTACGATGTCGGCAATTGCCGCCGTGGATGTAGCACTGTGGGACATCAAGGGCAAGGCGCTGAATACGCCCGTCTATAACCTGCTGGGCGGTAAAAGCCGCGAGGGTGTGCTCGTGTACTGCCACGCCACCGGCAAGGATATCGATCACGCCCTGGAAGATGTTGCGCGGCACAAAGAGATGGGTTACAAGGCGATCCGTGTCCAGAGCGGCGTTCCCGGCCTTTCGACCACTTATGGTATCCCAAAGGGGCCGGGGAGATATGAGCCGGCCGAGCGCGGGCTGCCATCGGAGTACGAGTGGTCTACCGAGCATTACATGCGTCACGTTCCGAAGCTCTTTGCACGGGTCCGCGAGAGCTTTGGCGAAGAGTTGCACTTACTGCACGACTGCCATCATCGCATGACACCGATCGAGGCTGGACGCCTGGGCAGGGAACTGGAGCCGTTCCATCTGTTCTGGATGGAAGATCCCACCCCGGCCGAGTTACAAGAGGGTTTCAAGATTATCCGCCAGCACACGACCACGCCGATTGCCGTAGGTGAGATCTTCAATTCGATTTGGGATGCGCACGACCTCATCCGCAACCAGTGGATCGACTATCTTCGCATGACTCTGGTGCATGGAGGAGGCATTACGCACTTGAAGAAAGTTGCGGACTTTGCCGAGCTATATCACGTACGTACCGGCTTCCATGGAGCGACGGACCTGTCGCCGGTGACGATGGCAGCGGCGCTTCACTTCGATACGGCGATTCATAACTTTGGCATTCAAGAGCACATGCCGCACACCGACGAGACAGACCAGGTTTTTCCGCATCACTACGTGTTCAAGGACGGGTCGATGCTTCCGGGCGATGCGCCGGGACTGGGGGTAGACTTGGACGAAGCTCTGGCGGCAAAGTATCCCTATCAGCGCGCCTATCTTCCCATCAACCGCAAGCTAGACGGAACATTGACGGACTGGTAGCTGCTGGTGCGACGGAGGCAATCTGATGTGCGACGGACGCCAGACGAGTACCACAGAGATTCGCGTGGTAATTCTTTGCGCGACGCTGTGTAGAGTGGCTCGGCCTGCACTTTGCGCGCAGAACACTCCTTCCGAGCCGCCCTACAAGGATGTAAGTCTTTCCTTCGATGAACGTGCTCGCGACCTTGTATCGCGGATGACTCTTGACCTGCCTTCGCAGCAACGACAGCTTCTGAAGCACATAGAGGCTACCGGAAAACCCATAGCGCTGATATTGATCATTGGCAGTCCTCCGGCAGTCAACTCGGCTGAAGATAATCTCCCCGCGATCATAGAGGCATGGTGTCCGGGCGAGGTGGCAGGAACCGCAGTTGCCGGCGCACTCGCGGGCGATTTCAGCCCAAGTGGCCGCTTGCCGGTAATTGTTTATGAGTCGGTGGATCAGTTGCCCGCGTTTGAAGATTACTCCATGGCCAGGCGCTCCTATCGCTATCTTAATGGCGAACCGCATTATCCTTTTGGCTATGGCCCAAGTTTCACATCTTTTGATTATTCCAACCCGCGCGCCGACAACAAAAGCGTGCCGGCAACGGAGGCAGTTACAATATCTGCCGATGTTACAAACAGTGGAAAGATGGCCGGAGACGAAGTGGTGCAGCGCTACCTGTCTGGATCGGCTCCGGTCAGCCCATCGCTCATTCCAGAGTGCGGAAACCTGTCGGCGCCGCCACTGAGTTCACTATCGTGTCGAAAGCAACGCTGCCGGATTGATAGGATTGCCGCCTCCGACCAGCCTTCTAGACGTTGGTGGCAACTTCGGCGGCCTAATGTGCAAGATTCAGACCGAAAGGAAGTTGCGTGAGAAACAAAATATCTGGTCGCACAATTCGGCTGATGGCTTTCGTGTTGCTGAGTGTCTGCTTGCCGCTGGCAGCCCAGCTTCATCTTAATGACAGGGACTATCTTGAGACACAGGGATTGAGCGTCTTTGTCTATCAAAACAGGTTTCATGACGTCTTCCGAGATCAGAAGCTGGGTGGCATCGAGATTATCCTCCACGGCGAGCGTATCGCGACTGACGGAGAAGTGCGTCTACTCCCGACACCGGAACAGTGGGACGCGATCCCCCAATTCAAAGAACGGGAGCATGGCTCGATCCCAGATCAGTTAATTGCGTATTCTGGCTATCCGGAGAAATCCTTGACCTACCGTATTGAAGTTACGGCAGAGGGTCAAGGCTTCCGCGTTGCGGTTCATCTAGACAAGCCTCTACCCGCAGAGCTGATTGGCACCGCCGGATTTAACCTGGATTTTCTTCCCACATCTTACTTCGGGAAGAGCTATATGTTCGACGATACGACCGGGATATTTCCGCGTCACCCGAATGGTCCGATGGAACGTAACTCAGACGGCACGGTGCAGCCTGCGCCGTTAGCTTCGGGGCACCGGGTTGTACTCTCGCCGGAGGACCCACTGACTCGTGTTGCTATCACTTCCGATAGCGGCGACATCATGCTGTTCGATGCGCGCGACAAAGCGCAGAACGGATGGTTTGTGGTGCGCTCGTTGATTCCCGCGAATCGCACCGACAATGCCGTTGTATGGCACATTCACCCCAACGTACTTCCGGGATGGACGCGTCCGCCCGTGGTTTCATACAACCAACTGGGTTATACGCCTGAGCGCTCAAAGGTCGCAATCGTGGAACTCGACCCACTCTTCGATGCGCCGAAGACCGCGCGGCTGCTGCGGCTCAATGCGAATGGGGAATACGAAGAGGCTTTCCGTGGTGAAGTGAAGCCCTGGGGCAAATGGCTCAGGTATCAATATGCATCGTTCGACTTCTCAGAGGTGCGCAACGCCGGCATTTACTCGATCGAGTATGCGGGGCACAGCTCATCGCCATTTCGAATTGCAAAGGATGTCTACCGCAAGGGCGTATGGCAGCCATCCCTGGACACCTATCTTGCGGTGCAGATGGATCACATGAAAGTGCGTGAGGGATATCGCGTTTGGCATGGAGTCTCTCACATGGACGATGCGCGCCAGGCTCCAGTGAGTTACACCCACTTTGATGGGTATTCGATGGGGTCGACAACCGATTCACCCTTTGCTCCTGGAGATCATATTCCGGGGCTGAATCGCGGCGGCTGGTTCGACGCTGGAGACTACGATATTCGAACCCAGACGCAGGCGCGCGTAATTACCGACCTTGTGATGGCGCGAGAGGCATTTCACATCGATTGGGATGACACCACCATCGATGAAGAGGCGCGGCTGGTTTCGATTCGCAAGCCGGACGGTATTCCGGACGTGTTGCAACAGGTGAAGCATGGCGTGATTGCACTGATGGCGCAGTACAACGTCTTTGGTCATGCAATTCCCGGAATCATCGAACCGACTCTGGAGGAATACACGCACTTGGGCGACGCCGCTTCGCAAACGGATGGCAAGATATTCTCTGCGCGCATGGTCCCGCTGGAGAGCGACGGGAACTACTCCGGAATTCCTGACGACAGGTGGGCGTTTACTACGCATACCACGCCTCTAAACTATGCGGCAATCGCCGCACTGGCTGCGGCTAGCCGCGTGCTCAATGGTTACGACGACGCGCTTGCAACGCAGTGCCTGCGGACTGCCGTCCATAGTTGGCAAGAGGAGCACTCGAAGCCTCCAGTTATCTTCAAATCGTTCAATACAACCGGAGGAGATCTTGACGACGAGGAAGCCAAGGCCGCCATCGAACTGCTGATGGCCACCAAGGGCGGGGCTGCCTACAAGGCGCGTTTGAAGGAACTTCTCCCTGTGATCCGGGAGCATTTCGGCGTCCTGGGATGGATGGCTGTGAGGACTGTTCCACTTATGGATGCCAATTTCAAATCCGACCTAGCTTCTGCACTTATGACCTATAAGGCTAACCTGGACAAGAGTTTATCGGAGAACCCGTTTGGCGTTCCGATTCGCAGAGGCACCTGGGGCGGATCGGCGGTTGCAGCGGGATTTTCCGCGCAAATGTACTTCCTGCACCAGGCATTTCCTGATCTTATCGGGACAGACTATACGCTGCGCGGATTTGATTACGTTCTCGGCAGGCATCCGGTCTCCAATGTATCCTATGTGTCTTCGGTGGGAACATCGTCGAAGCTGATCGGCTATGGAAACAACCGCGCTGATTACACATTCATTCCCGGAGGAATGGTCCCCGGTGTCGTGATCATCGAGCCGGATTTCCCGGAATTGAAAGACGCCTGGCCGTACTTGTGGTATGAGAATGAGTATGTGGTCGATGCCGCAACCACTTTTATCCTCGCGGCGAACGCTGCGGACGCACTAACACAGTAACAGAGGATTCAAAAACAAAGGAGGGAAGAGTGATCACTCTTAGAGATTTGCTTGTCGCGTCGATTGCAACTGTTCTGACGGCCGGCACATTTGCCCTGGCGACTAAAGAACCCGTTTTGGGCTCCGCTGTCTATGATTGGAATTCCATTCCGGAGAAACCTACGGATGTTGGCTCAGTGCGCTCGTTCTTCAAGACGCGCACAGCGACTCTCGACGAGTTGGAGATGCACGTAACGACACTGGAGCCGGGCAAGGCATCGCATCCACCGCACCGGCATCCGAACGAGGAACTGATTATCGTAAAGCAGGGCACTGTCGAGACCCTTTCAAACGGTGAATGGAAGCGGGTTGGGCCGGGGTCGGTGATCTTCAATGCCTCAAACCAACTTCATGGATTGAGAAACGTCGGGACCGATGAGGCGATTTATCATGTTATCAATTGGAAGTCCGCCGCTACACCGGATCCTCAGCAATACTAAGCGAGTACCGGCTGTAGTAGCAATTATGCAAATGATCATTGGAAGCTCGTGCGGTAGAAGAAAACGGGGGGCTTATGCAATCTGAGAGTGTTGGCAGGAGATCCTTCTTGAAGACAATGGGAGCCGCGGGGATGTTAACGGCGCTGCCGGAGGCTGCTTTTGGGTTGCACGCAGGGGGTGGTCCTATCGCGAGTGAGGTGGTTCTTGCCGGAGTTGATGCGGATGCAAAGCCGAAGCATTCCATCAAGTTTGGTGTCATAGGCCTCGACCATGCACATATCATGGGCATAACAGCGGCTGTCATTCGCGGCGGCGGAGAGTTAGCGGCGTTTTATTCAACGCTTCCCAATGCGATCAGTAATTTCCAGAAGATCTATCCGAATGCGCGGCTGGCAAAGAGTGAGGATGAGATACTGGATGACCCGCAGATTCAACTGGTCACGAGTGCGTCTATTCCTAACTTGCGCGCACCTCTCGGCGTTCGCGTTATGAAACATGGAAAGGATTTCCTAAGCGATAAGCCGGCGATGACGACATTGGAACAATTGGCTGAGGTGCGCAGAGTTTCTGCGGAGACCGGAAAGATGTTTGGCATCATGTACTCCGAGCGGCTGGAGGTGCCCGCAGCCGTGCAGGCCAGCTATCTGGTCAAGGCTGGCGCAATTGGCAAAATTGTGCAGACGATCAATATCGCGCCTCATCAAGTAAACGCGCCGAGTCGCCCCGATTGGTTCTGGGATCCGGCGCAATACGGGGGGATTCTGTGCGATATCGGATCGCATCAGGCTGACCAGTTCGTTTACTATACCGGCTCGACGACGGCTGAAGTGACGGCGTCTCAGATTGCGAATGTGAATTATCCCACTCATCCTGAGTTTCAGGACTTTGGGGACATGATGCTGCACGGCAATGGCGGTGCGGGTTATGTCAGGGTGGATTGGTTTACGCCGGATGCTTTGGGCACATGGGGCGATGGGCGGCTCTTCATCCTGGGAACCGAGGGATACATCGAATTACGCAAGTATATTGATGTTGCGGGCCGGCCAGGCGGCAATCATCTGTTTATTGTGGACCAGAAGCAGACACGATATATCGATTGCAGGAATGTGGCGCTGCCGTTCGGGCCACAATTAGTGGCGGACGTTGTGAACCGGACGCACACCGCGCAGGACCAGGAACAGGCACTGCTAGCTGCTGAACTGGTGCTGAAGGCACAGAGGGACGCCAAGGTTCTCACGTTCACAGTGTAGGACAGGAGAAGTGGTCAGCGAACGGATGCCGGAAGCCTTATGGCAATCCAGCATTTCCTCAGGTTTAGAGCATTGCCCTTTCGAGGCATCGGTTTAGTCATGGCCTCTATCGCCGATTTGCGGCGGGTTGTTATAGCTCTCCGGAGGGCCGAGATAACTTGACGGCAATGCGATTTGGCTAACTATCAGTTTTTCCAGCACAACGCCCGGATCGACCATTCGGAATTTCAAGGTATGATAACCGGGTCCGTCAACATTGAACGTGGATGTAACTTTGCGAACCCCGTCGCTGACTGCCTGTGCCCAATCATTCTGCGAGTTATGCTCCAAAGCATCGACAACTTGAGGTGCCTGATCGTCAAAGGAGATTGCAAAGCGCAGCCCGCGACCGAGAACGAAGTTCAGCGTTGGCGCCAGAATGGCTTCCACGTTGAACTTACCTCCCTCGAACAAGTACATCTTGTACTCGAGTACCGGCGCGGGTTGTGGCGGCTCTGCGCTTGGGGCCGTCACCGGAAAGACCTCCATTCCAGAGAGTGTCTCGCCAAAGCCGGGAATCTTGTCCCAGCGAACATTGCCTACTGCTACTTCACTGGTGAAGTGTTCAGCCTCGATCGATACGTAGTGATTGCCCTCTACAAAACCCTGCAAAGAGTCTCTCTTGGGAGTGAACGGGTATTGCGCTTGCACGCGAATATGTACATCCACGCCGTTCTTCTGAGCAATGGTTACCGTGCCGGCATTTTCTCCTTTATTCACGCTGGCCCAGTCAATGCTTACCAGCAACCGCTCCTCTTTGATTACGGTGCCCTTCGTATCACTTAGCTTGATCCATGGTTGATCGGCGCTCGCGACAAATTCAAAAGGATCTGTCCCGCGATTGAAGACATCGATGAACTGCGTTTGGCGATTGAAGACATCGAAGGCGGGGAGCGACGGAAATCCAAAGCTGCCCGAGGCGGCAAAGGGAGAGCCTTGAACGGCGACTGCCATCCTCGACCCGGCAGCGGGTTGCACCTCGGTAATGGCCGGCATGGCATTGAGCGGAGGCTCGTTCCAGAAGGTATAGCCGATGTGGGTCTGGTCCATCATGTGATCCCATTTGCCGTTCGCCATTTTGTGGTTGTAATCGTCGGATAGTGTGGCGTCCGCAGCAAAAAGCACCCGCGCATCATGGGCCAGATCGTTCGTGCTGACTCTGCCTTGTGCGGCATATAGACGGTTTTTGCCAGCCATGATGTATAACTCATTGACGATTGCGGATGCTTTTACTGGATACAGCACCAATTCGAAGAAGGCATCGCGCTTGTCCTCTGGAAGCTGCTGATTGACCTCCTCGGCTCGTTCGGAGAGCGACTTCCAGTCGGAAAAGACCCGGTCAGCCTCCTGGTAGTTCTCGATGCTGAAAGTGCCGGGCTCCAGTTGCTCGGGCTTTCGGCGCCCATTGTATTGAGTGTATTTCGAGACGATATCTGCTATTTCGACGGCATGTTCCGGACCAAATTCGCGGCTGGCCCAGAGTTCCGTGAACTCCTGAAGATTGTCTTTACCCCATCGGCCCAAATCACGAGCAAAATTGAGAAAAAACTCGATGGGAAACTCCATGGGCTTCAGGTCGCCTACGTTCACAATCCAGATGCGGTTCGCTCCGTAGGCATTTGCGAGATTCATCTGTTCCCATACTTTTGTAATGGAGTACGTGTTCAGCCACTTATAAGAACGAGGATCGCCAACATAGTCGAAGTGATAGTAGACACCCGCGCCGCCGCTGCGCTTTCTTTCTTCCGCTGTGGGCAGCCTGCGAATATTGCCCCAGTTATCATCACTCCAGAGCAGCGTGACGTCATCGGGAACGCGCATGCCCTTGTCATAGTAACCCTGTACCTCTTTGTATAAGGCCCAAACCTGGGGATCGGAAGCGACTGTGGGAGTCCGATGCCGGGCGATAATCTCCCGCTGATCGGCGACAATCTTCTCCAGCAGGGCGATGTCGTCATTCTCGGCCATCGGCTTATCACCATCGCCGCGCATGCCTAGAGTAATCACGCTTTCATAGTTCTTGTTTCGTTCGATGCCTTCTTCCCAGAATGTGTCGAGGATCTTCGCGTTGGCCGTGTAATCCCACGGGCCGGTGCCGTGGCGCTTCCATTCCTGCTGGGCGCGGAGCATCGGCTCATGATGCGAGGTTCCCATCACGATGCCATAATCATGCGCCAGCTTCGGGTTCAAGGGATCGTCTTCGTTGAAGGCGTTGTCCCACATCGCCGGCCAAAGGAAGTTGGCCTTGAGGCGGAGCAATGACTCGAAGACCTTTTCGTAGAACTGGTGGTTGAGTCCGCCAAACTTCTCTTTGGCCCAACCGGATAGCGAGGGAGCCTCGTCATTGAGAAAGATGCCGCGATATTTCACCGCCGGCTCACCCTGCACCCAGCGTCCCGTTTTTACATAGAGCGCATCCTTGTGTTCTACGGGAACATCCGCCCACCAATACCAGGGCGATACTCCGATCTGCTCAGAGAGATCGTAGATGCCATAGATGGTGCCGCGCTTGTCGCTGCCTGCGATCACCAGGCCACGAGCCACACCCGGCAAGGGGCGTGAGACAACCTGAATGAGCGTCGATTCCCATTTGCCCTTGATCTGGCTCACATCGATTTTTCGTTGGCGAATGAGCCGGTCGATGACCCGGCTCTTTCCAATAGTGCCGACGAGCACCACGTCTCCAGAGAGATGGTTCACGCTCTCGTTGAGCGGGGCGGTGCAGCCCGATACCCGAAGGATGTCGGCCTGCAAATCGCGGGTTGCTCGCACGACGCCCGGATAGTCGCCGCTATCGACGTAGAGTCTGGCTGCAATTCCCTGATGGACGAGCAGAAAACTGCCTGAGGCAGGGGCAGTCTCTACGTAGCGTGGCTGTCCAAGTGCCAAGCTGTGCAACGGGCAGAGCGCAGACAGCATGAGCAGAAGCCACGGAGCGAGCGAGATCCACCCACTGCGCCCCATGTGTTTCAGGCGCCGGAGAAGGAGGCGAAATCGAGGAGGAATGGCCATGGGTGTACTATGATAATTTCGCAATGCGAACAATATAGGCAGAAAGTTTGACCTGTCAAGTTGGCGACGGCGAGCATGATTCAAGGATGACTGAATATTGGGGTGGCCTGGCCGACTATTGCCGGTATGGGAAAACGCGTTCGACAAGAGGAAGGTCAGAGGCATGGAAAGCAACTGCGGAATATGACGTGCCCAGTGCGGCTGGAACTTCGACCTCCATTGGGTGTGCCATGCTATGCTACTGGCCGTCGGTGAGAATACCGTTATTGCCGGCGCAATTCACTCCGGTGTGAAACTGTTGTCCAGGGGGATTCCGTTGCAATCGCAAGCGCGCGCAAGGGGCATGAGGCATATCGATCTGACGGATGTTCAGCTTGCTTCCAGCGAGACCGCCCGCCGCATCAACCGCGACATTGTTTTGGAACTCATCCGGGCCAACCCGCCGATCTCCAGGGCGGATCTGTCGCGGCAGTCAGGCCTGCAAAGAAGCACCGTCTCGCAGATCGTGGAACAGCTTATCCGGGAGAAATGGGTATGCGAGGGCGGTGTAGCCCCCAAGCCGCGCGGACGCCGCCCAACCCTTTTAGAGCTGAACGACGATCTGGTCGTGATTGCAGTCGATATCCATCCTAAACAGGCTACGATCGCTACGGTGGATCTGAAAGGCCGATTGCTTTCGCGGTCGACCGTGCCTCTGACTTCCGACCCGGCTGCCTCGACCCGGCTTATGACGGACTGCATGCTGCGGATGCGGCAGTCGCTGCCGCGCAAATCGATTGAGGGAATCGGCATCAGCCTTCCCGGCAGAATCGATCCTGGCACGCAGCATCTGATATTTGCGCCGAACCTCCGCTGGCCCGATTTCGATTTGAAGAAGGTGATCGAAGAGAAGATGGGCTTGCCGGTGAAGATGGAGAACGCCGCGACCGCATGCCTGCTGGCGGAACTCACCTTCAGGAGAATCGACGGGATCCGCGATATCGTAATGGTAACCGTGTCGGAAGGCGTGGGAGCGGGGGTCTTTGCCAACGGCAGACTGATCGCCGGTCATCGCGGAATGGCGGGAGAGTTCGGCCACGTTACGCTCGATCCCACGGGGCTGCTCTGCTCATGCGGACGGAGAGGGTGCTGGGAGACATTCGCATCCTGCCGGGCGGCGCTGCGATATTTCAAAGAACTCCAGCCTCAAAGCAGGACGATCACATTCCACGAACTGCTCAATCTGGCCGAGGAGGGCAATCAGCACGCTGCACAGGCCCTGGCCAAACAAGCTCTCTACATTGGCCGCGGATTGCAGTTGATTATCGCTGCCCTTTCCCCCAGCTTGATCCTGATTGCAGGCGACATCACCTCCGCATGGCACCGCTTCGGCGCGGTGATCGAGAAGGAAGCGGCCGAACACATGCTGGGCGGAGCGCTGCCACGAATCCTTCCTACGCATGAAGGCGAGATCGCCCGCCTCAGGGGGGCGGCGGCGCTGGTCTTCCAGCGGCGGGCTGCCGGCGACCAACGGCAGGGAGCGGGTCAAGTATCGTCGCTGTCCGAATAGGGATCGGATCTCCAGGTATCCTGAAAACCGGAGCCAACCGCCTCTTTGCTTCGATTTTAAGCTGGCGGGAGAGTAGGGCTTTATCGCGCTTTTAAAAGCCGGATACAAAACAAAACATGAACTATATGCCAGGAATACGCTTGCATGGCGGCCAAGAGCAGACCCCTGCGGATCGGCTCAATTAATTAGATTGTTCAACCCAATGAACTAATTCATTCTTTCAGCTTGACACTTCAAATAAATCTCTTCTATAGTTCGGGACGCGAATTAATATCCGTTTTTCAAGAGCCAGCAATCCAGAATGCGGCGGGATGAAGGCCTGTCAATTGGGATGGCGGGGTCTGGCGGATGAAGCGGCGGGCGCCGGCGAGAATACTCGCGGTGCATGAAAGAAACGCGGATAATCAACAACTTTCCGGAGGAGATTATGTCAGGAAGGCCAGCAATCAACCGTCGTGCAAAAAGATGTGCAATCCAGACACTGCTGACGACGGTCGCGCTTTTAGCGCTGTTTCTCGGGAGCAGAACCGTCAATGCGCAGGTTCTGTACGGTTCAATAACAGGAACGGTCTCCGACAAGACCGGCGCGGTCGTGCCGAATGTGACCGTAACGATAACGGACCAGGGCACGGGCGCAGTCCGAACAGCCGTGAGCGACGGGCGGGGCGATTATGCCCTTCTCAACATGCTGCCGGGCACCTTTACCGTATCGGTTGCTAAGAGTGGCGCCTTCGCCGGGTATCAGGTGAAAGACATTGTAGTTGAAGTCAACCGCCAGGTACGAGTGGACATCGCGTTGGTCCTTGCGAGCGTTACGGCAGAGGTGACGATCACTTCGGCGCCGCCGGAACTACAGACCGAGACCGCCGTGGTCAACCATGAGATCTCCGAGGCGCAGCTTGACTCGCTGCCGATCACTTCAGGCCAGGGACGGAACTTCCAGGCCGTGTACTCAATTATTCCTGGCGCGGCAGCCGTTACAGAGCAGAACTCGACTGCCTCCAACCCGTCACGCGCCATGTCGATGAACGTCAACGGCCTGGAGCACATGGGCGTCTCGATGCGCATCGACGGCGCGATGAATACCTATGGCTGGTTGCCGTACATCGTCGCGTACCTTCCGCCTACGGACGCTGTCGAGAACGTCAACATCGCCACCAACTCCTTCAATGCCGAGCAGGGGATGGCCGGCGGCGCCGCGGTCAACGTCACCGTCAAGACCGGAACCAAGAACTTCCACGGCGGCGCCTGGGAGTACTACCAGGACGCTTTTTTTAATGCACGCGGTTATACAGCGACGAAGGCATCGCTCACCAATGCCACGAATCCAACCGGGTCCGTCCCCAAGAATGTCTTCGATCAGTTTGGTTTCAACATCGGAGGCCCGGTCTATATCCCCAAGATTCTGACTGGCAAGAAGAAGCTGTTTTTCTTCCAGAACTTCGAGCGGACTACTCGTCGCTCATTGGCCACCGGACAGGTTAGCGTCCCCGATGTTGCCATGCTCGGCGGCAGTTTCGACGAACTGGCTAGCGCTCCCGGCGTCTTCAGTACTACTCTCTACGATCCCCAGCCAATCACCCCGGACCCGAATCCCGCTCACTACGCCCACGGCTATCTGCTGCCGCAGTATCGCACTACAACATTCTTCTCGGAGTACGGCTGCAATTGCATTCCCGCTGGGCGTCAATCGACACCCGCGCAGAAGATGCTGGCGCTCCTCAAGCCCATCGCGACAGCCGTCGGAACACCGACTACTGCGATACTAAACAGCGGAATGGCCAACGACTACAACGGTACCGGCACCACCGCCTACAACCGCAACACCTCAGACTCGAAGGTGACCTACATTCCGACCGAAAACACGCAGGTCTTCGGCCGCTACAGTATCGAGCCCTTTACGGTCAACGACCCGCAGCAACTGGGACAGGCCGGTGGAGGCACATTCGATGGCGGACAGCCCGGCGCGGCCGCAGGCCGCATCCAGAATTCCGGACTCGGCTTCAGCCATGTCTTTACCCCCAACCTCGTGATGGACGCCGACTTCGGCTACACTCGCCAGGTCACGGGCGCGCAGTCGACTCTCGACATCGCCGACGGCGACTTTGGCACGGACGTTCTGGGGATTCCGGGAACGAACGGCGTGGGAAAGAACTATGTTGGTCAGCCGATATTCGCGTTCACTACCGGCGCCACCGGAGCCACCTACCTAAACACTCTGGGCAACGCCAACGGCGCTAACCCGTTTCTCTTCCGCGACAACCAGTTCACCGGCGACGTGAACGTCAGTTGGACCAAGGGCAAGCACGCTACCAAGTACGGGTATACCTGGTACCACTTCGATCTGAACCACTTCCAGCCGACCAGCGGCTCCGGCATTAACAACCCCCGTGGCGGCTTCCTGTTCCAGGGAGGCATGACCATCTGCGGCAGCAGCACCTGCGGAGTCTCCAACTACAATGCGCTGGCGGACTTCTTGCTTGGCCTACCCAATAACAACACCGCCACCGCGGTGACCAAAGCCACGCAACTGACGAATCCCAATTCTCTGCGCTGGTCAACGGATGCGCTCTATGCTCAGGATCAGTGGATAATGACCTCGAAGCTGACGCTAAATTATGGCGTCCGCTACGAGTTCTATCCCGCGCCGTATCGTGACCACACAGGTGTCTACACCGTGAATCCCACACTTCCGCAGAGTGGCAATGTCGAGATCGGCGGCGTCGGCGGTAACCCGGAAAACGCCGGCGTCGATATGGTCATGCCTTTCAAGGGATTCACTCCGCGCCTCGGCGTTGCTTATCGCCTCAACGAGAAGACGGTCATCCGCTCCGGCGGCGGACTCGCCACCGATCCGGACAGTCTGCGCTTCCTGCGCGACTCGTTCCCTGAAGACTTGGCTCCGTCCTATAGTGGTACCGCAACTGGCACAATTTCATTCGATCCAGTCAGCGGCAATGCGCTCACCCTCACGAACGGCATTCCGGCGGCGGTGATTCCAAACCTTTCCTCCGGATTCGTCTCACTTCCGATAAGTGGAGCAACCACCACCGCACCGATGAAATATCGCCGCGGTTACATCGAGAGCTGGAATCTCTTTATCCAGCGGGATTTGGGTCATGACTTCGTCGCCAACGTCGGTTACGTGGGAATGCACCAGGTTCGCCAGTTGGCTGGTGTCAGCTATTTGAATTCTGCCCCGCTGCCGAGCGGCGCCACACCCTGCATGGCCAACGGGCAGCTCAATCCGTCCACCGGACTAAGCGGACCGTGTGGCGCTCATGGTGGGTTCGCCGCCAACGAGACAATCAACGAGGCGTTTTGCAGCGGAAGCACAGGGAGCCTGGCCTGCTACAATACTGGCGGCATTAATGTTTCCGGACCGATCTTCAGCTCAAACTACAACGGATTGCAGACCCAGTTGACGCGCAACGCAGGCAAGAACTCCTCCTTCGGCGTGGTCTACACCCGATCGCACGCCATCGACTTTGAAGACAATGGCGCCGGATCTGGTGGCGCTGGCACGACCTTCAACTACCCGGCGATGTACAAGTTCAACCGGGCCACCGCTGGTTATGATCGCAAAAACAACTTCCAGTTCTGGGGCATCTACAGCTTGCCCTTCGGCCCCGGCCAGAAGTTTGCAGACCACGGCGTGGCGGGCGCAATAGTGGGCGGCTTCCGTTTGAACGGCCAGCTCAGCCACATCAGTGGCGCGCCCTTCTCGGTCAATGCAAACAGCAACAATATCAACACCCCGGGCGCTGGCGCTCTCTATGCCGATCTGGTTGCGAAGTACCAGCAAATAGGCGGCCGCGAGCGCCAAGTTGGTAAAACAGGGATCTCGGGCGGCAAGCCCTGGTTCAATCCCGCCTCCTTCAACAATCCGGTTGAACCTACCTACACCGGGACGGAAACGCCCGCGCAGATCATCCCTCCGCACTTCGGTTCCAGCGGCCGTAATCAGTTCCGCGGGCCTGGACAGACGCTGATCAACGCCAGCATCTTCCGCGCGTTCCCGGTCTATCGCGAAAACAAATTCGAGATTCGCTTTGAAGCATTCAACGTACTCAATCACGCGCTCTTGAGCAACCCGAACACGACGGTGCCCAAGCCCTCGGCGCTCACATCGACTCCGCCGAACTATGGCAACTTCGGTATGATTACCGCCAACTACGGCAACGCTCGTACCGTTCAGTTTGGCGGCCGCTACACCTTCTAGGTCATTGTTCCTCTGCAGCCCGCGCCTGAGTTATTCTCCCAGGCGCGGGCATTTTGTGCGCCCAGCATGGGCGCACTCTTACGGGTGTAAGTCCCGTCGCGAGTTGGTCACAACGAGCGAAGTGAAGCGCAACTGCACGAGGGTGACC
>Ga0302140_10001256_pt1 | contig 33105 bp, 20 predicted proteins | sample I_Bog_E1_1_FD_202095 | JGI IMG/M metagenome (GOLD analysis project Ga0302140, IMG submission 202095) | Peat permafrost microbial communities from Stordalen Mire near Abisko, Sweden - I_Bog_E1_1 | ecosystem: Environmental > Terrestrial > Soil > Wetlands > Peat | place: Sweden: Abisko, Stordalen... | reverse complement strand
CGCCCAGGGTCAGGCCGGTGAATGTCAACGTCACGGTGGCCGGGGCCAGGCTGGGCTGGCCGGCTGCGTCCTCAATCGCAAAGGTGAAGCTCACCACCCCCGCGCCGTCAAACGACGGATCCAAGGTCAAATTCGCGGGGTTGTAATTGGGGATATTCTGGTTCAGCGACACGCCCACCCCGTTGTAATACAGCGTGGCATTGGTGGCGAGGGATTTGATCACCACCGTGTTGGTGAGGCCGCCCAGCGGCCCCTGTTCCGGATCCGTCCCCAGCAAGGCGGGCACGGTAACCTTGAGGGTGCCGCCCGGATTAAGATAGCTGGCATTGGTCGCCAGACTCGTGGGGGCCTGGTCCAGGCCAAAATTGGCCGTCGTGATATTAGCCACCAGGTTGATCGGCAACAGTCCGTTCGGTGTCCCATCGCTCACGCCGTTCGTGCTTTCGCCCGTGTTCACCCAATTCGCCGGCAAACCGGTGACCGGCTCCGCCGACCCGATGGCACCCAAGTTCGTGGTCAACTGCAAGGTATACGTGGCATTCGTCAGATTGGTCAACTGATACGCCCCATTGGTGGCCACCACCGTTGTGGCCACCACGTTGCCGCCGCTGCTGACCAAGTTAACATACAGCGGCAGGCCGGTGGCGTTCGTGGCCGCGCCATTCACTGAACCGTCGCTCAAACCGTTGGCATCATCAAAGACTGTTCCGCTCACATTCACCGTAAAGCTCAGATTCACGGTCGCCGATGCCGCGCTCTGTTGATTCGCCCCATCCTCAATGGCAAAGGTAAAGCTGGTCGTTCCCGAACCGCCAAAGGTCGGGTGCAACGTCAACAACGAGGGAGTGTAATTCGTGATCACCTGCCCGGTCTGCACGGCCAAGCCGTTGTAATAAAGCGTCGCAAAACCCGGCAGCATCGTGATCACCACGGTATTGGTCGCCCCCCCCAAGGCCCCCTGCTCCGGATCCGTTCCGAGCAGTGCCGGCACCGTTACCTGGCCCGCTCCGCCCGGATTGTTGTAACTGGCATTGGTTGCCAGACTGGTGGGCAATTGATCCAAACCGAAATTCGCGTTGGTCAGCACCGTGCCCAATTGCACCGGCAGCCAGCCATTCGTGTTGCCGGCAATCGCGCCATTCGTGCTTTCACCCACATTCACCCATCCCGCAGGCAGCGCCATCGCCGGAGCCGGGGAGCCGACCGTGCCGGCATTGGTGCTCAGCTCCAGCACATAAGCCGCACTCAGCAAATTCGTGAAGGTGTAGGTGCCATTGGTGTTTACGGCCACGGTGTACAAAACGTTGCTGTTGGCATCCAGCAAATTAACGTATAAGACCACCCCGGTTTCGTTGGTGCCCGCCCCATTGACCAGTCCATCCGTCAAGCCGTTGGGGTCGTCGAACACCGTGCCGCTCAATTGATATTGGGATACGAGAAAGTTGTTCTGGACGGAGTTTTGTCCGTTCGTCAAAACCAGGCCAATCTGGGTGAAGTTGGTGAGGGCACCCGACGCATTGGTCGCCGCCAAAAACCCGCCGGAACCGGCTCCGAGCGTGATATTCGTGGCATAATAACCATACGGCACGGATTCCTGAATGATGTAATGGCCGGGGGCAACGTCCGCAAAGGAATAATTGCCGTTGGTATCCGTGGTGGTGCTGGCGATGATCGGTTTGCTGGCGCTGACCAAGCCATTGGAATTCAGGTCCTGCACCAAATTCAGGGTCACATTGGCCAGGCCGACGTCAATGCCCCCCGCCAGATCATCCCGGTTCAAATCATTGGTCACGGAACCGCTGATGCTGCCATACGAAGTCGGCGCGGGCAGATAGACAAAGAAGTTGATATTGGTATAGCTGATCAGCGCGGCAAGGTTCGTGGTCACGGTCACCGCCGAGCTGTTCACAAAACCCACGGGCAACGTCTCCACCACCACATAGTTCGTGGTGGACAGATTCAAGAATTGGTAGGCCCCGCTGGCCGACGTGGTGGTGGTCCCCACAAAGGTTCCATTGGTGGAATACAAGCTCACCGTGACGCCACTGATCCCGCTGTCGCCGCTGGCGTACACGCCGGATTTATTGATGTCATTATAGACGAAGCCCGAGATGGAGGCCGCCGCATTGGTGACGCCAATGCTGGCCGCGGCCGTGGGCACCGTCAGGCCGTTCGTATCCACCGCATAATCCACGATGGCGCTGTTGTTGGCCGGGAATCCCTGGCCCACCACCAGGAGCGTGACCTGGTTCGTGATGGCCTGGCCGGGGGCCAGCCCGTTGGTCGGGGCAAGATTCGTCCACACCAGCGACCCATAGCCACTTGAAGGCAGGCTCCCAGGGATGGCTGCCTTGTTGGTGGAGATAATGTTATTGCTGACGAATTGGAAGCAGTCCCCGCTGTAATAATCCTCCATGGGCAGCGAGGCGATGGTGGTATTGCCCGTGTTGGTGATGACAATCGTGAACACCAACTGGCTGCCGATGGCATTCGTGGCATTGGGGCTGGCCACCGTCTTGAACACATTCACTCCGGGGTTGATCACGCTGATGGTGGCGCTGTTGGTGCTGCCCGTCACGCCCGAGTTGACCCAGGCCGTATTGGTGGCCGCCCCCGAGGTGGTGGCGGTGAAAGTCACCTGCCAGTTGGTCCCCTGCCCTGGCGTCAGCGTGCCGATGTTCGTCCAGGCCAGGCTGGTGCTATTGGTCAACGTCGGAGCCAGCGTGGCGCTCGTGAAGGTCAGATGCGCCGGGAAACTATCCGTGACCGCCACGTTGTAGAGATTCGTGTTGCCGGTGTTGAAAATTTGCAGATTATAAGTCACCGGCTGCGCGGAAACAACCTCCCCACCCGTGGGCGAAACAATGGTCTTGAAAATCACCATGGCCGGTGTGGCCGCCGCCCCGGCCGGCTGCTGAATCACCGCCGTGGCGGAACTGGAGAACGACGGCGACGTCACGCTGGTGTAGTTCGCCGTCAAAATGGTTCCCGCCGGGGCATACAGGGTGCTGCTGTTGGTCCCCGACAACACCGTTGTGGTACTCAGGCAATTCGCAAAATAGCCAGTATTGGTACCCGTTTCAAACAACGGCAGAATGATCGAACCGCCAGCGGAGCTGGTCACCGTGATATCCACGGTTTCCGCCGTGTTGGAATTGGTGTTGGCGCTCAAATCATGCACCAGCAGGCACGCACTGTTATTGGTCGGATAGGAGTTGGTGCTCGGACCGTCGTTCCCACTGGTGAAGGTGGTGGTGTTCGGTGTGCCCAAATCCTCATAAGTGGTCGTCAACGCGGCCGTCGCGGTAGCGGTGATGCCTTCCGTGCCTTCATTGGCCGTCGCCGCAATGGAGTAATTACCCACGGTCGAATCCCCCGTCCAAGCGTACTCAAACACCTCATTGGTGCTCGTCGTGGCCACGATGCCAGGGTTCACGCTCGTGACGCCGCCGCCAGGGGCCGTGATCGCCAGGCCAAAACTGGTAATGTCATAATTGCCAAACGGATCACTGACCGTCGCGCGCACATAAAGCGGCGTGCCGGCGACCGGTCCGGAAACCAGGTTGCCATTCGGGTAAGGCGCATCATAAACCCCAAAACTCGTGATGCTGATCACCGTTGAAGCCGGCAGCAGAATCTTGGATGGATAGCTCGAACTGCCGTAATTCACATGGAATGCCGACCCTATTACGTTATTAGAAATGACATACGAAATACCCTGGCCGCCGGGAACGGACACCCCGCCCGGCAGGGTGTAACTCCAGACCAGATTGGTGTTGGCCCCGGCAACTTCCGTATAAATAGTGTTGTTCAGTGTCACCCAGTTGACGCCATTGGTTTGCAACGTGGCGGTAATCGAACTGGGATTCGCCGCCAGATTCGCCGCGCCATTGGTGACCGTAATGAAGTTCGTGATATAAATGACCCCGTTGGATGGCATGGTGAAGGTGCTGCTAAACGCGGGGACCTGCGTGAACGTAACGCTGTTGGTTGCCGGGCCGGCGATCGAAACGGGAGCCGATTCAATGGATACTGCCGTCGCCGCATACGCCGATGACGGACCAATCGTCCAGTTCCAGGAACTGACCACGCTGGCAGCAGCCGAATTTGAAGTGGTGCCGCCACTCACTAACGTATAGCTGGTATTATTGGTGACTCCCCAGTTGTTCCATTGCGACACCTGCCCATTTCCAACGGTCATGGTTCCCGGCCATGCAGCGGTCGTGTTGGTTGCCATCGCAACCGTTGCAAAGACTATATCTCCGGAAGCAGAAACATTGGTTACACTGGCAGAGACACCAAAACCAGAATAGCTGTTGGTGGAACGGAGAATCGCATTCGTGTTCACCCCTGTAAACGTGGTTACTCCCGCCTCGACGCTGGGGGTGGAGTTCACATAACTGATGACGACGTTATAAGTTCCGACCGGCGGATTGGCCAGACTCCAGATTTCACTGTGTGCCTGCTCAGACGACACATTCCCATTTGCCGAACCGTTGGTCGCAACCAAGCTCAATTTCACTCCATTATACGTGACGTTGGTGACTTGCTGCTCATAGCCTGTGATATCCTGAAAGGATACCCCCACCAGCATCAAACGGTTGATTCCGGAAGTGGTGTGCGAAATAATCAGCGTGGTGACGCCATTGGTTCGTCCAATGGTAGTCGAATCCACGGCAATCGGCCCGCCGCCGGCAGTGGCATTTCCAGCGTTGGCACTGGCGATTGTGGGGTTGAATCCATAGTGAACCGGATCCAGACGGTTCAAGCCATTGGTCACAACGGTTCCATTGGTCGCCTGATTCAAGTACAATTGTTTGATGGGGAAGGAAGTGCCGCCGCTGCCGCCACCGCCGCCGCCGCCACCAGTGCCATTGCTCGATCCCGTCAGCCCGGCATTGGCGGTATAGCTATTGCCAGCGGTATCAATATAAGTCACCGTCAGCGGATCGCCGGAAGCACCATGCAAAACCTCATCATTGGCATACAATCCCGCCGTGGTCGAGGAAGGCAGCGGCGTGCTATTCCGAAACACGCCCGAATTGGTGCTGGTCTCGGTCAGCGTAATGGTTTCATAGTCGCCGGTGGTCGTGTCCAGCACCGTTACCTGGATCGTATCCACCGTGTTGCTCGATAAATTGGCGGCGGCATTGGTCACCGTAACGTAGATATTCGTCAATCCGACCGCATAGAGATTCGTGATGACGCCATTCGTGTCGGTGAAATTGATCACCGGAATGGCGTTGCTGGCCACCGGCTCGACCAAGGCGGAGGTCAAGGACACGCCCGACACTCCCGATGGAATGCTCACAAAATTCGTGATCAGCCCCGCAATATTGGTCACAGTAAAGTCGTATGTGAACCAAATGGTGTTTTGGGCTTGAATCAGCAAATTGGTGTATCCCGGAGTGGCCAGCGGAAAGGGATTACCGGACGCGTTGTCAGGTACTTTATTCGTGCTGAGCGCCGTGTAATTGGTGGTGGAACCCGCCACATACTGCAACCGGGTGGAAGGCGAATCAATCACGACAATGGTTTCCAGTGGCACCAGGTTGTTGTTGGCAATGGTCACCGTGTATTGCAGCACGTCGTTGTTGGTGGCTGTCAAACCGGGATGGGTCAAATTGACGACCGTTTTTTTGATGGTGGGCACCGGAAACGGCAGCACCGTGTAACCGGCGTCGATATAGGGATTACCCGCCCCCGCCACATCCGCGTCCTCACCCCAGGCGGCCGTGATCAAAGTCCCATCCAGGGTGTAAATCCGCATGCCCGTCTGGTTTTTGCTGGGATTGTAAATCTTCAACGACTGATAGGCTGAAACGGAAAAATTGGTGCTATACAAGCCGCCCGCCGAATTGGTCAGCTTGCTGGGGCTGTCCCCATAAACCACATATAACTTGGTCGAATTCAACGGCGTCACCCAGACCGGGCTGCCGTCCGAACTGCCATCGCTGCTGCCCGGAGCCCAGCCAAGATCTTCTTCCGTGGTCAAAATTCCCGTGGGTACCAGCGAGAAACCCCAGTTCCAGGTCGTGTCGGCGGTGCCCGTCGGCGAGGCGTCCACGGTGCAGATCGCGTAAAATTTCGCGGTGTTCGTGCCAATGAAGCTCGCGCCGGAACTGGACGGCATGGTGTATTGATACACATTCGTGGCCGGCAGCGTCAACGTGCTCACCCCCAGCTTGGTGGTCACGTTAATGACCACGTTGGTCGGATTCGGGTTGTAAAGATATACATAAGCCGGCTGGCCGTTGACCGCCGAGCCCACCGGCGTGTAATAGGTGTTGCCCCAGGAGGAAACCGGATACAAATTAAACCAATCCACCGCATAAGTGGCATTTTTATGGCCAATCACCAGATCCACCTGCACCGGCGCACTGGCTGTGGCCTTGCCGCCTTTGAGAATGCCGCCACCATATAAATAGGATTCCCCCTGGTTCAACACGATATTCGTAACCCCCACCCCGTTGGTCCCCGTGGGATCAATCGTGACCAGCGTGCCATTTTGCGCCGCCTGCACAAACATGCCCACATACTGCATCAGGCCGTTCGTCATGTTTTGCCCCACCGGACTGATGTAATTCGTGCCCCATTGCGCCGTGGATAACACGCTCACCGCGCCGGCAATCACCGTGCCCGTGGTCGTGGGCCAATGGGCGCGCGTCACCACAATCGGCCGCGTCGCGCCAATGTGATCCCGGCCATCGTACAACAGCACGGACGGATTGCGCGGCTGCGTGGGCACCGCATTGGTCAGCGTGATGATCGTTCCCGCCGGCAAACCCAGCGGATTGTGCGTCATGCCCGGCGGAATGCCGTGCGCGTCATTGCCATCCCCCCAGATCAGCGTGCTCTTGTTGGTCGGGCTGGAGAGGTTGGGCTCATAACCATCCTCCCATTGGTCATAATATATCACCGTGTTGTCCGACACCACATGGATGCTGATGGTGGAGAGAATCGTGGACCCGGTCCCCGCCACAATACTGTTGTTGACCTGGTAAATCTGGGCCTCCGGCAGGGGCACATAAAAGTCCTGAACAATGCCGGCAGCGTGGCTCAAAGCCAGCCAGCCAAGGCTGAAACAAAGCGTTAAAATGTTCCTCACAACAGTTAGACAGTTAGGATTAGGTTCACGAATGTACATCTTTACGCCAGCATGTTGTCAATATTTCACTTGGATTACAAGAAAAAATGCACATGATTAGGACAATATTTTGCCCATTTAAGCCCAAGTGTGGTTATATGAGCATATTCCCCGATACGAATACTGTCCGCGATCCCCGGAAAACCGGCCAATACCCCTGCAACCCCTGCTTATGCTCATTATTTTTTGATCGCCCCGGCGCTGGAGCCCTGCTACCTTGGCCGCTTGAACGATCGTGATCCATCAGGTCCAGATTTGCCGCCGCCGGCCCGTCCCTCCTGGGGCGAACGGATCCGTTCCTGGTGGCAGCCGCCGGACCAGCCCGGCATCAACCGGCTGGCATTGACGCGCGAACGGCTGGCGCAGTGGTATGCCGACACCGCCCTGGGGACCTGGCTGGCCCACTGGCAGGACCGGCTCGCCTACCGGACCGCCGACGAAGCGGTTCAGTTCTGGCAATCGCTGTTCCGCTGGCAGACCATCCTGAAAATCACCCTGGGGCTGGGGCTGTTGCTCGCCGCCGCCGTGGTCACGGTCCATTTCGGCCGGCACTGGTATCGGCAGCATCAAGAACGGCAACTGACGCAGCAAGCGGACGCCCTGCTGGCGCAGGGTGCCTACCGGCAGGCTTTTTTCCGGGCGCAAATGGGGCTCCGGCTAAACCCGGATAATCCCGCGCTGCTGCGCGTCGTGGCCAGCGTGATGGCCAAGGCGGGCAACACCAACGCCCTGTTCTGGGCGCGGCGGGTGCTGCAATTGAACCCGGATTTCACCAATCAACTGGCCCTGGCCACGCTGGCGCTGCAAGTCGAAACGGCCCCGTTTCCCACGGCCGCTCAGACCTTGCACGAGGTTGCCCCGGCCCGGCAGCAGACCCCTGAATTCCAACGGCTGGCCGGCATGCTGGCCGTGCGTTCGGGCCAGCTCCAGGCCGCCGCCGACCACTTCACCCAGCTCGTGCGGTTGGACCCCGCCAATGGCACCAACCACCTGCAACTGGCCGCCCTGCAATTACTCTCCACCAATGCCGCCGACCAGCAGACGGGCATTGCCAGCCTGCAGCGCCTGGCCACCCAACCCCAGACCCGCCTGGAGGCCTTGCGATTGTTGGTGGCCCAGGGCACCGAACAGAACAACTGGGCCGGCGCGGAACCGTTCGCACGACAATTGGCGGCCCTCCCCGAAGCCAGCATGGCCGACCACTTGGGGCTGCTGACCCTCTTGCAATCCCGGCACAACCCGGATTTCTCCAACCACCTGGCGCAGGCCGAAGCCCTGGCCGAAACCAACTATGCGGCGCTCTTGCAACTGGCCACCTGGATGAACACCCACAACTGCCCCCGCCAAACCCTGGACTGGCTGGCCCGCCTGCCGGCCTCCCTGGTTCAACAAGGGGCTTTGCCCGCCACCGCAGCCGAAGCTTATGCCAGCCTGGGGGCGTGGCCGGAGATGGAAATGTATTTGTTACGCACCAACTGGCCAGCCCTCGAACCGTTCCGGCAGGCCTATCTGGCGCATGCCGCCGACCAACTCGGCAACACCATGGAAGGCGACAATGCCTGGGTCATTGCGATCCGGCTGGCCACCCCTTCGGTGACCACCCTGCGCGTGCTGGAGCAGATGACCCGGGCCTGGAACTGGCCGGAACGGCAGGAGGATCTGCTTTGGCTGACGGCCCAAAGGTATCCCGATCAAAACTGGGCCTGGAGCAGTCTGACCCAGCTCGTTCAAAAAAAGCAGGACACCCGGCGAATGTGGCGGCTGGCCAAACTCCAATACGAACAGCATCCTGAGGATGACCACCGCGCCAACGATTATGCCGCCTACGCCCTGCTGGTGAACGAAGATTTGGATTCCGCCCGGGACCTTGCCAGCGCCATCCACCAGCGCCACCCGGAGGATGCCATCATGACCACCACCTACGCCTTGGCGAAACTAAAAGTGGGCGATACCAACGCGGCCCTGGCTGCCTTTCAAAAATTATCCCCGGAATTGCTGCACACCCCCATCGTGGCCGCGTATTACGGCATTGTCCTGGCGATTTGCGGCGACCAGGACCAGGCCCGGATTTATCTGGACCAATCCGCGCCCGCCCGGCTGCTGCCCGAAGAAACCGCTTTGGTTTCCCAGGCCAGGAACCATCCCCGGCAACTGACCCAGGAACTCGTGCCTCCCACCACCACTCCCCCCTTGTTTGCCGCCAGCCAGGCTCACCCGCCCAAAGGTTCGAAGCCATCCCCGGCCACCAATAACCCAACGCTCCCCGAGGAAGTAAAACGGGGACAGCCCCCTGCAAAATGATGGCCCGCGCCGTTTTACCCTTGTTTATATGGGGCTGCGCCATCTATTACTTTGGACAGTTATGGCAGGCCTTCCCGGATTATCATTTTGGCTGGATTATGCCCGTTTTGGGTCTGGCATTGTTTTGGGAACGCTGGCAAAACCGGCCTGCGCCCGAACCACCGCCCCCAACCGCCCTTGCCAGGATGGCCTTCATTCTGTCCGCCTTGACCTTTAGCATGGGCACCTGGTTGTTGGAGGTCATGCCCAGTTGGCGGTTCGCCGGCTGGTTGCTGGCCCTATCGCTCACCAGCCTGACGCTGTTGGGCTTGTATGAGTCCGGGGGACGCGCCTGGCTCAAGCATCTGGCGTTTCCCGTCTGCTTCTTTCTGGTGGCCATCCCCTGGCCCACGCGCCTGGAAATCCCCCTGATCACTCAATTATCCCAGCTCAACGCCCTGCTCAGCGCCGGCCTGGCCAACCTGATCGGCATCCCCTGCTTGCGGCAAGGCACGGTGATCGAAACCGGTGCCGGCACCGTCGGCGTGGACACCGCCTGCAGCGGCATCCGTTCGTTGCAAGCCACCTTGATGGTCGCCTTGTTTCTCGGCGAATTATTCCGATACCCCAAATGGCGGCGCGGGCTCCTCGTGCTGGGCGGCGCGGGCTTGACCCTGCTGGGCAACGTGCTGCGAACCTCCTATTTGATCCGGATTTGCGATGCCCAAGGCACCGCCGGCGTCCAACAGCATCATGACGAAGCCGGTTTAACCGTGTTGGGCATCACGCTGGCGGGATTATTATTACTGACTTGGGGCCTGCGGCCGAAGCCGGTCAATTCCCCGCCCTTAAAGCGGGCTGAAATACCGTCGGCCCCCGGTTATCCCTGGGGCTTGTGGCTGGGGCTGACCGCTTGGGTCCTCCTCAGCCAGAGCGGCATGGAATACTGGTTTCGCTCCTCGGAAACAACCGTCCGCCAGACCCCCCATTGGATTTTTTCGCCGCCCCGGGAACGCGCCGGCTATGGGGAAAAAGACATCCCGGCCGCCACCCGAGAAATGCTCAAATATGATGAAGGCATTAATGCCATCTGGCCGGATGAATCGGGCCGGCCGTGGGAATTATTCTATGTGCGCTGGCTGCCGGCGTCCAACCGCTACCGGGCGGCGGAAGCGACCGCCCAGGCCCGGGGACATGCGCCAGATATCTGCCTTCAGAATGCCGGCATGATTCTGCAAACGAACTATGGCGCAAAAATATTGGCCCGGGACGACGTGGAACTGCGCACCACCGTGGAACGTTTTGACGATCATGGCCGCTGCTTTCATGTGCTGGCGGCCTATTGGGAGCCTCAGTCCCAGGCCTGTTACCCTGGGAATTCCGAAAACCCCTCGACCCGTCTCGGGTTCAAACTGGCCTGGCACGCCATCCGGCAACACGATCGCGGCCGGCTCGAAAAACGGGTCATTAAAATCGGGGTTTGGGATATGCCCGACGACCCCACCGCCATCCTGGCCTTGGAAAAATGCCTGTGGGCAACCTTGGGCTTCACGAAAAAATAACGGGCGCAATCATCGCGCCGGAATTTTGGCGGCTGGCAAGGCGAGATGCGAGAGCGGCCGCCCATCGGATGGCATAAAACTCCGCGAGGACATTTACAAAGCGCGTGCGAATGCTTAACTTGCAAGGACACTCAGCATGCGCCCGCCAGAAAATTTGTACCACCAGAACATCGCCGGGGACTTTTCCCGCTCCTCGTGTTCGTTGAACCGGTGCAATCTTTCGCCCTGGATCATCGGGTCCGAGGAGTTTCAAGCCAATCCGCTCCCGCTGGAAATTGACGGGGCGCGCACCACGGATCGCGGACTCTTTCTCGGCTTGGAGAAAATCGCGGATCCCGCCCAGCGCAGCCAGTTCTTCCATGATTATCTGAACGCCAAATTCAGCCTGGACGAAAAAATCCAGCTTCGCGGCAAAACCCAGTCCGTGTACAGCTACCTGCATTTGTTGCGGTCGTGGGGGGTGGACAGCAACAGCCAGGCCGGCGCCCTGCTCAAATCCTGGGTGGAAAGCCGCTTTGGACTGCTGGCAACTTATCACAAAGGCCGGCTGGCGGAAGACCGGGACGCCCGCGAAGCTTTCATGCTCGACCGCACCCGTGGCGCGGCCAAATCCATGGGCGTCCTGATGCAGCTCGATTTGCTCTATACTTTCTGCCAGGACGAGATGGGCCGGCGCTTTCCGGGCGAGCGTTGGAAAACCCTGTATCGCGGCACCCACGATTCCGAGGAATATACGATCCGGAACGAGCTTGGGAATACTGACGCCCCCCGCCGCTTGACCTTGGTGCAACTCAACAACCTAAGCTCGTTTGCCTCCGATCCGGAAGTGGCCTGGGAATTTGGCTCCAGCGCCTGGGAGGTCAAGGTCCCGTTTGCCAAAATTGTGTTTTTCAGCGGCCTGCTGCCCAAGTCATGCCTGGCGGGTGAATCCGAACATCTGGTGCTGGGCGGCTATTACAATGTGCGCGGGATGATCGGGTAGACGACGCATTGGGTATGGATCGCATCACTGACACAATCTGGATCGGGAATTACTTGATGCAGCTGATACTGAAGCAAGATCGCGAGCAGGGATCCGATCCATTCTCCGTCTCGATGGCTGCATGGATGGCGCTACTGCCGGGGAGTTGGGGTTGAGGACGAGGAAACTTGGAAAATCACGGCTTAGCCCGGATATTTCATAGTGAAACCGGCAAAACCATGGCAAACCCTTGTAGCGCAGGCTTCCCAGCCTGCCGTATCGCAACCCCTGAGCTGTTCCCTCAATGGTAAATCCATGGCCTCCTTTTTCCAGAATGGCGGTGCGAATACAAGGCCTGAAAGGCCGCCACATGACAGCGCCCTGGGTTTGCCGCCACCGTTGCCATAAAGCGCTGTAAGCGCGCAACAATTCTTCTGTTGACACGGCGGGATTCCAACGTCGTAGCGCAGGCTTCCCAGCCTGCCGTATCGCAGGTTTCCAAACCTGCGTGCCGTGTCTTTTCAACCACCCATTCGAACGTGTTTGCGCCCCTATTTTCATAGGGTTTTTCGCGACTCTTTCCAATATGGCTATGAAATATCCGGGTTAGCCGTATCCATGCAGTAAAAGATTTTTTAACCACAGATGGACACAGATGGACACGGATAAAAAACGTGGTATTCAAGCACCGCTTAAAGCGCATCATTTAGTGACCGGCGAAAATCCGGGCCAGAACGACGTTCTGACATTTCTTCATCGGTGTTTATCTGTGTCCATCTGTGGTTGAAATTCTTTTTTACTGAATCGTTACGACTTAGTCCGTCCTTCTTGGCAGATGCAAAATGGTTCGGCGGGCAGGCCGGCCGCATTGCAGAGATTGGGCTGCGCGGTTTCGGCCCAGGCAAAGCGGACCGCAATGGGCGCCTTCACGTCGGGATCGGTTACCTCCACGGTGTTGCCCACAATTTTGGCCTCGGCCGCAACGAATATCCCATCCGGGCCGGCCACGCTAAACCAAGTCAACGGCTGACCATCCCGGCTCTTCAGCCCTTCCGCATGATCGAATTTCAGCACCGCCTTGCCCTCACTGAATTTCGCCTTGCGGAACACCGGGCCGGAGCTCACCACGGACCGGTCGTAGGTTTTATCCAGCGCCAGCAGGGCCAGACGATGCCCCACGCTCGCCTTATCGCGCGGGTGGATGTCGTCGAGGTTGTCCGCGAGATCGGTGGTGACGACCATGCCGCTGTTTTTCAGGTGGCGCGCGGCGGAGGATTGGAGGGTCCAGAACTCCGGCAACATCTCCGGCGAATTCACGCGGCGCGGCTTGCCGGCATAATACTTATAGGGGGCAATCTGCACAAAATAGAAGGGGAAATCGCCCTCGCCCCAAATTTGCCGCCAGCCCCCCACCAGCGCGTCCATTTTGGATTCGTAGTTCTGGTAATCGTTGTCGGCATTGGTGCCCATGAGATTGGACTCGCCCTGATACCAGAGCACGCCGCGCAAGGCAAATCCGGCAATGGGGGCGATCATGGCATGATAAATCACCATGGGCCGCGTCGTGGAAATCTTATTGGTGGTGACGACGATCCCCGATTCCGCCAGTCTGGCCAGCGCGGGAACCTGCCGGAAGCCCTCGGGAGCCGTCCAGGGCTCAATGCGGGTGCCCCCCCAACTGGATTCCACCAAGCCCACCGGGACATTCAGATTCGTCAGAATCTCGCGGCCAAAGAAGTAGGCGGCGGCGGAAAAGCTGACCGAATCCAGCGCGTTGGAACTGCACTCCTCCCAGCCATTGAACTTGGTCAAATCGGTCTGGGGCGTGGCTGCGAGGGTTTTATTGATTTTGAAGAGCCGGAGGTTGGGGTAATTCGCCGCCGCCAGTTCAGCCTCGGCATTAAACGTGGGCTTTTGCCCGGATTGCCTGCCAATGGGTTTTTCCATGTTGGACTGGCCGGACGCCAGCCAAACTTCCCCCACCAGAATATTCGTCAACGCCCTGGTCTCGTCGGCCGTCACCACCAGCGTCTGGGGCACGGCCGATGCCCGCAAGTTTCCCAGCTTCACCAACCACCTGCCTTGCGCATCAGCGCGAGTGGACCGGGTCTGACCGGCAAATTGAACTTTGACCACTGCATTTGACTCGCACCATCCCCAGATCGGCACGGGCTTTTGCTGCTGCAACACCATGTTGTCGCCAAAAATGGCCGGCAATTTCAATTCGGCATGGACTGGATGACTGGCCGCCATGGTCAGGACCACAACAGCAATAAAGAGGGCTTTCATCCTTTGATTCTGACGAAATTTCACCGTTTGGCAAGGGCTTGGGAGGGGATCTTGGGGTGGGTGACCCTGGGGACAAACGAATAAATAAGCATCGAAGGCTGGCGCCTTCGCCGATAATTGCCCGCCTGGCCGACCAGGGTCGGATTGATTTGTGTTTTCAAAGGTCTGACCCACTCGGACTGACTCGGACTTCTGCTGAAGGTTCCGGGCCAGGGATCATTTTGGCGTTGGAGGATGGCATGGAATGTTTTTTTGGTTTTAGCATAACCGGAGACCTTGGACATAGGCTGTCCAAGGTGTCATTTTATGCAAAAAAAACAGCCGGGGTGGGATGGACAAATCATCCGGGTTCACCTGGGTGCAGCCGAACCCTCCCAACACCTAATTGGCAATACTCATGTGATCCAAAAGCCACTCAAAATCGGAACCCTCGCTGGTGGAGGCGGTGGCGGGAACTTGGAACGGTAAATTGGCTTCGTAGGGAACGACTGGTGCGAGGGTGCTGGCATTGACCCATTGATGCATGGTAGCATGGCCATCGGCAAAAGAAATGGCCGCCCCACCATTGTGATACGAGGCGGGCAAATCCATCCATTCGTTAATGGTGACACTGTTCTGGCTGTAGCCACCGGAGGAATCGGTATTGATAAAATAACCGTCATCAATGCTGTCAGGATGTTCGTCCAAAAACACAAACACCTCGGTGGGATGGGGTATCTGATCCAGCTTGAGAAACTGCCGGTAACCCGGATTGTTGACATTCCTGCCATTCACCAAGGACGGGCCGGGGTCTCCGACCATCGCGTTCATGGAATAGCTGCGAATGCGCTGCGTCCAACCCGCAGCACGTTGCACCGCACTCAAGACCCGATCCGAAGGACAATGATAAATGCCGGTCACATCTGCCGCATACGATCCCAGACTGGCCTGGGTGATGGTGGCCAGATTGGTGTTGTCGGAGCTTAAATCCCACGTCATGACGTTGTTAACCCAATTGTTGGTGCTGGCAGGAACCGTGCTGGCGCTGATGGGAGATGGTGAACCACTCATCCGCATATTGTAAGGCAATGCGCCCTCATGCTCATCCGCATAAAGCTGCCAAACCAAAGTGAGTTGCCGGGTGTTGTTAAGGCAATATATCCCTCGTGACCGCTCCCGGGCTCCCGCCAAGGCGGGTAACAAAATGGCCGCCAACACGGCAACGATGGCGACCACAGTCATTAACTCAATTAACGTGAACCCAACCCTAGCTGTCCCTGAAGGTGACAACTTGAATGCTGGACACAAATGTTTCATGGCACTTTTAACGTCGAGCCAAATGAGTATATTAACTTCTACAACGATAACTGCCAAATGTCAATCCAAACGATGGCAAAATTTATGCTATTTGGCCCGCCCCAGAAAACTCCGCTGGCGGGCACGCGACCACCCGGCAACCACCCGCTGGCTAATCAGGCTGGATCCTCAAAACTGTAAATGAATGCGGTTCAAAGTGTTGCGTCAATGAGCCTCCGGCCAGCGGCACCCCAGTCTCAACGGGCTTGATTTGCGTGGGTTCGCCAGGGGAATTTTCCGACTGCGGCATTCCGGCCAAAACCGTGGAACGGACGTGTCCATTTTTGAGGCTGACACCGGCCACCTGAAGTTGCACCTCCAGCGGGACCTCGCCGGAATTGACGGCTTTGATAATAATCTCCCCGGTGCCGTCGTCTTTGACCGCGCTGACGAACAAAGAGCGATCCGCCGTCCCGCCTTCAACCGGGAGGACTTCATCGCCACGATTGAGGCAAAACATCTGCTGGACATAGTAATTTGGGGTCAGCGTGACATGCAGCGGATCCACCCAGATCAAATCCGGGGTCCACTGCCAGGCTTCCGTGCTGGCAAACAACGGGGCATACGAAGCCATCCGCACCACGTCGGCGTTGCGTTCCAACCCGGTCATGTATGCCGCCTCGGCGAGGGCGCATTGCAGGTTGTTACGATTCTTGGTGCTGACGATGGCCACGCTTTGCGCGGCGTATTCGCCCATGAATACCTTGGGACCGCTGCGGTCGTAATGGTCGTAACGATGAGTGTTGTCAAAAAACCACTCCGGTTTGGCATAGCAATGCTCATCCATGATATCCGCATGCATGCCCGGCAAGGTGGCCCAGGCTTGTTTGAAGCGGTCATCCGCAGGTTCCGGGCCGGCGGCGGCGACCAATTGGATTTCGGGATACTTGCTCTTGATGGCGGCGGCAAACTTGGAAAAGCGCTCAAAGTAGTGCGGTCCCCACTGTTCGTTGCCCACGCCCATCATGGTCAGGTTAAACGGCTCGGGATGCCCCAAGGCCGCGCGCCTGCCCCCCCATTCGCTGGTGACCGGGCCATTGGCAAATTCAATGAGATCCAGGGCGTCCTGCACAAAGGAATCCAATTGGTCCAGCGGACACAATTCGCCGGAATTAAACTGGCACGCCATGCCACAATTTAAAATCGGCAGCGGCCGCGCGCCAATGTCCTCGCATAATTGGAAGAATTCATAGAATCCCAGCCCGAAGGACTGGAAATAATCCGGCGTGGGACGGTGCAAGAACTCATAATTCCACCGGTTGATCAACAACTGCCGCTCCGCGACCGGTCCCAGGGTCTTTTTCCATTGATAACGGCGGTCCAATACGCTCCCCTCCACAATGCAGCCGCCGGGGAAGCGCAGAAAGCCCGGATGCATGTCCGCCAGCGCCTGCACCATGTCCGCCCGCAATCCGCCGGGACGATGCTTCCAGGTATTTTCCGGGAACAAGGAGATGAAATCGATATCCACCGCCCCTTTGCCATCCAGCAACACATACAGTTTCGCATGGGCATCGGTCTCCCGCGGATGCAGCACCACGGCGCGTTGCTGCCAGTCATTGGTGAAATCCCCCAACGGCTGGGTATCCAGCAGCGTGCCATCGGCGGAATACAGTTCAATGCGCATCGCCGGCGTCCCGGCAACCTTGCGGATTTGCGCGGAAAAATCGTAGGCCTCGCCTTTTTTCACCCCCATGCCGCGAAACCCCTCGTTGGCCACGCCAAACAGATCCCCTCCTTCGGATTCAATCCGCAAATAGTGCGGATTCCTGGCATTGAACGGTTGTTCGTCGCGGATGGACAACTGGCCGCGCGCCTTGCTGGGCGATAGTTTGCTCCAGCCCATCATCGGCTCGGGAAATTCAAAGCCCCGGTTCTTCACCAGCTCGGCGTACAGCCCGCCATCGGCTCCAAAATTAATGTCCTCAAAAAAAATCCCCCACATGGCGGGATTGATCCTGGCCCCCGGGGCGTCCGCCCGGACGGTGAGGGTGGTTTCAGCATGGGATGGGGCAGCCACCAAAACGGCAGCGACCATGGCAAGCAGGTTCGATTTCATGTTTTGTTAAATTGAATGGGTCATCCGGGATGCGCTGGCGAGTCATCGTTGGAGGCGGTAGAAACCGTTCCCATTGGTCCTGGCGATCGCCAGGGACCAAAGGCCGTCGGCCAAGGTGGGGGTCTGCCCCAGGGTGGTCCAGTTGCCCGCCAGATTCGTGGCGGATTGCAGCGCGAAACCGGCCGCCCACGAAGGCCAGCTCAGCGCCAGCCCCCCAGCCGCGCTGGACTGCCCCAAACTCACCGGCAGAGCCAGCGCATTGGGGCCATACTGGTCATTCGCGGCGATTTCCGCCGGCGTCAGCCGGCCATCATAAATCCGCAACTCATCAATCGAGGCATTGAGCCACGCGTCGGTGTTGAACAGCGACCGCCCAATGAATGACCACGCGGTGCTGACCGATGAAAACGGCGGAAACGATTGATTTACCGATGCCGCCAACACCCCATTGGTATAGATTGCCGCGTAACTATTGGCGGGATCCACGATGCCGACCACATGCACGTTCTGATTATCCAGCGTGCCCGGCAAATCCAGCGTGCTGGTCGTATTGCTGCTCATTTCCAGCCGCTGCCCCGGCGGAGTGTTCCCCGTGTGCGGGCTGTAGAAAAAATACTGGTAGCCGCTGCCGGAGGTATTGCCAAAGTCCACCACCCGCGCCCAGTTGTCATTGACGCCAAGAGCCGCCCAAAATTCAAGGGTCACGGCGCCGGATCCCGAGACCAACCCGCCCGGCAAATTGGCATAGCCCCCGCTGGCGCCAGTCAGTTGCAGCATCCCATTGGTAATCCAGGCGCTGCCCATCAGGGTTCCATGCGCCATGCCAATGGAATCCCAAACCGCCGGCGTCGTATTGGGGTTGAAACTATAACGGTGCGCGAGCGCAGGATGGGCATAGGCCAGACTGGCGATTTCCGACGGGGACAACGCCCGCCCGAAGATGCGAAACGAGCTGATCTCCCCGGCAAACAACGGGTCGGCCGCCCACTGGCTTTTGCCCAGATTATTGTTTTGGGGCAGCGTCTGCCAGGGACGGATGGTGAGGCTGGCATTGGTGGCAATCGGGCTGCCATTCAGATACATCACCCCCTTGGAACCATCCAGCGTGACGGCAACATGACACCAGGAATTGGTGGGCAACGGCATGGCGGCGTTGATCTGTTGTTCGCCGCCATTGCTGTTGGTGCTGATGGCAAAACGCATCATCCCGCCGGAAGCGAGCGGGGTCAGAAACAAATAATTGGTGGTGCTGCCGCCAAAATCAAAGATGCGCTGCCAAACCGCGCCGCCATACCATTTCACCCAGGCGGCAAACGTGCTGGCGTTGCCCACGGCCAGCGGCAGCGCAACGAAATTCGTGACCCCATCGAGATGCAACACCATGCCGCGCGCCGGCTCATTGGTCATGGCCGCATGGTTATTCAGCGTGCCATCATAAAGTCCGAGATGCTCGCGGGCATCGGTGTTCAAGGGATAAAACGCACTCCAATCGTTGGTCAGCGCCGGCCAGCCATCGGGCGTCCAGTACAGCCGGTTCATGCCCAGCGTGGCCGTGCCATTGTTGTTGCCATCGTAATAATGAAAAGTAAACCAGTTGGTGCCGTTGTCGTTCATGATGGCCGCATGGCCCGGGCCGATCAGGCGGGCGCTGCTTTCGATCACCATCGTGCCGCCGCCATTGGTCAGGTTCACCCCGCTCTTGTCAAAATACGGCCCGGTGACCGTGGAACTGCGGCCCACGCGGATGTTGTAGGTGCTGTTGACACCCGCGCAACACGCGCCAAAATTGACAAACAGGTAGTAATACCCGCCATGCTGGTAAAGATACGACCCCTCCTCCGTGTTGCTGAAAAAGACCGGGCCATTATTCGACACCCGGTAAATGGGGGAATTGGTGGTGATGCGCTTGCCCGTGGCCGGGTCCAATTGCAGGATGAGAATGCCGTCGGAATAGGAGCCAAATGAAAGCCAGACCGTGCCGTTGGTATCCACCATCACGCTGGGGTCAATGCAGTTATAGGCGGTCAGGTCGGTATTGGTGGTCGTGGCAAAATTAGGGTTGGACTGAATGACCTTGCCCCGGTCGGTCCAGACCGGCGAAACCAACGAGGGGGATGTCACCAACCCAATGGCGGAATTGATGGTCCCCCATTGGGAAGCGGCATAGTACAGATTGTAACGGCCATTGAAGTAGGCCTCATCCGGCGCCCAAAAATAGCCGGTAAAACCCGTGACCGCATTGGTGGTCCAGCCGGGCGGCCCGCCGGGAAACACCGCGCCCGTCGCCGTCCAGTTGCGCAAATCCGACGACGTGATCCCGGAGATCCCCTGGCCGTCCCCATAAATGAAATAATGGGTGCCATCCTTGATCAGGGTGCCAGGGTCGTGCAAATAGTAATCGCCATAAAACGGCATCTGACTTTGGGCAGGCAGGCAGAAACCCGCCCAACACCCCCACCCGAGGAGCGTGATTTGCCAACGCCGCCCGGCTGGCCAAAAGTTAAAAATCCGCGCCATGGGGTGCCCTCTATCGCCTGGCCACATCCTGAATTTGCGCCGCCGTCAACGCCACATCGTAAAGCCGGACGTCATCAATGGAGCCATGGAAAAAATCCGTTTTCACATTATTAAACAAGGCGCGCCCAACCGCGGTCTTGCCCGGCCCGGCCAGCGCATCCTCATAGCCCGCCGATCCCTGCAACGCCCCATTCACATATAACGCAATGCGGCCGGCCCCGGCATCGTAAACCCCCGCCAAATGATACCATTGGTTGGCCACCGGGGTGAACGTGGACTTGACCAGGGTGCCCGGCCGGTTGAACGCAAACACGTTGCCCTCCAGATGATTCAACTGGAGGAAAAAAGCGCTGGTCTCATCCCCGTCAATACTCACGGCCGTCTGGCACGGCTGGCCGTCCTTCAGCGTGGCCAGGTTCACCCACGCCATCACCGTGAAGCTCTGGGTGGCATCCACGACCGGTTGGTCGGCCTCGGCATAATTCGAGCCGGAAAAGTTCGCGGCCCCGGTGCCGACCTTCGCCAGCCGGGTCCAACCGGCGTTGCCCACGAATTTCAAATTATTCCCGTTGCCGCTGCCATCCATCGCCAAATCGCCGGCCTGCTCCTCAAAACTCCAGATCGCCCGGGGGACCGGGGAATTGGCGGCCTGGGCGGGAACGGGAAGATTGGGGGCCGTGGCTGGCGGCACCGCTGCGGCGGGCGACACCCGGGCCGCCGGGGGTGTCGCCGCCTGCGGAGTGACGACCGCGGCCAGGGCAGACACCGGTGGCGTTGCGGGCGTTGCCCCCGTTCGCTGCATCAGGAAAATCGCGGCCCGGGCGGACAGGACCAGGAAAATCGCGCCGCCAAGGACCACGGAAAGCGGCCAGCGGACCCGCGCTCCGGCCGTCGCCGCCGCGCCGGCCGGAGCTGGCGGATTGGGCATCTGGATCGCCCGCAAACACAACGGGCAAGCCACCAGCCGGCCGAGGTAGGCCGTGTCACAAAGAATCTGTTTGCGGCATTGCGGGCAAACCGAGAGATATTCGCTCATAACTATAATCATAAATCAACCCAGCCACCATCCCCTGCCCCAGCGATCCCATTTCGCTCACGAGGAGATTAAATCGTTCCCGCGACGTCATGGCGGAGACGCCGCGCGTCTCCGCCATTGAACGCTGGTTCCGTTATTGTTGCAACCGGAAAAACCGCGTGGCGTTGGTCCCCGACAGGGAGGCTTGATAATTTCCACCCGCCACCGTCAGGGGAATCGCGACGGGCGTCCAGACCGCGTCGGCGCCCAACGTGGGCGAAGACAGCAAGGTGACCAGCGCCGAACTCGTGGGCCAGGAGAAAACCAGGTTCGCCCCGGACCGCGCGACCGCGAGCGAGGTATGAGTGCTGGTGCCCATGAGCTGATCGGGTCCCAGCGCGGCATCCGCACTGATTTGCGCGGCCGACAGCGGACCACTGTAAATACGAAACTCATTGATATACGCCGGCAGATAGGGGTCGGCGCTCCAGAGTGATTGTCCCAGGTAATTATAAGGATCGCCCGTGGCCGTCACCTCGGACATGATGATATTGATGGAGGTGTCAATCGCCGCCAGCACGCCGTTGGTGTAGATGGAGCAATAACCGGCTTCCGGATGAAACACCGCCGCAATATACACATTGGTGTAATTATCCAGCACCGGCGTAAAATTCGGGTTTTCCTCGGTCGTGGCGTTCTTGATGCCGGTTTGCACGGTGCCGGCCCCCGTGTGCGGCTGGCAACTCAGATAATTGAAACCGGTGCTTCCCGTCGTGTCGCCAAACGCAAACAACACCGCCCAATTCGGAATGGAACCAAAGCTGGCCCACGTCTCCACCGAGACGGCGTCCAGGTTCGTGATGATGCCCGCCGGGAACTGCACAAAACCGTAGGACCCATCCAGCACTAACTGGCTGCCATTGAGCGTGGCGCTGCCATTGAGCGTGCCATCCCAGGTGGGACTGTTGCCCGGGACGGAATCCGCCACCGTGGTGGCCGTGTTCGGATTGTCACTGAAACTGTACCGATGCATCAAAACGGCCTGGTTGGTATAGGTCGAGACCGTCACCGCGACGGAATTCGAAAACGTCCCCACTATCGCCCATATCGTGGCGCTCCCAACGCCAACGGCATTCACCATGCCCGCCGAGGTCACGGTGGCCACATTTGTGGCCGTGGAATGATAGGTGATCGAAACGCTCGCCGAGGTGGTCACGTTCACATTGGTGGTGAGCGGGTAATCCGCAAAGACTTGGGCCTGCTCCAACCCGCCGACATGCAGGCTCGTCCGCGGCACGGTGATATGAACCGCTTGCAGGATGATGCCATTGGTCGCGGTGGTGTACACCACCGTCCGCCCCGGCCAGGTGGCATTCGCCTCATCAATAACAATATCAGGGGAATCATTGGGAACTCCATAGACGAGCAGAACCCCCCGCGAAATCCAGTCATTGACCGTGGCGGTGAATCCAGCAGGCAACACCATCGTGCCACCGGCCAAATTGATGGCCCGAGTGGCATCCGACACCGTACCATTCACACTCTGATCCAACCCGTTCGTGATGCTCAACACTGAGCTGCCCTTGAGGTTGATGAAGCCACCCCAGAACAGGTAGTTGATGCCCATCTGGGCGTTGTCCATCATGTTCAAGGTCACGCCAGCCCCGCCCCAATACCACCAGTTATTGCCCAAACCCAAGCCTTCGGCGTAATAAGCCGAATTGGTGTACATATTGATGACCGAGGTGGGTCCGACAGGAGCCAGGTACCAGCTACAATTGAGTATGCCGCGAATGTCAAGCACCACTCCCCATTCTGGACCATAAATGGTGGCATAAGCCGCGTCGCAGATGACGTTGGTGCCTGCCGGAATGGTAACCGTGGACCAGCCATTGGCCGCGTCAATTTGGATGGCTCCGTTGGTGTCGCCAGCGTGTCCGCCTGGGACGACTCCGCCACTCCAGTTCCCTGAGGAGGTCCACAGACCATCATTTGCCAGTCCGGTCCAGCCGGTATCAGGCCAGGCAAATGCGCTCGTAGCCAGGCAGGCTCCGAAAACAAATGCGGCAAGCTGTTTTACTGTTTTACTCTTCATGTTCTTTATATGTGATTAGGTTCAGTTGGGACCGCAACTTCACCGCCGCCGACACGGCATCGACCGCGAGCAAATTGTGGCTGTACTAACTAATGCGCCGATTTGCCCCGAATGCCGACAACCAAAACCTTTCAAACCCATTTTTTGTTGGTTTTTCCTTGAAACAGCCCGACAGAGTGATTCTTTGGCCGGAACCATGCAGTTAAAGATTAATTTAACCACGGATGGACACGGATGGACACGGATGAAGAAATGTCAGAAGGGGGCTCCGGCCTGGTTTTCCGCCGGTCACTAGCCCGGATATTTCATGGTGAAACCGGCAAAACCATGGCCACCCCTTGTAGCGCAGGTTTCCAAACCTGCGTGCCGCGTCTTTTCAACCACGCATTCGAACGTGTTTGCGCCCCTGTTTTTCATAGGGCTTTTCGCGACTCTCTCCAAAATGGCTATGAAATATCCGGGCTAGCCTGCCGTATCGCAGGTTTCCAAACCTGCGTGCCGTGTCTTTTCAACTACGCATCCGAACTTGTTGACACCCCTCTTTTCATGGGGGTATTCACGTCTCTGTCCAAATGGCTATGAAATATCCGGGCTAGCCTGCCGTATCGCAACACCTGAGCCGTTCCGTCAACGGAAAATCCATGGCTTTCTTCATCCAGAATGACGCCGCAAAGAGCAGGCCTGAAAGGCCGCAACAGGACAGCCCAGGGCAACGCCCTGGGTTTGCCGCCACCGTTGCCATCAAGCGCTGAAAGCGCGCGACAATTCTTCTGCTGACACGACGGAATTCCAACGCCGTAGCGCAGGCTTCCCAGCCTGCCGTATCGCAGGTTTCCAAACCTGCGTGCCGTGTCGTTTCAACCACGCATTCGCACGTGTTTGCGCCCCACTTTTCATAGGGTTTTTCGCGCCTCTTTCCAAAATGGCTATGAAATATCCAGGCTAGACGGGGTACTTTATGTCCGGCTAAACCGTAAACAGAACGCCTCACCCGTTCCGTCCGGCGGGTCGCCGGACGGTACGGGCCAGTGGCCCGTGCCACCCATGGTTGTGAACGCGCGATAAGGGGGCATTCGCCTCCTGGCCCAATGAATCCCGAACGCCGCCTCAGGGTTTTTCGCCGCTGGCGGAAGGGGGCGGAGCCAGGTAGTGCGCCACCGCCTCGGTGCGGGAATGCACATGCAGCCGCTCATAAATTTTCCGGAGATGATCGCGCACCGTTTCGTAACTGACCGACATTTTATCGGCAATCTCCTTGTTGGCGTAGCCCTTGGACAACAGGGCGAGCACTTCCTCCTCCCGCGGCGTCAGCCGCACGGTCTCATCGCGTTTGGCCACGCGCTCGCGAAACGAGGCCACGACCCGGCGGGCGATCTCGCTGCTCATGGGCGCGCCCCCGCTCAGGACGTCCAGAATGGCCGACTGCAATTGCTCGGGCCGGGAACGTTTCAAGAGATAGCCGTCCGCGCCCGCCTCCAAGGCGCGAAAAACCGTGTGGGTGTCGGCGGAGACCGTCAGGATCAGGATGGGGGTTTGGGGGAGGAGCTGTTTCAGGCGCACCGTGCATTCGATGCCGCTCATGCCGGGCATCTGGATGTCCATCACCACCACGTCCGGCCGCTCCACGGGCACCATCCGCAAGGCCTCGCGCCCCGAGGCGCAAGTGCAGACACAGCGAAAGCCGGGCAGGCCGTCAATCAACTGCCGCCAGCTTTCACGCATCTCCGCCACGTCTTCAATCAGTGCCAGCCGGACGAGTTTTCGCGGCTGGACGGTCGGACCGGGATCAGGAGGCGAATCTTTCATGCATGTTTAGCGCTGACGAAACCGTCTGGCGACCTTTCTGGCAAGCCATTTCTTTGAGGAAAAACCGGATTTCCCGACCGGCACGGTGAAGGTGATCCGGCAGCCCGCGCCGGGGGCGGCCTGAATTTCACAATTCCCCCCGACATCCGCCATGCGCTCCTGCATGTTGGAAACGCCATTGCGAACCTCGGGACGGTCCCGGAGGGCGAAGCCGATCCCGTTATCCAGCAACCCCACGGACAGGGTTTCCGCCGTCACCTCAATTTTCAGGAACACTTCCGTGGCCCCGGAATGGCTGGCCACATTCCGCACCGCCTCCTTGAACGCGAGCAGCAAATTGCGCCGGGTGGGCAGATCCAGGGGAATGGCCGGCAGATTTTCCGGCACGTCCAACCGGCAGCGGACGGCGGTGGCCGAAAGATATTCCTGCGCATACTCCAGAATGAAGGCCACAAAATCCTGCACCGTGTCCCGCCTGGGATTGACCGTCCAAATGATTTCATCCATGGCCTTCAACGCGGAGCGGGTTTTGTCGCAGAGTTTCTGCACATGGCCGCGCACCGCCCCGTTGAGGGACGGCTCCTGCAACAGGATTTCGCCCAGCAGGGTCACCTGCGTCAGCCCGGCCCCCAAGTCGTCGTGCAAATCCGAGGCGATGCGCGCGCGTTCCCGCTCCAACTGGCGCTGGGACCGCGCCTGCACGGCCAGCTGCAGCCCCTGGCGGATGCTGAACCCAAGCACCAAAGCGCAAAGCAACAGCAGCAGCACCAAAAACCAGGTCTGCCCCCAGAAATGTTTCGAAACGGGCAGCCGGGGTGGCACGCGGGTGATTTGGCCGGGATACTGCCACCACATTTTGCCGGCATAACCAACGATGTGCGCCGTCGCCCAATCCAGGGAAATCTGCTTTTGGGTTTTCCAGTTTTTTTCCGTCTCCGGCACCACGCGCCAGGTCGCGTCCGAAAACACCTCCACCTTGTTGCCGTTGGCCAGATCCACACGCAATCCCGCAATCATGCCGGCGTCAAATGCATCATTGAACGCCTCCACCGCCAGCACATGCCAGCCGGGAGTCATCTGCCACGTGAGGTCGTATTCCGCCAAATCGTTGGGATCGCCACCGCGACCCACTTCCTCGCCATCCAGGTAAACGGTATAACCGTTGTCAGCCGTGATTTTCAACCGGGCCTGGGTGATCGGGGAGCCCCCCGGAATGAAAAAGGACCGGCGCAAGCGACACACTTGCCGGTCCGAAAAATGGACCGACCAAATCCAGTCCCCCAAACCCAGTTCCGAAGCCACCGGCGTCAGCTCGGTTTCCAACAAGCCCGTTTCCAGCAGCGCATTTAATTCGTCGCCCTCCAGGGTAAGCATGCACCCCTGCTCGCTGCCCGGCGGGAGGAACACGCCGGCGGAGATATCTTTCCAAACGTCCAGATTTGAGGAAATGATGCCGCCATTGTTCCGGGTGCCTGTGATGTGATAATAGACAATGTGGTTGTCACCCACCCGGAGCACCGACGGTCCTTCCGCCGCATCGAAGCCAAACGGCGGCCCCGCCATGGAATACGGCCCCTCCGGCTGGGCCGCAAAAGCCACGCGCAGGTGGTTTATCATGGTATCCTTGAAGACCAGGCAATAACGCCCTTTGTCCTGAAACATCGTGGCGTCCAAAACCCCAAAACCCGGATCGTACAGGAGCTTCGCCGGGGAAAAAGATTTGAAATCGGTGGTGGTGGCATAATAGAAGCGGTCGGATTTTGGCACCGAACTGGACCAAAATATTAGCCCTTGCCCCCGGTTAGTGTCCCAAAACATTTCCGGTGCCCAACAATTCCTCGCATCGGGCACATTCGCCATCACGGGGATGGTGGTCTGTTTCGACCAATGGAGCAAATCCCTGGAGGTGGCGTGACCGATGTAATTGCCGGTCCATGACGCCGTCCAAACCAAATGATACCAGCCGCTGGGATCACGCATCAGGAATGGATCGCGCATGATCCGGGAGCCGACCACCGGTTTCAAGACACTCGCCCCTTGATTGAGCACGCCCCAATGATACCCGTTCAGGCTGCACGCAAAATGCAGCCCATCCCCGTCGGCCGTGAAATAGCCGAATAAATAGAGTTTGCCCGGCGGGGGGAGATCGCGGGTGACGCGCTCCAACAAATCATTGCCCACGTAAACGCGGTAATCCCGGATGCGTCCGCCCACCCAGCTGTCGCCCGCCCGCGGCAAATAGCAGAAGCCGCCGATGGTTTGCGAACGCCCCAAGTCCACCACGACATGATGCGGGTGGTTCGGCGACAGGCTGCCCCATTGGGTGTGCCAGAAGGTGTTCGCATTGCCATCCAGAATATTGTCCGCCGAGCCATTCTCCCGCTCCTGCTCTTCGCTGTCCGCGTAAGCGATCCGCCAGCCCGTGCGGTCCAGCAACTTGCCATCCGGGCCCTCCAGATTCAGTTCGGCCATGGCGGCATACGGGCGGCCATCATAAGCCGACAGCGTTTCCAGGCAGAAATAACGCCCCTGCACGGCCTGCGCAAACCGCACTTCCTGCCGGCGGTCATCGGGGTAAAACTGGCCGGCCGCCGCCACCTTGCCGGGATTAAGATTGATGCGCACCGCCGCCCGGGGCTTCGAAACCATGCCCTCGCCCGGCACCTGGGCCGGCGCGGCATCCAAAAACAACCGCGGCCAAAGCAGCAGCCAAAGCAGCAGCCCCGGCCAACTCCACGACCGTTTCCCGCGGGACCAGGCGGCGGGTCGCAACGGGCCGACGGCTCGCATCGGACTGGTTTTCGACAGCGGGGTCATGAATTCACGGCCGGGCTGCAACCGCAATCAGGGAAACCGCCGGGCGGTGCCGGAATGCTAACAAAGAATCCGCTGCCTGGCAACCTGCGGGGCTCCGAAGCTCCGAAGCGGACAGACTTGTCCGTAACGATTCAGTAAACAAGAATTTCAACCACAGATGGACACAGATAAACACCGATGAAGAAATGTCAGAAAGTCGTTCTGGCCCGGATTTTCGCCGGTCACTAAATGCTGCGCTTTACGTGGTGCTTGAAGACCACGTTTTTTATCCGTGTCCATCTGTGTCCCTCTGTGGTTATAAAATCTTTTACTGCCTGGCTGCGGCTTATCGCCGGGGAAGCGGCAGCGTGTCGCTGGCATTGGCCGACTGGAATATTGCCGGCGGCAGGTTTCTCAGCGGATCGCGTTTCTGATGATGCCGCCAGCCCATGCTCACCACCACGCTCGCGAGCAGCAATCCGAGGATGGCCACGCTCGCAAAGCCCAGCTTCCAGTTCAGCTTGGTGAACAGCAGGATCAGCGTGTCGAGGAAGTTGGCCTTGGTTTCGAGCAAGTGCGGCGGCTCGCTGAACTTCTCCGTGCCCTTTAATTCCAGGTCCAGTTGCGCCAGCAATTTGGCCTCGTCGAGCTTGAGCAGTTTGGCGTAGTTCTTCACCGAGCCGCGGATATAGATCGTCGCGGAAAACGTGTTGAATTGTCCGGCTTCCAGCGCGCGGACATTGTCGGTGCGGATCTTGGTTAATTCCGCCACTTGTTCAATGGTGAGCTGGCGGGCTTCCCGCGCCTCGCGAAGTTGTTCTGCGACAGTTGGCATTTGACTCATATAGCGGTTTTTTTTAGGGTTTGGCAATCTTTGAAAAAGGGGCCAAACTCATGGTACGTTGCAAAGCAGTCTTCATGCCACGCACTATTAAATCCTGTCAACCAAGCCGTTCCGGCCGGCATCCTTCCCCAGTCCCGCTATTTGCGCGGCCTTGGCTCGACTTTGCCCCGCTTCCAGCGCAGACTCGCGGGCATGGCCGATGTAAACCCCCGTTATATTGAGAAACTGGAATCGAACCTGGCGCATCTGGAGCACCAGGTCGAGCAACTCAACGGGGTGGTGATTGAACAAGGCAAGCTCTTGGAGCGCCTGAAAAAAGAGGTGCAGCGCCAGTCCACCGCCATGAGCACGCTGGAGCTGGAACGCATTAAGGCCAATGTTCAAAAGCCCCCGCATTATCAGTGAAACTTCCCCGCCTCAGCCGCCGCCGGTTTCTGACCGCCGCCCTGCTGGCGGCGTCCGCGTTGGGGGTGGACGCCAAATGGGTCGAGCCAACCTGGCTCAAGACCCGTTTCTTGCGCCTCGGCAGCGGCCAGCGTGCCTGCCGCTTTATTCACCTGACGGATATTCATCACAAGGGCGACCGCAAATACCTCGAAACGGTGGTGCGCCGCATCAATTCGCTTGCACCCGACTTCGTTTGTTTTACGGGCGACTTGATCGAGGAGAGCAAATATCTGGATGAGGTGCTGGCCATTTTGTCGGATATTAGGACACCGATTTATGGGGTGCCGGGCAATCATGATTACTGGAGCAGGGTTTCGTTCGCGCCCATCCACAAGTGCTTCCAGGCCACGGGCGGCGCGTGGCTGCTGGATGAGCAGCGCATCGTTTCCGCCGGCAAAATCAATTTGATCGGGATCACCTGCAAACGCACCCCGCAGCCCGCGCTCACGCTGGATCCTGCCCGCAAGAACATCCTGCTCATGCATTATCCCGCCTGGGTCAAGCGATTGGGCCGGCAAAAGTTCGACCTCATGCTGGCCGGGCATTCCCACGGCGGCCAGGTGCGAATTCCCTTCTATGGTCCGGTGGTCGTCCCCTTTGGCGTGGATGAATATGACCTGGGTTGGTTTTCGACTCCCAACGGTCCGCTGTATGTGAATCCCGGCATTGGCTACATCTATGTGTACAATTTCCGATTCAATTGCCGCCCCGAAATCACCGTGATTGAGGTTTGAACTGCGCCAGGCGGGAACTCGATTCATTACGGCGGCGGTTGGAGGGCGCGATGAACCGCTTCCCCCAAGGCCCGGGCGCTCGTGGGCTTGACCAGCAAATCCCGGAAACCCAGTTCCCGGACATTTTCCAACTCCATGACCCCACGGTAACCGGTCGTGAGAATAATCGCCAGCCGCGGCTGAAGCTGCAACAAATGGCTCCCCAACCCCAAGCCATCCATGCCCGGCATGGTCAAATCCGTGATCACCAGCGCAAACGCATCCGGCTGATTGCGCACCGCCGTGATCGCTTCCAGGGCGTTGGTCCGCGTGGTGACCTGATACCCCAGCCGCTCCAGCATTTTCTGGCCCAGATTCGTCAGCGCCGGTTCGTCATCCACAAACAAAATATGCTCGCCCCGGCCACGGGGGATCGGCTGCGACCCATTCGGCGCCGCCACCACCTCGGCTTCAAAGACCGGGAAATACAAATTGAAGGTCGTCCCCTGCCCCGGCTCGCTGTAAACCGTGATGGCCCCATCGTGGCTCTGCATGATGCCCGTGACCACCGCCAAACCCAACCCGGTGCCTTCCCCCACCGGCTTCGTGGTGAAAAACGGGTCGTACATCCGCTCCAAAGTCGCCGCGTCCATGCCATGGCCGGTGTCGCTCACCGCCAGTCGCACATAACGGCCGGGATGCAGCGCCAGATGGGTCCGGGCAAAATCCGCATCCGCCTCCATCCCATTCAGCTCCACCTTCAGAATGCCGGGTTTATGCCGCATGGCGTGCCAGGCATTGGTGCCCAGATTCATCACCACCTGATGAATCGCCGTGGGGTTCGCCAGCACGGTGGGCGTCGGTGCCAGATCGGTTTGAATCTGGATGGTGGCCGGCAAACTGGCCCGCAGCAACTTGAGCGCCTCCAGCAGCACCTGGTTCAGTTTCACCGGCTCACGCTCCTGTTTTTGCTGCCGGCTGAAGGTCAAAATCTGGTTCACCAGTTCCGAGGCCCGATGCGTCGCCTGCGAAATGTTGTCCAAATACCCGGGCAGCACCGGATGACTCACGGCCTCCAGCTTGGCCAGATAAAGGTTGCCGATGATGGCCGAAAGAATGTTGTTGAAATCATGCGCAATGCCCCCCGCCAGCAGACCGATGGATTCCATCTTTTGCGCCTGCCGGAATTGCACCTCCAGTTTCCGGCGCTCAGTCAGGTCCCGAAACGACCAGATGCGCCCATAATTCTTGCCGGTCTTGTCCCGGACCGGTGCCGAGTAGCGGTCCAAAACGGTGCCATCCACCAGCTCAATCACGTCATGGCTGGCCTCGTCAGGATGCGCATTGAGATAAGCCACTTTCTCCTGGAATTGCCGGGGATGCTTTTCATGGGCCGGGTCAAATACCGCCTCGCTGGCATCCACTTTATCCGCGCCGGGCAGCCGGGGATTCCGCCACATTTCCTCAAACCGCCGGTTTTGCAGGATTTTCCGGCCCTCCTCATCCACCACCAATATGCCGTCCAGCGACGATTCCAACTGGGCTTCGAGCAGCGTCGCTTGCCAGCGCAACTGCTCCGCCGTCTGCCGCCGTTCCGCTTGCAGCCGTTTCTCCTCCAGCGCCCGTTCCACCGCCGGTCCCAAACGGACGATCCGGTCCTTCAGCAGATAATCCGCCGCCCCGTGCCGCATGGCTTCCACGGCGGCCTCCTCGCCAATGGTGCCGGAAACCAAAATGAACGGAATGTTCCGGCCGCTCTCCCGGGTGAGTTGCGCCGCGCGCAGCCCCGAAAACTGCGGCATCACATAGTCCGATAACACCAAGTCCGGCTGGCTGGCCAGTTCCCGCAAAAAATCCGGCTCCGTCTCCACCCGCGTCCACTGCGGCGCAAAGCCGGACCGGCGCAACTGCGCCACGATCAGCTCCGCGTCCGCCGGGGAGTCCTCCGCTATCAGCACGCGCAAGGTCACAGCCATAGGATCACGTCTGGGGGGAATGATTCAACAGCAGCCAATACATGCCCAGTTCCGCCACCGCACTGGCAAAACTTTCAAAGTTGACCGGCTTGACAATATAGCTGTTGACGCCCAGGCGGTAGCATTCCTGCACATCCGGCTGTTCCTTGGAGGAGGTCAGCACCACGACGGGAATCGCCTGGGTGCGCGGATCGCTTTTCACCCGCCGCAACACTTCCAACCCGTCAATTTTGGGCAGCTTCAGGTCGAGCAGGATCACGCGCGGCCCGCTCGCCACGCTGCGCCCGGCATGCGCCCCCAGCCCGAAGATGAATTCCACCGCCTCCGCGCCGTCGCGGGCCACCTGAATATGGTTGGCCAGGCGGGCGCGACGCAGGGAGCGCAGCGTCATTTCCAAATCATCCGGATTGTCCTCCACCAGCAAAAACTCAATGCGATTTCCGGTCATTTATTTGCCTCCTTCCACCGTAAAATAAAAGGTCGCGCCCTGGCCGGGCTCCGCCGCCGCCCAGACCCGCCCGCCATGCCGGTGAATCACCCGCTGCACAATCGCCAGCCCCACCCCCGTCCCCTCAAACTCCTCCGCGCGATGCAGCCGCTGAAACACGCCAAACAACTTGCCCGCATATTGCATGTCGAAGCCCACCCCGTTGTCGCGCACAAAATAAATGCTCTCGCCGTTGGGCGCGGCGCAACCCACCTCGATGACCGCCGGCGAACGGCCACGGGTGTATTTGACGCCGTTGGACAACAAATTGATCCAGACTTGCTTCAACAGCACCGGATCGCCCAGACACGATCGCAGCTCGCCCACCCGGGCTTCGATGGGACGCCCGCTCCCCGGCAGATTCAGTTCCGTCAAAACCTCCTGCACCAGGCGGGTGTTGTCAACCGGCTGACGGTGCAACGGGAGCCGGCTTAACCGCGCAAAAGTCAGCAGGTCGTCAATCAGCTCCCCCATGCGCAGTCCGCCCAGGCGGATGCGTTCCAGATAATGCCGGCCCTCGTCCGGCAGTTGCTGGCTGAATTCCTCCAGCACGATGCCGGCAAAACCGTTGACCGCCCGCAGGGGCGCCCGCAGGTCATGCGAAACGGAATAGGAAAACGCCTCGAGTTCGTGGTTGGCGGCCTCAAGTTCCGCCGTGCGCTGGGCCACCCGGGCTTCCAGTTCGGCGTTCAAGGCCAGGATCTCATCCTCGGCGCGCTTCCGGTCGGTGATATCCGTGGCATAAACCCGCAGACAGCCGCTCTCCCGGATGAAGC